>Ga0233439_10000811_pt1 | contig 43217 bp, 42 predicted proteins | sample SI_123_September_6_FD_182713 | JGI IMG/M metagenome (GOLD analysis project Ga0233439, IMG submission 182713) | Seawater microbial communities from Saanich Inlet, British Columbia, Canada - SI_123_September2016_100_MG | ecosystem: Environmental > Aquatic > Marine > Inlet | place: Canada: British... | reverse complement strand
TCGTGTCATTGTTTATTGTAAATTATAAATATTTACCTTTAAATATTTATAAAATATTATTTATCTTTAGTCGGCGTTTTAATTATTCAAAGGTGTAAAGAAGAAAATAAGACTATGAACCCACCACGTAAATATTCTACCAATACTGCTATTGATTTTCATGATATTACAAAGTATTATTCGCCGAGTATATATTCAATTACTAGTTACAGACCCTGGACGTTGGATGTTAAATAAATAATTTTTTAAATCATATAAAACATTGTTTTTATTACTATATATCATTATGTCTACTAACCATTCTAATTTACTTACATGTAAATGTGGCAAAACTTACAAAACGAAACAACCTTATATTAAACATATGCATAAATGCCAAGCCAATTCCGATAATACGGACAATACTGATACCGCATCTACGGTTTCTGATGATGACAATACCAATGAAGAGCCTCCACGGATTAATAGGGGTTTGGCGCCAGATGCTGAATACTTGGCACAAATAGATAATGATATGAGAAATGACCTTCAAGATTTTATGAATACGAAAGGACCTTACCCCGTTAAGGAACCTCTCGAAGGTGAAAATATTACAGTCAATACTCTTGTTATTGAGACACTTTTAAAAACGGTTTTATCACAAGTATTGTTACATCATCATAAACATACTCAAAGTATTGCGGAACAAAACGCAAAACTCATCGAAGAAAATAAAATGCTTCTGCGTATGGTGAGAACTCTTGTTTATAACAAAAATAATATTAAATTTGAAGTTGATATTGAAAGCGATAATAATAGTAATCAAGATATGAACGATGATGTTGATAATAATGACGATGATAACAGCAATACATCGAATGATGGATTTTGAATAAAAAAATAATAAGTGGCATTACTTCCATTTATTATTTTTTGATTTTTTGATTGTTTATTTTTTTGTAACATATTTTTCAATGTTATACTTTCTCTTACACGGTAACTTACCCAATCCTGGATTTTCTTCTACAAAAGGTCTTGTTGTATTCGACATTTTATGATATATTTTATCTACGTATATATCACCAACCGTATTATCATCATACATAAAATCATTTTTTATATGTTCGATTAACAACTCTTGTGTTTTTGAATACATTTTCCATTCTTATAATTTGCTTGTAAAATATTTATATACTAATATTTGGGGTTTTGTTTTTCAATTTTGTAGAATTATAGGTAAATCATTACGAACAAAATTACATTCGCCTTCTTTATTCCATTCTACTTGAAGTGTTTTTATTTCTACACCACATTTCCAAGCATCTATTACTGCTTCCTTATATACCAAATCGATATTTGATGGTTGAAACTGTTTTACATCTGTCCTCTGAATGATAAAACATAATATTGCCCTTTTTTCACTTGTTGTTACGATTTCTTTTAATTCGTTTATATGTTTCAATGCTCTCGGACTTACCACATCTGTGCTATTCTTTCTGTATCCGTCTGGAAAATATGATATTTTTTCATCTTGCTTTGCTTCTTCTATTTCCTTTTTGTAATTCTTCTTCTCTTTCTTTGGGACATCTACATAATCTGCTAAGGGAACGCTTTTGATTTCCATCACAAATTCACGTCCGTTTTCATCTATTCCTGTAAAATCAAATCGGGAATTCATTAATTTGGTTTCTCTTCTATACGATTGTATGTTTATCAAACCTTCTACGCAGTTCTTTTGAAGACATAATTCGGCTATGGTTTCTCCTAGTTTGGGATTTATACCTATGATTATTTCTCGTTCTGGATTTCGGTCTTCAGTCAATATTGCTAATTCTACACGATGAGAGCATTTGGTTTTTCCACTTGTTAATTCAGATAATATCACTTTCTTACCTTTCTCTGCTAATCCACAACAACCCAATGAAGGTGAATGACACAGGTCTTCCTCTTCATTTTCTTCTATTTTTATGTCCGCCACATAAGGTGTCTTACATACCTTTGATGGACGGCTTGTTATCAAACCCTCTTTCACGCCACTTAAACTGAAAAGATACATTGTTGTTGTTATTGTTGTTATTATTTATTTACTTATATTTAACTATAATATTTTGTTTATCAATTTTATAGCAGTATGAAATGGGATTTTACTCAATGGCCTTTTGAATGGTCCTATCATAGTGACGATAATATTATTTCTTCTTATTACCCTATTTATGATGAACCCGATGATAAACCGGATAAATCTTGGTATTCATACATTTGTAGTTTCTTTTGTTGCTTTTCAAAATAATTATGTTTTTATATTCTATATTATGGACTCTGTTAGTTCCCATCAATTTCATATGTATTTCCATAGCACTATACGTAATATTGGTGTATACACTACATTAGCATATGGTTCTTTAGCTTATTCACGAGCATATAGAGGACAAAATTCCATTTATGATGTTGTTCTCATTTTTATTAGTATCGCATTTATTGCTATTGCTTTCTTTATTAATTACATGTTACATCAGGATATTCAGTCTTTCATTCTTAAAAACAAGGATACTGAAGCACAACAATTACTACATATTTCACAAGCCATTTTTGGCATTCATACTATTCTCGTCTTACTTGGGTTCTTTACTTTTTTACGTTCTATAAATATGGTTTAAAATAATAGCGTTTTATTCATATTACATATTTTACGCTGAAGAAGATTTATGGGATTTTCGTTATCATTCTATAAGATAATTAATGATAACTGGTTTGTCCCCAAAAATCCCCATAAATATCATTGTGAAAAATCTAACTAATATGCTGCTAATAAAAAAGATTATTATAAACATTTTAGACACACATAAACATCAAATGATAACCAATGATAACTAGTTTGTCCCCAAAAATCCCCATTTTTATGAATGTATGTTTTCCTACACATAGATTCATAAATCTGGATTATCGTATTATTTTATGTATATATAATAAAATAATGCTCGGACTATCTGAATTATACAGTGAGGGTTTACACATTTGAAGATTTATACCACTGACAATTTGAAATTATACGCCCTTCGGGCGTGCCATTTAAACCCTTGAAGAATTAAAATAATAGCCTTTTCCATAATTCGGCACGATTTTTCCAACTACAACGTTCAGCATATTCTTTCCCTTTCGTTCTCATTTCTCGTTTTGTTTCTTCTGTTAGATTCAATAATACATCTATTTCATCACCCTCTTGTACTTGTATTCCATATTTATCTATTGTATATGGCAAACCTGCTTCTGGATAATATATACAAATCACTTCACTCATTAACATTTCCAATGATACAATACAAGACGTTTCTTGGAAATTATTACACGTGTATAACCAATATTCCGCTTTGTTTGTTTCTTCATACATTAATTCGGGACTTAGTTTACCCAAATAACGAATACTATTATCACTATCTATTTTCCTTTTTAGTTCTTCTTCCCTTTCGTTTGTAGGGAATGGGGTATATGTCGAAATATGTAATGTAGCATCTGGTATTTTCTTTAAAATACTCGACCATAGTTCTATCAATCTGAATAATCCTCTCTCCGGACATGATGTATAAACGAATCTATTTTTTATCTTTTCTACATTTCTTCGGATTTTATCTGGTATAATACCATTATTTATTATGGATATTTTGTTTTTCAATACTGGATATATCTCCGCATATTTATCTTTATGCCATGTTGTTAAGCATACGACTCCATTGATATAACTATCCCATTTTTTCAGAATTATATCACTTTCCATATTACTACCATAAGGTAATAAATACGTGTCATGAGCCCAGATATAAGACCTATAAAACGAACATTCTTTAAACATTTCATAAAACGCAATATATCTCGATACGATTACAGTATGAAATGGTATTTTTGTAATTACATCATTCAGATTAGATAAATGAATGTATTGAATGTTTTCCATTGTTTCTTCTTCTACATCCCCCGAAATATATATATTGTATTCTTTCGGTAAATATCGTGTTATATATGCTACTGCGGTTTCTGAACCACCCAATCCTTTTTTTAACATTGTCGTGTAATTCCATTTATCATAAGCGAATCCGGTATAAATTAATATGTTTTTTGAATTCATACATTCTTCTTTTGAAAATTTACTCGGTTTCATTGTTACGGCATTTGAAGTATATTTATTTGTATTTATTCCGTTTATACTATACACGTCGCCAGATAAGAAATCATATGTCGATAAATGATACCCAGACCTATGTAAAAACTCCATATATTCATTTGCCAAATTTATAAAGTATGTCCTATTTTCTTCAATATAAGGCAGATAAAATTGTAAATTATAAATAACATTTCGTATATACCATTCATTTATCATTTTTTGCTTTTTTATGAAAATTATCTCATACATTTTAAGACCACACTTTCGATCTTTTATTCTGTCAGCAATAATAATCATATAGTATGGAACGTAAAAATTATATCTATTCGGGTCAGCAAACTGCTTTGTTGATAAATCCATTGTTAAATAATTATTTTCATAGGAATCTTTTACTATTAAATAATAATTATACGCCACAGTATACATATCATTACAACAATAATGCACTAATAATTCATATAAACAATCTACACGCTCGGGGTCATATTTGAAACTCTCTACCAAATAGTAGATTCCCGTCTCCTTTTCGTTTATTTTATTATAACAATCGTATAGATTTTTACAAGCATCGTATTTTTCTTGACACCATTGTTTCTCGTGACTCAATACGATTTTATACCATTTTATTGCTTCTTTGGGATTTCCGTGATCTCGGTAACTATTCGCACAATAGTATGAATAACGCATATATAAGTCGTCGTTTTCACTTTTCGCTTTCTTATATTCAGACTCTAATAGTAAAGCATCTTTTAAATATTTATTTGGGTCATTGCTACGAGAACCACTTCTACCCGATACTACATAATAATCTCCTTCCAATGTTGTTAGACCCAATGTTGGTTCTAAACAAGATAAATATTCGTGTATTACTGAAAAAAAGGCAAACTTTTTATGATTGTTTATTAATAAACTACGAGCATATGTTATATCCTCGTGAGAACCTATTTTTATTCTATATTCATCATACTCCACCTTAGTAGGCATTACTATATTTCCTTCTATTTTATCATCAGCATCAAATATAAATAACAAATCGGTTTTTTTGTAAGCACGTTTTAACGCTAATGAACGATTGTGAGCGAAATTTTTCCATTCGTCTATATATAGTTCTCCTCTTATACCTTTTGTTTCGAAGAATTCCTTTATTATTTCTTTTGTATTATCACTCGAACCCGTGTCACATATTACCCAATAGCTAAAATGGATTTTTTCACACAAGTTCTCTAATGTCCTGCGTATTATACTTGATTCGTCTTTTACAATCATATTTAAACATACTGTTGGACTATTCATTATTATTTATAGTAACTATTATTATCTCTATATTGATTTTTTTCTTAACACATCGAGAACAATGACATAAAATGATGTTTTTCCTCCGTTATTGACGATATTACAATAAATCTTACAATAAATCTTACAATAAATCTTACAATAAATCTTACATTAAATCTTACAATAAATCTTACAATAAATCTTACAATAATACATTTGACACGATAAAAACATGCTTTCACTTTTTGTCATTTTCGTTTTACACTTTTTATAACCAAATTTTTATAGAAACATCGAGAACATTGACATAAAATGTATAAAAGATACCCATATTTATACATTTTTTGACACTTATCAAAAACATTGAGAACATTTCGCAACAATATAAAGTTTGATTGTTATATTATAATAGATTATGTCGGATTTTTCTTATTTTTCCAAGAATATTACTCAACAATTCACCCAAAATGAAAAGAAATCCGATGGTATTTTCTTTACACCACCCAATATTATTACAAATATTATCGAACGTATCAAATTAATACCGGATTTCTTGGTTCGTAGCATATTAGAACCTTCTTGCGGGTCTGGTGAATTTTTTCATTATTTAAATAATAACTTCGAGAACATTGACATAACTGGAATCGAAAAAAATACACGTATTTACGAACAAATTCAACACAAATTCATCGAGAACAATAACATTTCGATTTTCCATAGAGACTTTCTACAATGGGATTTAATCAATGAGAACAAATTCGATTTAATTATTGGTAATCCGCCCTATTTTGTTGTTAGCAAATCCGAGGTTGATGAAAGTTTTTACGATCTTATTGATGGAAGACCTAATATTTTCGTTCTTTTTCTTATTCACGCTTTACAAAAACTACAAGACAATGGTGTATTAGCATTCGTTCTTCCTCTTAACTTTATTAATTGTATTTATTATTCCAAAATTCGAAAACATATATATGAGAACTTTGCTATTATTGATATTCTTGAATGTAATGACGATAACTTTATGGATACCAAACAAGATACTATTGTGTTTATTTTACAAAAGAAACTTGATAAAAGTGAGAACAATCGATTTGCTTTATTGAAAAATAACGATATTGTTTTCAATACACCCTCCAAAATTGACCTCATTAGTAACCTCTATCATGGTGCGGTTTCACTTTATTCTATTGGATTTGATGTAAAAGTCGGAACAGTGGTTTGGAATCAATGTAAAGATATATTGACTGATGATGATACCAAAACTCGTCTTATTTATAGTGGGGATATCAAAAATAATTCTTTAGATTTGGTTAATTATAAGGATTCCTCCAAAAAGAATTATATTATGAAAGACGGACATACTGGACCTATGTTACTTTTGAATAGGGGATATGGGAAAGGAAAATATACATTTTCATATTGTTTGGTTGATATGGATACGCCCTATTTGATTGAGAACCACGTTATTTCGATTCGTTTCCGTGGATCTATTTCCAGAGAACAATTATTAGAAAAATATAATAAAGTTATTCAGTCTTTTTGTAATGAAAAAACGAAGACCTTTGTTGAATTGTATTTTGGGAATAATGCTATTAATACTACTGAATTAAAACACGTTCTACCTATTTATGTGTAATAAAATTGAAACCTATGATATTATAACTATGATTTACATAATTATAATATGAACGTAAAACACGTAGTTCAAGTTTTTAAATCGGCTTTTATTCATAAACCTCCAAAAACACCCTTGGGAAGATGGACCATACATGATAATCTTTTACATACCAAACTTAAAATCAATTATGCGAATGAAGACCACTGTGGAACTTGTGCCGAATATGTTATTCAAAAACAACAATCTAATAAAATGAATGAAGAAAATGAAGAACTATATCAATTTATGATTGGTATTGAGTCATTACCAGATAGTTCTACACGCAATTTATAAAAATACTATCATTATCTTTTAATATTTTATCATATTATATCCAAATAATTCAAAATCTTTTTTAAACATTACATTGATTAACCTTATACTGTCCTTATTTAAATAGTTCATATAGGTATTTGATTCAGATAGTCCTTCATAATCAGTAAATCCATAATTACGCAATTCTTCTGTTAGTTTCTCCATCTTCAAAATGGTTATATTTGGAATTAGTTTCTCATTCTCATCTGTTACGAATTTATATTGAGGAATATTGTGATTATCTAAATCGTCTCTTTGGAAATAGTAATGACGAATCGTGTCATAAATTTCTTCTTGGCTATCTTTTTTATCATTAAACTTCAACCAAAATATATCACTTACAATGCGGTCGTATGGATTGCGTACAAAGGCTAATTTTTTTAAATTTTCATCAAACCTTATGCCTAATGTAGTTTGTAATTTGTCACGATATTTATAGAGCGTTTGGTATGTTTGATGTTGTAATGATATGTTTTGTAACTCTGGCTCGTCTATAAGTTTATGAGTATGCTCTTTTCCATGTAATGTTATTGTTGTCTTATCAAACATATATGTTTCAAATGAGGTTCCTCCTGTCTTTGGAATATGTATGAATAGTAAATTATATTCCGGAATATATGGCATGTATATATTTTTACCGTATTTATTTATGTTCTTTTATACGTCGTTACATATTACCTAACTAGTTTGCATATTACATTTCGAGCAATATCTATAGGTATCTCCATATGGTCCATCTTCACATTCAGTTATCCAATCGTGACCTCCTGTGCTATAACAAAATAGATGCTTGCTTTTTGTTAATCTTACTATATTTGAATCTATATTGTTTATCATTTTCTTATATTCATCCTTTTCGTTTTGTAATTGGTGTATATCTTCATTATATTGTTTTATAGTATCCATTTTGTTTATTTTATTTGTATCCATCTAAATCATTATAAATTATTATTTTATTTTATCGGTTTATAATCTAATAATTATGGGTAACGCCTTTTTCGATCAATATCTATATAGGTCTCACTTACAATAAAGTCTAGGCGAGGAGGTTGCAAAATTGATTAACTTTTTCATATAGATCTTGAGGGTAATTACCTAAAATAAAACCATTGGTTAATAAGATGAATAGTTGCTTAATTTGTGCGGAAACCTTTAATGCTAGCAAACATAAAGAGGTGTGTTGTCAATACTGTGATTTCACAGCTTGTAGAACATGTTGCGAGCATTACATATTAGATCAAGGTGCTACTAGTTGCATGAACCCAGAGAAAAACGCTGATGGTACGTCAGTATGTCAAAATGTATGGACTCGTAAGTATGTCGTTGAAACATTTACAAGTCAATGGGTTAATACAAAGTGGCGTGACATGTTAAAGAAAGACTGTGTAGACAGAGAGCGAGCACAATTTCCAGCAACGATGGCAATAATCGCGAGCGAAAAAGAGGAATCCGAACGTAAGCAAAGCTTGAATCGCGAATTAGATGCTTTACGATTGTCAAGTAAGAAATTAACAGAAAAACTAAAAGATACGGAAGCACGTGTTGATTTGCTTTTTAAAAATGAAATAAAGAATATAAAACCAGTAGAAGACACAACTATGGGTATTTTCATGGGTCGTGTAGATAACATGTTAAACCGACTTCAAGAAGAAGTACCAAGTGAAGTGTCTACCACAGACATCTTAACAAAGGCTAATATTTTAAAACATAAGAAATCTATCGTGCAGTTTCAAAATCTAATAATCTTAGACGCTTTGACTGAGAAATATTCCTTACCAATAAAGAAAGCAATTGAAGAAAATAAAACAGAACAACGTAGGGTTCGTGCTTTGTTAAACAATCGTGCTCCCCCTTCAGAAACCAAGACCGTAATTCATACTCGTAAGTGCCCCGATGAGAATTGCCGTGGATATTTGAGTAGTCAATGGAAATGTGGTCTCTGTGACATGTGGGTCTGCCCTGATTGTCACGAAATCAAAGGTACATCTAGAGATACGGAACACACCTGTAATCCAGATGTTAAAGCAACAGTCCAAATGTTAGAGAATGACACCAAGCCTTGTCCTAAGTGTTCTACCTCGATACACAAGATTTCTGGTTGCGATCACATGTGGTGTACTCAATGTCATACAAGCTTTAGTTGGAGACGTGGTACCATCATCAACTCAAACGCAAATCCTCATTACTATGAGTGGTTGCGACAACGTGAAACAACGAATGGTGGTAGTCAGCAGATAGCTAGAAATCAAGGTGATTTTGAATGCGGACGTGATTTAAATGATGCGAATTTACATACATTTTTAGAATCTTCTATCAGGAGTCTTAACGTTAATGGTTTGATCCCAATCCAAACATCAGTGTCATCGAAAAATGTTCTTGAAATTGTTCGTAATGCTCTTCATTTGTATAACATCCAAAGGAGATGGCACGAACCTATAACCATAAATAACTCTGAACTAAGAGTTAGATTCTTGAAGGGTGAAATATCAGAGAAGATATTTTCGATGCTAGTTTTAAAAAAAGAAAAGGGCAGTCAAAAGAACCGAGACGTTACCAATATAATTGACCTTCAGTTTCAAGGTATAACTGATATAATATTTCGAATGGTTGATTTGTTAAAAAAGATAACCATTCCCTCTTACAATCGTCCTTCTGCTGATGAACTAACCGAACACATAAACGCAAACGGTTTTCCAGGTTGGCGAATCCGTATCAGAGAATACGACAATAATTTGATAGTTATGAATCCAGAAGGTCGTCACGTTAATAATGATTCAGTCACAAACACGTATAGAACATATCTACAAACCAATAAAAATCAATATAAAACAACCAGCAGAGAGAATACTGAATGGTCGTCTAACCAAGAAGTTGCTAACAACGTAGTCAAGCTTTACGATGAATTTAACTCACTCACAAAGTATTCAAACACGATTCTAAAAGAACACTCTCAAACTTATAAAAGCAAACTTTTACAGATTAACTTACTGAAAGCAGATGACAGGACAAACAATATACTAATATAAAACTCATTTTGTAATTTAAATAACTAACCACTTTTTTTATGACAAACGAGGTTATTCGCGAGGGGGATAGTCTTGAATACCAATATATTTTAAGCACTGTGGTATTGAGAGTTGTATATAATTTATGCTGTTGTATTTTAAAATATAACCATCATATGGTAAAATCACAGCTTATTGCTATATAATACTTATCCAGAAATGAGTGACATATTGATAATCGAGTGAGATATTGATTTTTGAGGAAATACCCCCCGGTATGGTCCATTATTACCGCCCTTATTAACTACCCTCCCCGTATGGTCCATTATTACCGCCCTTATTAACTACCCTCCCCGTATGGTCCATTATTACCGCCCTTATTAACTACCCTCCCCGTATGGTCCATTATTACCGCCCTTAGTATAACCCTTGTGAATAAGGTCCTTGCGATAAACCATAGCATAGGCGAATAACCGATAGAGGACAATAAAAAAAGGTCTTAGCCTTTCCTTATATACGTTACATTATTACATCTCTATAAGTACTCTTCTCTACAGTGCGGGCATTGGCACTTCTTGCTATTCCTTTCTTTCGCCGCTAGAATCGTCTGCGTTAGCATACACGTGACGCACATTTGGTGTCCGCATCTTAAAATGACTTTGGATGTTTCCCCCAGGGGGTCCATACAAATAGGACAATCTTCCGCCTCGAATGCCTTAGTGCTAATGATTGGCAATGGTTCTCGGTTAACCCATCTATCGTTTGGTTGAACGGGCTGTTGTGCTTGTTGTTGTCGCACTGGTTGCCGTGCCTCATGCTCTCTGACTTCTCTCATTATCCTATCATTACGTTCGGTTTGTTCATGAAGTAATCTTTCTTTTTCTGTTACATAATCAACATGAAATAAATTATGTAAAGATCTTGTTGAAAACTCATCTTGGGTTCTAAGTCGTCCATCGAGCCAATTCCTCCTACCAGGAAGATCTCTCTCTAACCAACGTAATTTCTGTAAATACTTTTCGCTTTTTTCAGCGATTAATCGTGAGTTATCTTTTATAGTCTTGGTATAGTCTTTCCAAGTGCTATTGATAGTGGTCCATCTTTCTTCGGAATACAACACGGTTTGCTTTTCAAATGTTCGGTCTTCGACTAGTCTTACTGTCACGATCTCATACTTACGTGCGACGTTTACTCGTTTATTCGTTTTGAAAATTACGGCGGGAAGGTGTCCTTCTATTAAAAGTTGAATCTCTGCTATCTTTTCAAAAGGTATTTGGTGTCTCTTTACTTTCTCTGGTAACTCTTCAAATTGTCCGCCACACATCTGTAATATCTTATCAACTTCAAGGTCTCTACACTTTGCTCGGGTATGTCCTACCTCTTTGCAGTGTCCGCATCTTGGGGGAGCTCTCGGCATTTTATCTCTTGATTACTGGTTTGCTTATTCAGCTTTGGTTTCATTCTATTTCCAGATAAAAAGTTTTTCAATTTTTACGTCTGTCCCTCTTAATATGGACCTTGTAACAGATTGCGTTTTGTTTTTAAAAACAACCATAAAAGAAATCATTACGGTATTAATCCTCCACATATATCATAATTTCGTCAATGTTCTCAATATACCCTTTTCAATATTCATTATCTACAAACTAGAATATGAATATTTTACAAAACCTATTTTATGTTTCTATAATAGATTTTTTATAGATACATTGAGAACATTGACATAAAAACATTAAATACCCTCAAAATACGCCCTTTTTATACACTTTGGGTCAATGTTCTCAATATACCCTTTTCAATATTTATAATCTACAGACAATAGTTATTGTATTTGTAAATACCTCTATCGTTTTTCTATAACAGATTTTTATAGATACACTGAGAACATTGACATAAAATTACAAAATACCCTCAAAATACACATTTTTCTAATCATATAAAATTATCATAGTATATATATTAACAATGACTACTCTACGTAGGAGCGGATTTTCTATTCAAAACAATAAACCCGATATTGAATATGAACGCACTATTGATGATATGAACCATAACGATTTAGATTATAATCCCACACAAATCAAACGGAAAAAATCTATTTATAATAATGATAATGATAATAATAATAACTATAGACAACCTTATTACATATGTTTTCTATACTATATTACCTTACCATTCGCATATATATACGCATTTAAATACACCAAAAAGAAAACTACACCCGAATAAGTTTTTTAATTTGTTACCATTATGCGGCTATACAGAAATGAGTCGGATATTCAGTTATTACCATATACCCTCTCAATATACTATATCACATATACCCTCTCAATATACTATATCACATATACCATCTCAATATACTATATCACATATACCCTCTACATATACATCTCGCATATACCACAACACATATACCATATACATATACATCTCGCATATACATCTCGCATATACCACAACACATATACCATCTACATATACATCTCGCATATACCACTACACATATACCATCTACATATACCCTCTACATATACATCTCGCATATACCACAACACATATACCATATCACATATACATCTCGCATATACCACATCACATATACCACTACACATATACATCTCGCATATACCACTACACATATACCACATATACCATTTACACTTTACACACCCTTTTCATTTATCTAGATACATACCTATATATACACGCCGTTCTCGTACATTCAATAACTACCCAAATATTGCCAAATTACATATAGAAAATTGATCTATTATTCCCTTGTAAGTATTTCATAACTACATTCGTATATACCATACAATACTAACTATTATCAAGATGTCTGCTGTTACTGATAACAATGCTACTACTAGTCAAGCTACAAAGGTTAAGACACCAAGTCTTCCTGAAAAGTACTCAAAATTCATCCAATTTGGGTATTTTATGATGACAAAGATGATTGATGATAATGAAACTTCATCATTTACTAAAGATGACTTCTTAAATAAAATCCAAATGTTTGCTACAGTAGAAGAGCAGCAAACATTTATCCAAGGGTTCTTTGATAACCAAAAAGAAAACAAAAAAGACATGCGTAAGATGCTTCAAGATCGTAAGAAGGCAAATCAACCTAAGAAGAAGAGAACGACAAAGAAGACTACACAAAAAGAAACTACTACGCCTACTGAAACTACTACTGAACCACTTGCTGAAACACAAGAAGACTTACTAACTACTATTACAAATGAATTGACTGAAGAACCAATGATTGATAGAATCACAACAGCAATTGAAGTAGCAAAAGATATCACAGCAAAGAAGCCACGGGCTAAAAAGACAACTCCAAAGAAAAAGACAACTCCAAAGAAGCTAACGAAGAAATTAGAAAAAGAATGGGAACAACTTATAGCATCACCCCCACCAGTTTATGATGGTAATCCATCCTCAACCGCAACACGTATTGCCAACATACTTACCGCAAAATCAAACGGCGAAAATGTAGACAATCTTATCATAGAACTACTCGTCGAAAAAGAAGAAGAAACGACCAACACTTCATCACAATCTCTCAATGCTTAAATCATAACTAATAACAACTAATTATAATTTTATATGTAAACTACTAACTAATTAAACCTCTTTTTTATTGTTATATGATTCCAAAAAACGTGTCAATTGCTTAATACCTCCTTGAGATACAGTGTCAATATTTTTAACATTAAATATAGTCAAAAGCACACGAATAACTCCATTATATTCATTTGGTATAGTTAATTCTATAGGTTTTTCTTTTTTGGTAGTTTTCTGTTGAATAGTATCATCTAGATCGACTGGATTATATTTGGTAATTCTATCCATAATAGTATTATCTTGATGTGTATCATGGGTCTCATTTTCTATAGTATCATCTGTATTTTCAACAACAGTATTATCAGGAGTCTTGTTATTAGTATCATTATTAAGAACCTTATCATATTGATTCATAGTTTTGGTATTTTTAGTTTTTGGTAGTTGAATGCTGTCAAATGCTCTTTTAAAATAGTTATATGGGAACGTAGTTTTTCCTCCATACATAGTATGTTTATCTGTATCGTAAAAGTTCTCGTCAGTTATAATTTCAAATTTATATTTTAATTGTTTTTCATCAAGATGGCGACGAATATCATTTACATACGTATCTGTAATATTTTTACCGGATATTTCTAATATATTCAAATAAAACTCTATATTACCCAATTTCATTTTATATAATAGAAACATACTTTTAATATTGTTTCAACGTAGAAAATTGAAAAGTATAACCTACTAAAGTAAAAGGCATATATAATTTTAACAAGACAATGGTTAGAAATACTACTGGTGGAACTAAAACAAAGGGACTTGCTCGTAAGCATCAGGGCAAAGGTGATTCTAAATTGAGACTCCCAGACGATGAATTGGAGCAAGTAGCTTGTGTTACAAAAATGTTAGGGAATGGAATGTGTGAAATATTTACAAATAAAAATGAACGGTTAATAGGGCATATTCGTAATAAGTTTCGTGGGAGACAGAAGCGACATAATATGATTTCTACATCAGCTATTGTTTTGATTGGATTACGCGAATGGGAAAACCCCATTAAAAATTGCGATATATTGACAATATATGATGATTCACAAGTAAATCAATTAAAAAATATGCCTAACATTGCGTTTAATCACATTATGAAATTACAATATGAACTTTCACATACAGGTATATCAGTATCAAATGATTTTGATTTCGATAATGAGGATTCTGAAGATGAAAGTGAATTAACAAATACAATAAAAAAATCAGATACATTTACATTGGAAAATATGAAAGAAATAGATATTGATGATATTTAAAAATAAATAAATTCATAATTATAACCATTCTTTTTTTACACATTCAAGGGTATAAAGATTATAAATGTTATATATTATAATTAATTATATTATGCCGAATGATTGTTGGAATAATATGACATTTATTAGCGAAGATAATTCAGAAGAATTAACCGAGTTGTTTAATAATGAAATCAAAGCAAAGAATCCACCAGAGGATAAATTAATAGTAAACTATAAAGGTAATAATGGAATAAAAATTCAACTATGGAGTGCTTGGGGTCCGAATAATGAATGGTTAAACACGTTGGTGGAAAAATACCCCAAATGTTGGATTAAAAATAATTGGTATGAGGAGGGTGGTGGTGCAGGAATATTTATAGGTGGTTTTTTAAATGGAAAAAAACAAGAAACAATAATAAAAGAATGGGATGAATTACCAATCGAAGGAATCTCACTATATCTTGGAGGTTCAAACGGTATAAATGATAGATATGGATTTGATTAGATTTTTATCACATTGTAAATATTCAATAGATGTAAATATATAATAAATATTATTGTAAATTATTATATATTTTTTATAGTTCAGGATAACTGGCTTGCATAAGCATACCACATTGTCCCTTACCATTGTTATATTCTTCACCACGTCCCATATAAATATAACCATTATCGCCCCAAGTCTCACCCCAAGAATTCTTAACTCTATAATAATCTTTACCAGACATAGAGCCGTATCCTACAGCAAGAACACCGTGGTCTAAACCGGTTCCACAAGAATCGGTAAATACACCAGACTTATAAAGTTGGAAATTCTTCTGGTCGGCTTGAATCGCAATAGCAACAGGTTGTTGTGTCAAAGCAGTCATCATAGCCTCATCAGAGTTGGGTGTAACATCAACAAATCCCGTTACATCACTTCCCTTTACAATATCACAAGTGGTTTCACAAGAACCGCCAGTGCGGGTTGTTCCAGAAGTATATGGATACTCGGCTTCAGCACAAAGACCTCCATTCTTTTCAATCCATGAAAAAGCATTATCCATAAGACCACCATTACATCCCATATCCTTACCGCCGTTTTTACGGTTATCACAATCTACCAACTGTTGCTCGGAAAATGAGTCAAGGGTTCCTGTCTTCAAGAAGAAAGCACCCTCAAGAGCACCAGTAGTAGAGAAACTCCAACAAGAACCACATTGCCCCTGGTTCTTTACAGGGGTTACGGCACCAGCCTTTACCCAATCTACACTATCAGGTAGTGTAACACTGGTTAATTCGTCATTATCCAAACATCCAGTAACACATTCAACAGTCTTCAATGTAGACATTTCCTTATGATGTTTAACACAATCATATAGGCACTTGGTCTTATCAATCTTTCTCTTGAAGTTCTCAGGATTGAATTTACGTCCAATGACTCCTTCCTGGTTAGAAAATCCAAGATATTCACTGAACTCATTAGAATCCATTCCTGAAAATTGGTTATGTCCCAATGTGTATGTTAGGTTTTTAGCATTATTTTCCTCAATGTATTTATCATTTTCAATCCACTTACGCATAACACCTTCACGATGCTCGGTATTACGGAATTCTTGCTTGAATTCACTTACCCAGTTCTCAAAACGCTCAACAAATGTTGCACTTACACTAAGTGTTGCAACAGACACCAATAAAATACCCTTGAAAAGATACATTTTATTATATATAATAGATATATTTTTATATTCATTCTAAAAGTATTTTTTCTGTGTATATACTATAATAATGGCTGACTGGAATAAAATAATTTACAATAGTGGTGATTTTTTCTTACCACAATCAATAAAAAAGGTATTTGATATGTTACTATATAAAAATTCTAATTACAGTTTTTACGTAGAAGTATGGCATATAGTTCATTTTTTTAGTGGCATTTTAATAGGACTTATTTACATTTATACCGGATACAGTAAAGACGCTTATTTATGGAATTTATTTATAATTCATACTATTTGGGAATATTGGCAAGTTTATATTGGAATGTCAAAACCATTTCGATTAACTTATCACAACAATCTATTTGATATGATTTTTGATACTTTCATTTTTATGGTTGGTGGATATTTTGCGTTTATTCTAATGGAATAAATTCAATTCAAAGTATGATTATTATTTTGAATTGGATAGTTAGAATCAATTATATATTTTTACCATGATTTTATTGTCGACTAAACAGTAAACTTATAAACGGATTATCTTGTATACTTTGTATGTGTTCTTCAGTCAAAAATGTAAATCGACTCAAGTCCTTATTCGTCCACCATGCATAATGCATACTAATATATAAATTAATATTGTATTTATCATATATCTTATATAAATCATTTAATATATGTTCCTCGCCGCCTTCTATATCCACTTTTATTAGTGATATATCATTTGGATTAATATTATAATCATTAATAACTGCTTCAAGTGTGATAGTTTTTACAGTATTATTACTATCATTGGTATTTATTTGTGAAGTACTATCATTTAATTTAGAATCGTTCAAAAACTTATTTTTACCAAAACCAATATCTATATCATTTTCATTATAAATTGCTTTATTTATCAGCGTATAATTATTATCAATACAATTATTATTCATATTTAATGACAGGTCGTTAAATGATAACGTATCTGCTTCTATACAATATACATGTTTTGATTTTCTACTTCCATACATAGCTGTTGTCCCTATCCACCCACCTATATCTATCATAATTTTATCTTTATTTAAATAGGTATCGAATATTTTAAATGTATCTTGTTCCCAGTTAGTGTATATATTTTTCCAAAAAGGTAGATTATCTTTAATGGAATTAGATATTAAAAAGGTTTCCGTGTTTTTTTTAATAATATTATAATTACTATCAATATCTTGTTTATATAATTTGTGAATTGTTGAAAAAACAGATGTATCTTCGGATATCATTTTATACCTCTCGTAAACATTATAAACATGATTATTATTATACCATGGTAAATGTTTTGCGGTAAAGTTACCAGCTATTCTTATATTATATTTATTCGTGTATTGTTTATTGATTAAACAAAATGTAGTATCTGTCTCCACCGCATATAATTCATAATCAGTATTGTCTATTTTTGTTTTCCATGCTTGTTTTTCCCATTCATATATAGTATGACCGCAATAATATACATTTTCATACATTTTATCATGATCGCTAATATCTAATGCTAATCCAAGTTTTTGACATTTATATTTATCAGATAAGTTTGACATTATATCAATAAAGTTAGTAGGTAAATTCTTATTAAATTGTAAATCAGGGTCAGTGATAATATATTTATCTGGTAATGAATCATATACTTCAGGATATTTCTCAACCCATGGTCCAAGATTATCTTTATTTCGTATTACATTTAACTCTGTATTATCTAAAAAATTAGAGCATTCTACATTATCTGAATTATTATCCATAATTATTATATTTGATTTTAACAAAGGGTTTATATTAACCAGTTGATTAATCGTATTAATAACATATTTAATATTATTATACGAAATTATAATAATCGGTATCATAATATAATTATTTACACTGAACCTTTTATATTATGTTGAAACTATTACTGTAAATCACATTTTATTTTATTTTTAATATTATCTTCATCTGAAAACATATATAACTTGCATTTATGTTTTGATAAATCGTCATATTCTTCCGTGGTTTTAATATGTGTCAATATATTTGCGTCTTTTAAATATACCATATATGAATATATTCCATTTATTTCAGTTTTTCCAAAGATAACACAATTATGAATATTATCTAATATAGTCATATCGTTACTGCAAATTTCCAACAATCGGCAATCTGTTTGAACTTTACGTATTGCCTTCATATCTATATTTAATTGGTGTATTTTTTCAACCCATTTTTGTAAAAACATTTCAGCATTTTCACTCATTCGTCTCACTAATTGTTCTTTTGAAAGTAACATAATTTGGTTTAATAAATCAACCATACGTCGTATTGGACTGGTGATATGAACGTATTCGTTTATATCCATCATATCATGTCTCAACACAATATCTTTATCATATACTACGTATTTACAATCTGTATTATTCCAAGAACGAATTAACCTACTTGTATTATCATCTATATCGACATAATCCTCATTTGTTTCGTTTTTATATATTGCTTTTCTAAAAATACCCGTTTCTTTATTTTTCATACGAGTTCCAACTTCTTTATTCATACGAACCATCCAGTATTCAACTAATTCATGGCTATCTATTATAGATGGTTTCAATATTTTGGTTAAAAATAATAATTCTTTGTAATGGCTATTTTTAACGAGTTTTTTCTCTTCATATACAAAATTCTTACGGGTTTTAATGACTACATTTTTATAATTAATTTCTTTATCCTCTATTAAATTTCCATTTTTATCAAAATATATATCCATAGCTAATGCTATACGTAATTCATTTTCTTGTAAACTACATAAGGAGTCTGATAATATAATTGGTAACATTGGACGTTTTTTATCTGGTAAATAAATAGTAGATACACGTTCGGTTAAGTGCTCCCATAAATCCAATTCTTCCATCCATACATATACATTCGCAATATATACGGATATTTTGTATATTTCATCTTGTTTTTCAATACTAAACGCGTCATCAAAATCTTTACTACCATCTGGATCGATTGAAAATACATATTCGTCAGTTCTATCTTCTATTTTATAATTTGGATTTTGTAGTATATTCTCTATTACAGATACATTTTTCAGGGAATTAGTCGTATGATTCGTTAATTTCTTAATAGATGTATGTAATTTTTTACAGTGTAACTGGTATTCATAAAACACTTCCAAATTATCAACATCGCCTAATACCTCTACTAATTCACCATACGGATGTTTATTATCCCAATTGACATATTTAAATAACACATATTTATTTTGTTGATGTTTTGAAAACCCTATTTTCACTTCATATGGAACAAGAAATACAGGATAATTTTTATTATTTGGAATACAACGATAATATAAACGTTTGTTGTTGGGAGTTCTACCAAAGGTCTTATTTCCCTCTAATACTAATACTCCTTGTAATGTAGTTTTCGTATCAAGACCAGATATTTTGGTGATGATATCTTCTTTAATTTCAATTATATCATCATGAAAGAACTTATTCGTTAATGGATTCCATTGTTCTCTACATTCTATATTTGAATTGGTTGATAAATCATATAAACTCCAGTTTGTATAATTTCGGTCATGAATATTCACTTGATATGTTTGCATCATTTTAATATTATATGTATAATTATATTTAAATCAATTTAATATAATAAATGAGATGAAATTGTTCTCAATAATATGTAAAAAACCTAATAAAACCAAGATGTTATTATAAAATAGTGACAAAGTTCTCGATATGCCTAAAAAATTTTACAAAAAATATACAAAAAAACCAATGACAAACACTTCCGCCAACCTTTCGTCTGCAACGTATCTAATAATTGTTGAATCACCATCAAAATGTGCCAAAATAGAATCCTATCTAGGACTTAATTATTGTTGTATTGCGTCAAAAGGACACATACGAGGTATTAATGGTTTGCGTTCTATTGATACCAAGGGTTCATTTGAACCAAAATTTACAGATTTATCTGAAAAAAAAGACCATATTGTATTTATGAAACAAATTGTATCAAAGTTCTCAAAAGAAAATATAATATTAGCTACAGATGATGATAGGGAAGGAGAAGCAATCGCTTGGCATATATGTGAAATATTTAACCTGCCTATTGAAACTACACAGCGTATTATCTTTCATGAAGTAACCAAAAATGCCCTATTAAAAGCTATAAAGGCACCAACCACTGTTAATTTAGATTTGGTAAAAGCCCAACACGCAAGACAAGTATTAGATGTAATTGTCGGATATAAAATATCACCCATATTATGGAAATATTTGTATAATGATAATAACAATACATTATCAGCAGGAAGATGTCAAACACCTGCGTTGCGTCTAGTATATGAGAATGAAATACAAGGAAAAGAAAAGGATAATATCCAAACATTTTATAAAACAACGGCATCATTCTTTGAAAAGAATATTATATTTAATTTGAATGTTGAATTCCAAACAAAAGATGAAATAAGAGAACATCTCAATAAATCAATCAATCACAAACATATGCTTACTATAAATAACCCACGAGACGCTACCAAGTCTCCTCCTATTCCATTTCATACATCTAGACTACTTCAAGTTGCGAGTAACATTTTACACATTTCTCCGGGCGAAACAATGCGACTATGTCAACAATTATATCAAACCGGTTACATTACATATATGCGAACTGAAAGCACAAAATACGCCAAACCATTTTTACAAGAAATATCAAAATTTATTCAAAATGAATATAACGATGAAAAATATATAGGTAATTTGGAAAATCTGGAAAACAAACAAACGAATAATCCTCACGAAGCAATACGTGTAACACAACTCAATAATAAATCTATAACATCAGATGATGGAAGACTTATTTCATTATATAAATTAATATGGAAAAATACGGTCGAAAGCTGCATGTCAGAAGCAAAATATAAGGCTATTCCATTAGAAATATCTGGTCCAAACGAGACAAAATATACATATATCCACGAAATTCCTTTGTTTTTGGGTTGGAAAATTGTAGGCGATAAAAAATTGGATATTGATATTCAGAACCAAGCAAATGGAATGTATATGTTCTTTAAAACACAACTAAAAAATAGTATCAAATATAACTGGATTGAAAGTGTTGTTTCTATGAAAAACAAACATACTCATTATACGGAAGCAAGCTTAATCAATAAATTAGAAGCAATGGGAATTGGTAGACCATCTACATTTTCATCAATTGTATCAACAATACAAGACAGAGGATATGTAAAGAAAACAGATGTAGAAGGAATAACAATAGAATGTAATAATTTTAAACTTGAGGATAATAGTGTTGAAGAAACTACAATTGAAAAGACTTTTGGAAACGAAAAACACAAATTGGTAATCCAGCCAATCGGAACACTCACTGTAGAATTTTTAATTAAACATTACAATCCTTTGTTCTCATATGAATATACCAAACTAATGGAAGATAAATTAGATATTATTACGAATAATGCAAATGAATGGTCTTCTATATGTAAAGAATGTTATGAAGAAATAAAAACATTATCAAAACCGGTAAGTAAAATACCTAAACAAACATATCCATTAGATGATAAACACGTATTACTATTTGAAAGATATGGACCTGTAATACAAACAACAAAAGAAGATGATACATATGAATATATTTCTGTAAAGAAAGACATCAAAATCGATATTGAAAAATTAAAAAATGGTGAATATACGGTAGAACAATTAATGGCTATCAAAGAACGTAACCTGGGTGTTTATAAAAATGATAATGTAATAATTAAAGATGGAAAATATGGAAAATACGTTGAATATGGAAAAACCAAAGAATCTTTAAAAGATTTAGATAAATCCGCAGAATATATTACTTTAGAAGATGTTATACCTATTTTAGAAAAGTCATTGAATAATAATGGTATAGATAAGAATATGTTGAGAGAATTATCAGAGGACCTAAGTATTCGTAATGGAAAATTCGGTGCCTACGTTTTCTATAAAACAAAGACGATGAAAAAACCTCAATTCCTCAATATAAAAAAATTTAAGGAAAGTTACTTAACGTGTGAAAAAGAAGTGATTATCAAATGGTTAGAGGACAATTATCCTATTTTGAAACCATAAAATATAGTAAAAATATATAAATGGAGTCATATATTTCACCTATTAACTATAGTATATTTATTTTCCTGTATATAACGTGTATCATTTATATTTACACAAAATATTCTGAAATTGTAGGATTAGGTGCTCTTACAGTAGTTCAAATCGGGTTCACATTATTCTTTGGAAAAGAGGTATCTCAAATACTATTAAACCATCCCGGTGGTCCATATACATTAAACCTCGCTAGTTTATTAACTTTGAATGGTTCTGTAATAAGTATGATATTATTAGCTATTTCGTTGATATTAACATTCATGACTATTATAGACATTCAAGAAAAATATAATAATACAAAAGGAACGCCAATAGAGTTACCGAATAAATATCAACACTTATTCGACACAATAAAAAGAAACATCATCATTATATTATCATTATCAGCGTTCATATTAGCTATGTATTATTTCAATAAACAACAAATAAACGTCCCCATAATGCCAATAATTTCTAATTTTTCTTTACAAACCATATTGAATAACATTCCAGCTATTACTAATATAGTAGGTTCTCTATCATTATTAATAATTTCATCATATCAAGTAAAATATGCAAGTGACTTATCCAATCTAAAAAAATACACTTTGATTGGAAGATAATAAGACTGTTATTTACCCAATAGATTAAATAACAATCAAAATTCGTTTAAAAACAACTATTGTTATATCCATAAATAGTAATGAAATACTACGAAACATTATATGAAGATTATATTCAATCAAACGAATTATTCAATATTCATCCAGAATTAGATGATATAATTAATAAACTACCCGATAATATTATTAATATACCCAATTTATTAATTCATGGTGCTTGTGGTATTGGAAAATATACACAAGTTCTCCTAATATTAAAAAAATATAGTCCATTAGAGCTGAAATATGAAAAGAAAATTACAACTAATACAGATAAACAACAATATATGTATCATATTAGCGATATTCATTATGAAGTAGATATGTCATTATTAGGGTGTAATGCAAAGACATTATGGCACGAAATATTTTTTCAAATAATAGATATAGTTTCAGTAAAGCCGAATAAAGTAGGTATAATCTTGTGTAAAAACTTCCATACAATAAATTCCGAATTATTAGAAGTCTTTTATAGTTACATACAACAATATAATACACAAAATAGTAACATAACTATAAAGTTTATTATATTATCACAGCATATCAGTTTTCTACCATATAAAATTTACAATTCCTGTTACAAGATCGGTATTAAACGACCTTCTAAAAAATTCTATACAGAACTATTACGGGTTAGTAATGAGATGGAAGTTCAAAACAAGGTAAAATAACAAACAATATTAACAATAGTATAAGATTATTGGAAAATATAGATGAAAGTGGAATAACGAATATCAAAGAAGTACGTTCATTTTTGCATATGAAACCGAATCAAAATATACCCGAAGAATTATTCAATCGTGTATGCAACAATATTATTGAGAACATTGACAACATTCAAACTATAAAATATACAGATTTTCGAGACGCATTATATGAACTTCTAACATACAATATTGAAATAAACGAATGTATATGGTATATCATATATTATTACCTAAGTGATGGTAAATTAAGCAAAAAAGATATTTCTGAAATTTTAATTAAGTGTTATACTTTTTTTAAATATTTCAATAATAATTATAGACCAATATACCACTTAGAGAATATAATGTTTTATATAATAAACAAAATACATAATTTTAATGAACCACCAAAAAGCATGCGAAATACTTGATTTGAATCAAAAACAAAATATAAAAATAGGTGAAATAAAACAACAATACAAAATATACGCTTTAAAATACCACCCAGATAAAAACAAATCACCGAATTCTACAGAAAAATTCCAAGAAATACATACAGCATATGAATATTTATGCAATAATGTAGATTCGGATGATGACTCTGATACCTCCGATAAATCGTATTCAAATATACTATTTAAATTCTTAGAGTCAATAATACCTATTGATAAGGACTCGCAAATAATGTATTTAATTATAGAAAAAATATCAAAAGTTTGTGAAAATAAATCGGTTGATTTCCTAGAAAAATTAGATAAAGAGGTATTAATCAAAATACTGAATCTAATCAAAATGAATAAAGAAATACTGCATATCAATAATAATTATATTGAATTAATAGAAAGTGTGATTAATAAAAAAAGTCAGAATGATGAAGTAATTATTTTAAATCCAACATTAGAAGATTTATTTGATAATAATTTATACAAGTTAACTGTAGAGAACCAAACCTATATAGTACCTTTATGGCATCATGAATTAATATATGAAAACAATAATCGTGATATATATGTAAAGTGTAATCCCATTTTACCAGATAATATAGAAATAGACGATATAAATGATATTCACGTATATAAACAATATTCTATAAAAGAATTATGGGGTAAAGATACATTTGAAGTGGATATACATGTTAAAAAAATACAATTAGAAGTTGACAAATTAAAACTTATGCGACAACAAACTATTATTTTGTTGAAATCTGGAATTTCACGTGTAAATTTAAAAAATATATACGATGTGTCTATGGTAAGTACCATTTATATACATGTTACGTTAGAATTGTAATAAGTATTTCATTACTAACATACCAATAAAAAATATATGCATTACACATATTTTTTATTGTTCCAACACGGGCTCGAACCGTGGACCTTTGGCTCATAAGACCAATGCTCTAACCAACTGAGCTACAAGAACAGGGCAGTTTAAAAACATACCTAGGTTTATATTTAAAAATTTTATATTAAGCCCCAACCATCGCTTAATACTATGAAGCACTTTATTTTTAGGTTTATTTATTTATTTGCTTCTCCATTTCCTATAATATGGTGGACTTATAGGGCGTCCACCAAGCCCTCACCCAATGAGGGGCTCGAACCCTCGACCACACGCTTAAAAGGCGTGCGCTCTACCGACTGAGCTAACTGGGTATAAGCAGTTTATTGACATACTTAGGTCTTTTTATACTCGGTTCTTTTTATGCTATTCTTTATACTCGGTTCTTTTTATGCTATTCTTTATACTCGGTTCTTTTTATGCTATTCTTTATACTCGGTTCTTTTTATACATCATTTAAATTTAAGTAGTCTTCTTCTTTGTAACCTTCTTAACCACCTTCTTCTTGACTGGTTCTGGCTCTGGCTCTGGTTCTGGCTCAGCTTCTACTTGTTCGGCTTCTTCGTCACTATCCTCAACTTGAGTAGTAGTTGCGTTGATAGCAGGACCTTCTTCATCTTCGCTATCATTTACATTCTCGGCGATGGGTTGTCTCTCAATTGTAGTCTTCTCATCGTTAGAAAGCTCAATGTGACACTTTCCAAATACAGTCTCTTGAATATGAGGCTTTACTACACATTGGTTTAGTCTCCAGGTAACCCCCCAACCCTTACCACCAAACCATAAACCGCCGCACTGTAGAACGCAAGCAACGTTACTCTTCTTTGGAACAAAATCCATAGGAGTGAGATTCTCATTATCACAAGGGAAGATGAGTTGATTTTCAGTATCATAGATTTCAATATTCCAACGTCCATCATAATTAGGAACCTTTGCTCTCATACTAGGAGCTCTAGACATATCAACATCACCAGTTAGCTTATCCTTGGGATACTTAAGGAAAGGGAAGAAGTTATCCTCAATCACTTCACGAGACTTCTTCTTACCCCACCATACCTCACTGTTTTGAACTGCGTCCTTCAAAATCTGCTCTTCGAAATCCTTCAACTTTGAAAGGAAAGCTTCAGTAGTCTCAGTTGCGTAATCCTTATTTGGAAATACCAATGACATATTAAACTTGTTATCAGATTCACCTTTCTCATCGACATAATCAGAAATACCCCAAGTCATAAGAAGAGGCGTTGAAATACACAACCCACGATTGCTTTGAGTGCTAATAAGCGCTACTGACTTTGATCCACGGTCACTGATACGAGGAGCCATATAACGAATACCACTGGTATTCCAATCATAGTGTTGAATTACAATAGGAGCCTTTGACATTTTACGATTCAGATAATATAGTATTAACTATTTATAGATAATAATATGCTATCTCTTTAATTCAATTTTATATATATATTATAGATTGTTCTATGCATATCCGTTCTCCTTTATTATAAACCTCTAATTTATATAAAAGATTATGTATATATAATATATATTCAAATTTTGTAAATATTACATGAAGAGTATAACCACTTCTTCGTCATTACAGAATACATTCAAATCGAAGGATAGTATAGATAAAAGTAGTCCAGATATAAATATGAATTTACAAATCCAGGATAAAGTTGTAAAACCTAAAAAGAAAAATGCTAATAAAAACAGTGAGAGCTTGCCAGATATAACATACGATAATTATATCAATAAAAATATTACATTAAATGATTATAAACTTACACAACTAAAACCCGTAGCTAAATCTTATAAGTTACGTACCAGTGGTAAAAAAGATGAATTAATTGATAGAATTGTATTACATTTCAATAAGACCAAATCCGCAATTCATATTCAACGTTTATTTCGTTCTTGGATATGCAGATATATTATAAAACTACGTGGTCCGGCTCTATATGACAAAAGTATATGTATTAATGACATGGATTTTTGCACTATGGAACCATTAAATGAAATAGATAATGATTATTTTTTTAGTTTTATAGATGAAAAGCAGATAACATATGGATTTAATGTAACTTCATTAATAGAAATGTTTAAACGATCTAATAAAACAAATCCTTATAATAGGCAAACTTTATCAAAAGACGTGATAAATAATATTATTTCGCTATACAATTTGTCATTTATCCTTTGTCCTAACTTTTCTAAACAAAATTTGCCTTATAAAATACCAAATACAAAACCTATCAATATACGACGTCGAGTATCCAACAATATTGACTATTCGCCCATCACAAGACCTATAACAAGTATGGATGATTTAGAAAGATATAATAGAATCAGAACTATACGAAATAATCCTATTGACTATAGAATTAATGAATTATTTATAGAAATTGATTTGTTGGGTAATTATACTAATCGAGAGTGGTTAGATAATTTAGAATTAAGGGATTACATACGTCTCTATAGAAAATTATATGAAATATGGTATTATACGTCCGCATTAACCAGGGAAATGCAAAATAATATATGTCCGTATTATTCACCATTCGAAGGTATTTTTACACGACCTGTATTACATAGTGAAATTCAATTCGATCAAATAAAATTGGCGTGTGTAATTGTTATCGAAAATTTAGTATATAGTGGAATAAACATTGATTTTAGAAAAATAGGAACTTTACACGCATTAACCGCACTTACTTTCGTTTCACAAGGTGCTCGTCAAGCAATGCCTTATTTATATGAAATAATTATGTAAGTTTTGCGTATTTTTTACATTTTTTTACATAATTTATATAATTATTATTGATTATCGTCTGTAAATAATATTATTTTTATAAATAAATAATATTATAGTGTAAAGAACTTAAAAAGACACCATATTATAGTATATAATCATAATGGTTAGAGCATCTAAGACTTCCGAAAAGACTACTACTGAGACTAAGCCTCGCGCAAAGAAGGCTGCCGCCGCCCCTGCCCCCGCACCCGCGGTTGAGGCTACTCCTGCTCCTCAGACCACTGAGGCTGCCGAGCCCGTTGACCCTGCTGCTGGCTTGACCCAGAAGCTTTCTGAGTTCAGCGCCAAGCTTCAGCAGCTTGTTGGTCTCTTCTCCGCAGTCAAGAATGACTTCAAGACTCTTGAGAAGACTGTTACTCGTGAGATGAAGGCTGCCCTTAAGGCTTCCTCCAAGAAGCGCAGAAACACTGGTAACCGTAAGCCTTCTGGTTTCATCAAGCCTACCCGCATCAGCGATGAGCTCGCCAATTTTCTCGGTAAGGATATCGGAACCGAGATGGCACGCACTGAGGTAAGCAAGGAGATTAATGCTTACATCCAGGCACACAAGCTTCAGGACAAGAGCAATGGACGTATCATCCACGCCGACACCAAGCTTTCCAAGCTTCTCAAGCTCCAGAAGAACGATGAGCTTACTTACTTCAACCTTCAGCGTTACATGAAGCACCACTTCCAGAAGGCTAGTGATCTTGCTGCTGCTGCTGCTGCTGCTGCTGCTGCTTAATTTAACTAAAATTAAAAATGCATTATTTAAGTCATAGCAATAAAAACATTATTAAAATCAGTTAAAATTCCATAAAAATTACAAAATGTAAAAACATATAAAAATTACACTTTATATGTTTCTAATTAGAATACTTATTATGTCTAATACAATATCAGATGAGTTGTTTACAAAAATCAAAGAATATACACAAAAAAACAAAACAAAAATATGTATTTTGACGCCTTGTTTTGGTAGTATATGTCATTTAAATTACGTGAATTCTCTATTAAATACAGTGAATTTTTTCAAAGAATTAAAGGTCAATATTACTATTAAAGTTGAGTTTTGTCGTAATGATAGCTTAATTACACGTGCTAGAAACAATCTTATTGCAAGAGCCATGTCAGATACCACATATACTCATTTTTTATTTATTGATAATGACATACAATGGAATCCTGTTGAAATTATTAAATTAATATGTCACGACAAAGATATTATCGGAGGGGTTTATCCCATCAAAAAATACAATTGGGATAGACTATTAAAACAAAACCCTGAAAATAATAGTTACGATATCATCCAAAAAATGAAGGACAGTAAGGATAATAGTATTTTTAAAGAAATGTTCGATGATGAAGAATATATTCAATGTAAACTGGTAAAATATAATTTAAATTACTTGGACGGACAATTACATGTAAGTAATAATATCGCAAAAGTTCAGCATATTGCTACTGGGTTTATGCTTATTAAAAGAAACACTATAGAAAAAATGATTACTGAATATTCGTCTACTAAGTATACTGATGATGTCAATTTCTTGAAACCAGAAGAAAATAAATACGCATACGCCCTATTTGAATGTGGTGTTGAAAATGAAACCTATTGTTCTGAAGATTGGATGTTCTGTAATCGTTGGAGGAAAATGGGAGGGGATATATTCATTGATATAACAATCAACTTAGACCATACTGGTATTTGTGATTATAAAGGGTCTTATGCTAGTTCTATATTATAATAATATTTAAGTAAATATAAACCCTTCCACTTTCATTATTTGATGTATTTTTTCAATATTCGGAGTTATTTTTGTAGGTGATTTGAATTCTATATTATCATAACTATTGTAATTCTTTCCACAGAAGATTTGAAAAATATTCAATAATTCCCTGTAATTTTTTATATATTTTGTATTTTTTAATAACCAGATATAAAAGGTTTCTATTTTGTTATTTTCATTTATACACTTTACTTTATATTTTTTATACATTTGATACCATTTCATCGTTTCACTTAATGTAGTTGTGGAATGTAGATTATAATCTGTTCCAGAAATCGTCATTATTTCGCAAAATTCCTTTTCATTTAACTTCAAATCTAACAATATATTTTGTGTTCTATATATTGTTATTGTATGATTCATTAAACTCAAATTTCGTAATACATAAGGGCATCCATATAAGAACATATCCATATCATCACTCATACATCCCCACGCTTTTCCTGTCTTAACCAAGTACACACATAAATCATCGGCTTCATTTGGTGAATCATAATATGTAACGTTATAAGCTTTCATTAATTCCTTCACATTCTTAATATCGTCATCACTAACACGAATAAATTGACGTTTTAAATTACTCATTTCTTGTAGTGCTTGTTTTCGCTCTTCTTCTGACATATTATCTAACATATTCTGTAATTCATTATATTTTCCTTGTGCTTCCTTCTTATCTTGATACCTTCTACGTAACAATTCACGCTTTTCGGGTGGTGGTTTTCCATCAAAAATGAATATGGGTTTTATATTATATAAATTCATTATTGAAATAAATAAATACATATTCTCCATTAATGCGTTTTCACCCAAGAAATGATACAAGTAAATACTAGTGTCTATTACAATTGTTTTATCAGACAACTCACGTAAATGTATTTTAGATATTGATTTCTTACTACATTTATCATAAAAATATTTATTCAAATTTTTTATTCCCATTATTTGTTGTATTTTACATCACGATATACATTAGTAACGTTTTTTCAATTTTTCACATACAATAAAAAAGGGGCTACCTTTTTATTTTTTATTTTGTTTTTACTCGAAGATAATATAATCATCATCCTCTTCTTTTTCTTGTTTTTTCTTATTTTTTTTGTTTCTTTTCTTTTTATCTTGCTTTGTCTCTCCTTCGCAAACTTCAGTTAAAGATACAACACAATTCTTGTTTAATCCAATGTCGTAGAACGCATTCTTCTCTTTCTCACTTCTGAATATCAATGAGAATGATTTCATAGGATTAACAGTGAAATAATAATCAATATATGATTCATATGTGTCATCTCCTCCTTGTAATTCGCTTACAATATTTTCATACATATTTGCAAATTCGTGTTTATCAATCTCCATTTCTAATACTGGATCTTGAATATCAGTGATCTTGTTATTATTCATAACATCATTCCATGTGGAATAGCCTTTTAATGTGAACTTTTTTGCGCCGGTCATAATATCTCTTATTGCTGTAACTAATAATATTCATTGACTTTTACTTGATTAGTTGTTTGATTGAATGGAATACTGTAGTAAAAAGTATTTCAATTTTCTACTATAAGAGAACGAACCCAATAAAAAAGCCGAAGCCCTTTTATATATTTATATTTTGTTTTTATAATTTTATTTTATTTAATCCTGCTTTCCACGCAATTCTGCTAACTCTGCTTGTAGCTTTTCAATCAATTCGTCCTTTTCAGCCATCTTTTCTTCCAATACCTTATTTGCTGCTACCAATTGAGACATATTCAATTCAGTGGTTGCTACATCTGGAATTGGCTTATGATTAATCTTAAACACAAAATATCCGGGAACCTTTTCTGCGTTTTCATTTCTTACCAAAAACTTATGCATTCTGTATCCATCATAATATCCCTTTTGCTTGAACTGTCCTTCATTGTTTAACTTATCACGTAGGAACTTCGCATTGGAGTTGTTATTCCATGACTCAAAGTGAATAAACACTGATTTTACTGTTTGCCCGTCTTCCAATTCCCTATCAATAAAATCTACTCGAATAACCTTTCCCAATTTCAAGTCATTTTCAATGAACGACTTCAAGTTACGTGGTTGAAAGGTATTTGTAGTATTATCTGGGTGCTGTAGATACATATTTGTAGGCAAAATAGGAATATACAAACTACTCCAATCATTATCAGTCAATGCGATTGTTTCTGATGTATCAGCATTTTCAGTGGTTACCTTACCCGAACCTACACGTGCTTCACGGATAGATAGATGTGTCATATTTTCACCATTCTCCCAGTGAATAGGGTCCTTAACTACAAGAGTGATACTTCCTCTGCGGTTTTCAGTAGAATTCATATTCTGAACGTGCTTCATAATTGCGGTTGTTGACTCTGTATTATTCCATTTCTCAAAGTCAATAAATGCGGTTTTTGTCTTTACTTCTGAATGTAAGCGTTGATTATAATTTGTTCTTTCCATAATACGGACATCAGTGACTTTACCAATACAAAGAACGTTTTCAAATAGTCCCTTTACCTTTTCTTGGTCGTTGTATTCAATTGGCAAACTCACCAACTGAAGACTCGTATGGTTATCAAGGCAAGGCATATCACTTGCGATTGAAGTTGTATTTTCTGTGAAATACACGATATTGCGTGTAATATCAGGTTGAGTATATAGTTGTTCGGAAACTGGCATAACAGAAGACATTATAATATACGATTATTCGTAATAATTTATTATACAGAACTATAATAAAATATTTTTCAATTTTCTATCCAGATAATTCACTTCTGAGTCTCATCAATAAAATATCTGTTTCTGGTTCCCTACCTCTAACAAAATGTGTGAGTTTTGCTCTCTTTGTTTCTTTTAATACTTGTTGTAAATCTAAATTTTGTTTGAATTTAGCCTCTAATGCTATTGCTCTTTCTTCACGATGTCTTGGATTTACACCTACTTCATAAAAATCTGGATCGATTACAATTTTTTTATCTCGGAGAACATTGTCCTTATTTTTACCAGTCTTACTTCCAGCAATACGAGCTAATGTTATGTCTTTTGATATTTCACTATCACTATCTAATGAAAATTTCAAATAAAAATCGGGGAACCCTTTCTTAAATTGAGAACCTAAGAAATAATGCTCTACTGAATTCCATCTGTGTCCGTCTACTGTAAATGGTACAATCCACGAATCATCCAACTTTTTACGCCAATTTTGTAATTTACTTAACTTATTATATTCCATTATATCCACATCTTTGATTTTTTCACCGGAACCCTTTCCTGGTTTTGGTTGGGCGCTTGAATTACTGTAAAACATAAATACAGTATCTTTATCATATAAATCCATATTTGTATAGTCATCATCGTCATCCATTGGTTTTCCTTCGTTTATATCTAATCCTAGTTTTGCTTTGAAATTTCGCATATCTTGTATCATATAATATGGACCCGCATTACGTTCCATACATTTGTTTATTATCAATGCTTTTATATCATATGGAACTTCTGAAAATCGTAATATTTTCTTCTCTTTGTAGGTAATCAAAGTATAATGTCTTCCATCATATGACGCAATTACATAATAATCTGGCTTAAATCCACCTTGTTTCTCAATTTCATCATCATTTAATTGTCCGCATGATAATACTGAATCTAAATCCCCGGATTTATATGATGTTTCTGACATTATAATCACCTTCATATTTAATAATCGTTCTAATGTTGATATAGCCCATGTATCCGCCCAATAATTACGAGTTTTAATAAAATCTTTAAATTCATCCAATGTTCTTATATTTTTCATATACTCAAATTCTTCCATTAGTTGTGCGATTTCTTTCTTTTCATTTGATAGTTGTTTATATTTTTCAATAACCTTATTGGCTTCATCTAATAATTCTTCATTTTGGTCTCTGCTTATATTTCCTTTACTACGAGACTTTAATACTTGTCCTGATTTTTTTAATCGTTTTAGTTCTGTATCCATTTCTTCTAACTGACTATTAAACCCGTTATATAACATTCTATATTGTTGAAATATATCATCCGTTACCTCTGTAGATAACAACGCACGTAGTTTTTCAACTGTTGTCTTTTTTCCTATATGTTGATAAGCATCACGGATAACCGCAAAGAAACAGTCACCTCCACCTTCATTATCCACTATTCCATAATTTGTATTTTTCATAAATTTTTCAATCCATAGGTCATTTGATGATACTTTATATTCTTGTTTTTGTTGCTGAGACATTTCCCTATTTTCTTCTATAAGGGTTTCTACTGATGGCATTGGGTCCATTAATTCAAATATACCATCTTCTAATTCCTTTTCAGTTTTTTCAGCTATTGATGACCGTTTATCATCTGGTATATCTACATTCAATACATCGTCATCCAATTCTTCTATATCATCTAATTTTATAGTATCATCTTTTTTGTCTATTTCTTCTACATCAATTGTAATATCATCTCCTATATTTAAGATTTCATTTTCTTCTTCATCTTCTTCAACTTCTTTATTTTGTTCTTGGTCTTTCATCATTTCAGAGATGTATTTATCATCTACAAAAAATATTAAATTACCATTTTCTATCATAAAATCACCATCTTCATCCAAACTATCAATAAAACGATTGCTTTCTATTTCTACAATTCCTATTCTATCTTTTTTGGTATTGTTTATTATTAAATATACGGGAAAATATGTAATTCCGTGTGATGAATAAGTATGTTTTTCTTTACCCAGTGCTATTTCAATTGGTTCGGTAAAGTGATGTGTTTCATATACTATTGACGCATGTCCTATATCTTCTTTATCCGTATCTTTATTTTCATTATAATTTATTTTATCTGGGAATATTTGAGACTTTACCATACGTATATCTATAATATATTCCTTGATTTTTATTTCATTTTCTTACACTAAATATAGTTTGAAAGTTATCGTCCAAAATATATTTTATTTATGCTTTTTTATTATATCCATCATATCCATATATTTGAATATAATTCTACTTGTCAATCCTTCATAGTCTGTAGCTTTACTTTTTGAAATATCTGTTATAAAATTACATATGCTATTCCAGTTTTTATGACTTATTAAATCCTTGATGAGTTGGGAAATAAAGATAAATAGGTTTTCGGTGAGTTCTTCAATTATATGAATCTTTTCCGAATCTTGTTTTCCATTATCGACTCTTTCTTGTATCATTGTCATTATTCTAATTATATCACGCATATCACATTCATCTTTTTTGTAAAGGTTTATCATAAATGTATTCATTGAACGTCGAATGTCGTTCTTTTTATTGTTTTTACATAATTTTTCATAATCGATTGTTTCATCTACATATTCTACGTTATCCAAATTATCAATACATTCTACTATAAATTGTTCTTTCCTTTCTTCAAAATTTGGATACGCGCTAATGATCTCTTTGTATAAGTTCGAATACATTTCAGAATAAAACTTGTTTTTTCCTACGATTTCAAAAAAGTAGTTAGAGCAATTGATTAAATAGGATTCATCATTCAATTCTGACAACTCTTTCAAGTATTCACATAATTGTTCCTTTTGAGTGGTGTAATTCTTACTGGATAATTTATTTAAACATCCACGTATATTCTCCATAGTCTTTTCTGGAATATCCTTTTCCACTACTACACGCTCTTTAAACTCAACTACTTTATCTGATGTTAATAACTCCTGCTTTCTTGTATGTTTTGATTTTTTATATATTCTTTTTTCTTTATTGTCATTATCACCGGATTGACCTGTATGAATATTTAAATTTTCCATTAATTTATCATATTCGTGTAAAACATCATCTGGTAATTGTATTCTACTTAATGTTGATGCAATTTCATAAAAATTTTCCAAATTATATGCTGTCATATTATTTGTTGATGTATATATACTATACAATTTTTTATATTATTTGTTCTCTATTATTTCATTTACGTTATATTTGTAGAAATCATTCATAGTTATAATATAATATTATGAACTTTTTACACAATATTGGTAAACAAACTAATATTGAAACTAATATTGAGAACAATGACAAACAACCTTATTATACACCATTTCAAATAGAACAAATACGGGATTTTAAACTACCCATATCTTATTTAGATAATTCTACTATATTTACCGTTTCTGATATTGTATCAAATGATTTAGAATTAACTAAAAATAACAATTCTGATGAAAAACCTTGTATATATGACTATTTACTTAAACCGAGTAATGCCTTTTCTAAACTGTTAATACCTAGTTGGCAGAATTATTATACGACGGATACCTTATTTTTAAATGATACACAACATATTATCAAAAATATTCATACTGTTCGAGAACAATGTAAAAACGAGGTAGAATGCCAACGTATTTTTGAAATATGGGACACTGTGAAACAAGACACGAATTTTTTGGAACGTTATAGCTACATTGATTGGGAAATGATTAAACAGTTCAATCATTCCTCTTCTTTTTTACAACTTATGTCTGTTATTAATATTTCTTCTCCTCTATTAAGTCTAATCATACCCTTTATTTTTCTATTGTTTCCCTTTGTTTTACTTAAAATACAGAAGATTCCTATATCATTCACATCCTATATCGATATTTTGAAGAACTTGGCAAAACACCATTTTATCGGTAAAACCATTTCCACTATACAGACATTTAGCTGGGATAAAATTGTATATGTTCTCATTACTTTTGGATTGTATTTACTTCAAATATATCAAAATATTAATTCATGCATACGATATTACAATAACATCAAGAAAATCAACCAACTGATTATTGATTTGCGAGAATATGCTAATGATTCAATCAACAAAATAAATTGTTTCTTAAACATTTGTGAAAATTGCCAATCATATAAACCTTTCTGTATGGAAGCCATCGAACATCGTAACAACTTAATATTATTATTAAATGAATTAAATGAAATCAAACCATTCGAGAACTCTGTCAAAAATTTTACCAATACAGGTGTATTAATGAAGTGTTTTTACCATATATATGAAAATCCACTGTATGAGAACAGTGTCAAGTTCTCTATGGGTTTCAATGGATATATTGATAATTTATTAGGTATATATGATAATTTTAATGTTGGAAATATATCATTGTCTACTTTTGATACAGGTAAAGACTGCGAATTTAGAGAACAATATTACCCACCTTTACTTGACGAGAACCCAATTAAGAATACTTGTAAATTCGATAAAAATATGATTATATCGGCTCCCAATAAAGGTGGTAAAACTACTATATTGAAAACATGTGCTATTAATATCATATTTTCACAGCAATTTGGATGTGGTTTCTATGAAAGTGCCAATGTTATACCATATACTCATATTCACTCTTATTTAAATATACCAGACACATCTGAACGTGATAGTTTATTTCAAGCAGAATCAAGAAGATGTAAAGACATTATTGATACTATCATTGAGAACAATGACAACAATAGTCATCATTTCTGTATATTTGATGAGTTATACTCGGGGACAAACCCAACTGAAGCAGCAAAAGCAGGTAAAGCATTCTTGAATTATTTGTCTACTTATCCAAATGTTACTTTCCTATTAACAACACACTATAAAGATATTTGTAAACATTTTAAACGCTCAAAATATATACAAAATTATAAAATGGATGTCAAAGTTCTCGACGATGGTAATTACAAATACAATTATAAACTAAAAAAGGGTATATCACACATAAAAGGTGCCATTCGAGTACTGAAGGATATGAATTATCCAGCTGAAATATTAGCGAATCTTGAATAATTTATTTAGATCCATTTTTGTAGCTGAATTATCCGAACAAGACGATATACACAAAACACCCGATACTATTAACAAGGAACCAATAATACAAGGTGTATTTACAGTTGAATTAAATAGTAAGTATGCTAATAATAATGTAAATAAAGGACACGAGTAAATAATTGGTGAAACTATAGATGGGTCATTGTCCTTTAATACGGTTACTTGTAATACATTCGCTATGAATAACCCGGTTATCGATACTATAAATACCCAGAACATATCATCAAAACCAATTTTATTACAATCTTCTAATACCGTCTTATGATTATAACATCCCAATACGAAAACACAGCATATATACACGATAGATACAAATACGATTATTGAGATTGGATGATATCGGTCTAATAGATGTTTATACATTATTGGTGATATTCCCCAAATCAATGCAATAAACAAAGCTACTAATATGTAAGTTTCCATTATATATTAGTATGACATTCTTATTTTGTAAATATTATTATTTGTTCTCCGGTTTCCTTATGTTTTGTTACATTCACATTTTTATTATACATTGGTAAAGTTCTCTTATATGTAAAATATTTTTTGGTTATTTTATTCATATCTTCTACTAAATTTAAATTATTCGTAGTTTTGTCGGAACCATATCCTGATACAATATAACATAATCTACCTCCCTTTTCGAGAACAATGTCGCATAATTTTATCGTTTGTTCCCAATATTTACTTAACCAATCATCGTAAGTCTTGTATTTTGATGTGCTTTGGTTTTTTCCTTCGTATAATTCCAACCTATAATATGGAGGGCTGAAGAATACTACGTCAAAATGTTCTCGATATTTATCAACAAATTTACTTGTTTTCAATAAATCTTCAGATGGTTTACAATATATGTCTATTAACTTGTCCGGCGAATGTTCTCTTGCAAATTTATTTGTTTTATCACAAACACTCTTTATTACATCTGTGCCTACGTATTCTTTTACCATAGGACATTCCAAAAATCCATAACAATATGAAGTCCAACCTAACGTAGGTGTAAATATTTTAGTGCCATTTAACAATTTATGATTCAATGAATATACTAGATATGGGTTCATTATAGATGCTCTAAAATAATAAGACGAGAACACACTACCTAATCTACCATTTTTCATATAAAATAGAGAACTTGGTGTTAAAATCTTATAATCTATGATATTTTTGAGATATAAATCCTTCAAAACATCCATATAAGTTGGAATGTTCTCGATACCAGATTTTGTATTTTGTAATATATCCATCATATGCATACTTCGTATTATGTTTTTATACAAAGGCTGATTGTTATTATCCAACTCATTTATTTTCATAGGTTTGAGAACATTGTGAATTTTTACTTCATTCACACGTAATGACATATTATAAAATCTTGTTAAATACTCATCACGTGTTTGTATTAACTTATGTAGCATTTTAATATCCTCTATTTTTATATTTTTAGACTTCATATATTCTTCCAATTTTACTAGTCTTAAACCTGACTTCACTTGAGCTTTTTGTATGAAGTTGTCAAAAGAATCCTTTTTATTATTACTGTCAAATATATCTAAAAAATCATCTAATGATATGTATTCTTTCATTTATATAATACTTACAAAATATATTTGGTTATATTATATGAATATTACGAAAACTGTAAAATCGAACACCAATAGAACGATAAAACTTCGGAAATCTATTAAAGGTGGCAATAAAATAGATTATTTAAGTAATGTTTGTTTAATAATGAATAATACTGGAAAAACCAAAGAGGAATTGAAAGAAGAATATGACAAACTGTTTGAAAATATTATGAAAAAATCATTTGATAGTGATTATAATGGATATTTTAACAATTTACGAACAGAAATCGAGAACAATTTGCCAACACCAACCACTAAAAAACCATATGAAAAAAAAGAATGGCTAACCTGTAAAAAGGAATGTTATAACATTGCTAATAAAGCAATAATGAAAGAGATGAAATCTACAGCATATATGTTAAGAGTGTTATCTAATTCATTAATATCTCATAATAAATGCAAACCAAAATTATATATTTCATATGAAAATAACTCTGAAAATGGAGAACCTGGTAATTCATTAAATGGTATTTGGAATAATGATAAACAATATTTTACAATTACAAAAATCGGAAAAGGAGAAGATAAAACATCAAGACTTATTATGGGATTAGGTCCAAGTGCTTCTGGTAAAACATATTGGGCGAAAAATGTGATTGAATTACTGAATACTAGCATTGATAACTTTCCTTCGACATTTTTTACAATAGATGGCGGTGATTATAGAGGATTGTCTCAAGTATATCAAATTATTATTGAATCCGCCAAAAAGAAAGGATTGGGTGGTATTGACAATCTTGTATTAGCCGGTATATCAATGACAAAGAAAAACATATTTGATTCAAATATCATCAAAAAGGATATTATTACTTATCTTGAAACATCACAATTGAAGATTAGTTTATATGTTCCCGAAACCTTAGGTGACTGTGGTAGACTACGACCTAAATCATGCGATCCAAAGATTAATGAATATGTAAAGTTAACTAATGATAAAGATTGGGTAGCATTGATGATTTATCAACATAAAACTGCCGAAGAATGTCCGTATGATTTAAAATTCCAATGCACTGGCACTACTTCTAGTGGAAAATCACGTGAAACAGATGAAGGTAAGAAATATTCAAACTCCGCATACGAACATTCCATTAGTCAAGGTCTACGAGAGATTACAAAGGCACCTAATTTGAAGTTTATCATACACAATTCGGGTGGTAAAAAATACAATAATGAGATAAATAAATCAATTATTACAGATTTAAGTACTAAGACACCATTTGATAGTAATAAAATACAAGATATTGAAAGTAAGTTCCATTGTATATACAACAAATCCGACAATATTAATAATTTTAAATAATTTTACGCTCAAGAAGTAAAATATAAAGTTGGGCGAAGATTTGAAAAATGGACATTTTAAAAATGTCCATTTTTGATTTGGCGAAGATAGTTTTGTAAAAACACTTTTCAAAAATGTGGTATGTGATTGAAATGCTTTATTTTTTGAAAAAATACAAAACAAATTACTGCATAATAAAATAAATACTTTTACGCAAAAAATGATTTAGGGGTAAAAATGTATCCTCAATATATAGGATGTTTGAGGACGATTTTAACCCAAAAAAACCCCAAGGTTATGAGTGTATAGATTGTAGCTTTGTTTGTCGTAATAAAAAAGATTTTAATCGTCATTTACTGACAGCAAAACATCAAATGAGGACGAATAGGATCGAAATTACCCCAAAAACCCTCGCTATATTTGCGTGTGAATGTGGTAAACAGTATAAATATAAGAGAGGGTTATGGAATCATAAAAAGAAATGTGATGTAATAAACGAAGAGCATGTAGAAGAGAGGTCATTAGTAGAAGCACCTCAACATATAGATTCTGGATTAATAGTAGAGTTATTGAAACAGAATAAAGAACTACATGAAATGGTAATAGACTTAGCAAAGAACTCTGGAAATACTACCAATAATACAACAAACAATAACATAACAAACAATCGTTTTAACTTGAATGTATTTTTGAATGAGACTTGTAAAGATGCTATAAATTTGAATGATTTCATCCAATCAATAGAATTGAATACAGAAGATTTTATCAGAACAGGAGAACTTGGGTTTGTAAAAGGAATATCAAACATAATGGTAGAACGTATACGCGATATGGAACCACATACTCGTCCAATTCACTGTACTGATTTGAAACGTGAGGTTGTATATGTGAAAGACTCTAATCAATGGGCTAAGGAAGATGAAAACAAAACACATTTAAGAAAGGCAGTTCGTATAGTCGCCAATAAGAACAAGGAACAAGTCCATCCTTGGAGAGCCTTAAACCCAAATTCGGATATATTAGATACACCAGAGTGTGATAAATTCTTTGAATATACAAAAGCATCATTGGGTGGATACGGAAAAGAAGAAGATATGAAATTTGAGAACAAAATCATTAATAATATTTTAAAGGAAACAGTGATTGACAAGAAAATGATAGAATAATTTAGCTGTATACTATATAATGCCCCAAAGCATAAATAAAGATTTTATTGATTTATGTAAATATGCCAATGATGCGATTGAAGAAGTATACAATTTTTATAACTTTGCAGAATTTGGATTAGACAAAGCGGAATTGCGTAAAGATGAAAAAACTATGAATTTCTTAAACGAACATGTGTATGATATATATAAAGAATTAAGTGAACCATTATATGGTAATGGTAAGAAGAATAAAACCACAAGTAAAAAAAGAAAAGGAAGAAAATATACAATGAAAAAGAAGTATTCCAAAAAATAGGCGAATAATAACTAAAAATATTACTTATTATTCATATATTTGTTTAAGCATCATTTGAAGGTTGCTGTCTAGGACTTGCTCTCTTGCGATTGACAGGTGTAAAATCGTCACCGACAGCCTTTCTAGAAGAGACACGGGTCTCGCACATTAGTTCACCGCCATTGATTCCAGTAACAGAGATAGCCTTATACTCGTGAGAACCAGAGGTTGACTTCTCAAGATCAAACTGAACGTACTCGCCCTGAACGAGATACTTGTATTGGGAATTAGTTACCTTAATAGCGGAGTAGTGTGTGAAAATATCCTTACCCATATAATCCCCCTCAGCACTTACGGTAATAAACCCATATCCAGCCTTATTATTAAACCACTTTACCTTACCAATAATTCCTGCTTGTATGATTTCGCCTGTTTCACTCATATTATTACGTATATGATATACCATTTATCGATAATTTGTTTTTATATCATTTACTGATTTATAATTTGTAATGTCTATATATATTTATTACAATTTAGTAATAATGCGTAAAATGATGTCAATCGTATTTTTATTATTAGTTTTGCTAATATCTTTAGTATTTAGCTGTTGTTTGCGTGTAGAAAAGGAAGGTATGGAAGATGGTGAAGCTGGTAATGCTGATGATGACGAATCTAAAGTAGAATCCCCAGAATCAGAAA
>Ga0233439_10000809_pt1 | contig 43302 bp, 46 predicted proteins | sample SI_123_September_6_FD_182713 | JGI IMG/M metagenome (GOLD analysis project Ga0233439, IMG submission 182713) | Seawater microbial communities from Saanich Inlet, British Columbia, Canada - SI_123_September2016_100_MG | ecosystem: Environmental > Aquatic > Marine > Inlet | place: Canada: British... | reverse complement strand
GGCGTATCCGACGACAGCCGTGCGATAGTCATGCCGGCCAGGCCATAGTTGTCGACCAGGCCGCCATCAAGCAGCTTGATGTAAGGCATCGAACCATCGTGATAGCGGCTGATCGCCTTGGCGAACGAGTTCAGCATCGGAGGGGCGTTGGAATTGTCCCGTGCCCGCACGACCCACGGCGGCAGCCGGTCATTACACTTTCCGGGGAACGTCTGGATCACGACCGGCGCGAACGCCACCGGGACCGCCGCCGAAGCCGCAACCGCGTTCGCGAGCGGATACTCCGACAGATTGCTGCACATGGCGCCGAATGCCACCGCACCGAACACGAATGGTGTCCTGTTATAAATGTCGGAGGCATTGATCCAGACCTGCGGCCGGCTCGTGAGGCCCAGGTCTCGAAATGTTGCCCCCTGAAACAGATTGGCGTCGAGCCAGCGCGGAAATCCCGTGGAGTCGTTGATGCCGCCGGCAACCGCGCGGGAGAGAGTCGCGAGAGTGAGATTTGTCTGCAGTCCCTCCTCCGCATTGCGCAGCAGGAACCGCTCGCGAAAATCGGCAAGAGCAGCCCGCTTCCGCAAGCCGTAATAAGCCGCCGTGACCGAACCGCCTGATACACCGGAGATGAACTCGACCCGATCAATCATCGATCCCTGCGCGCCGCGGACCGGAATACGCTCCATCTCCTGCAGCACGCCAAAGGAAAACGCGGCGGCGCGGGTTCCGCCGCCTGAAAAGGACAGCCCAACGACCGTGTCCTCAGGGCTTGTCGTCTCGCCGAAGCCGATATTTCCTCTGTCCGCGAGGTTGTCGGATCCGGGCAGATTGACCGGAGCATTCTGAATCGACGCGCAGCCGAGCAATATGCCCGACACAAACATCACACTGACAAGAGGCCGCACCCAACGCATCGATCACCGATCCCACCGGCCGTTATGGCCCCCGGCGGTTAATGAAGACATACCGCCGCCGATCAGGCATTGGCCACCACAACGGTGAAATCAAGGCGACGGTATCCGGTCTGCCACCGAAGCGTTACGTCCACCACTTCCTGGCGGTGAAGTGTCCCGCCGACTGCTCGATAACTTCGCCGAGCGAGAACAGCGTTTCCTCGTCGAACGGCCGGCCGATCAACTGCAGCCCAAGCGGCAGCCCTTGCACGTCCTTGCCCGCAGGCACGGCGATGCCAGGCAATCCCGCCATATTCACGGTCACCGTGAAGATGTCATTGAGATACATCTCGATCGGATCGGCCTTGCCCTTTTCGCCGATGCCGAATGCCGCGGATGGCGTCGCCGGCGTCAGGATGGCATGAACGCCCTTGGCGAACACATCCTCGAAATCCTTTTTGATCAGCGTGCGGACCTTCTGCGCGCGTAGATAGTATGCGTCGTAATAACCGGCTGAGAGCACGTAGGTGCCGATCATGATGCGGCGGCGAACTTCCGCTCCGAAACCTTCGGCACGGGTATTCTCATACATCTCGACGATGTTGCGGCCGTTGACACGCGCGCCGTAACGCACGCCGTCATAGCGAGCGAGGTTGCTTGAGGCTTCGGCTGGCGCAACAACATAGTAGGCCGGCAGCGCGTACTTGGTGTACGGCAGGGAGACCTCGACCAATTCTGCACCTGCTGCTTTCAACCAATCGGCGCCCTGCGCCCACAGCTTGTCGATTTCGCCGGACATGCCGTCGAGACGATATTCCTTCGGAATACCGATCTTCATCCCCTTCACCGACTTGCCGATGGCGGCCTCATAGTCCGGCACGGGATGATCGACGGACGTCGTGTCCTTCGGATCGTGACCGGCCATCGACCGCATCAGGATCGCTGTGTCGCGCACCGTACGCGCAAATGGTCCAGCCTGATCGAGCGACGAGGCAAACGCCACGGTGCCCCAGCGCGAGCAGCGGCCGTAGGTCGGCTTGATGCCCACGATGCCGGTGAACGCCGCTGGCTGACGGATCGAACCGCCGGTGTCGGTGCCGGTCGCGCCGAGACACAGATTGGCCGCGACCGCCGAAGCCGAGCCGCCCGACGAGCCGCCAGGAACGAGGTTGGTATCGGAGCCTTCGCGCCGCCACGGATTGATTACCGGCCCGAACGCCGAAGTCTCGTTAGACGAGCCCATCGCGAACTCGTCGCAGTTCAGCTTGCCGAGCATCACCGCGCCATCGCGCCAGAGCTGCGAGGTGACAGTGGATTCGTAAGGGGGGATGAAGTTGCCGAGAATCTTCGAGCACGCCGTCGCCCGCACATTCGTAGTGGCAAACAGGTCCTTCACGCCGAGCGGGATACCGGCGAGCGGACCCGCGTCACCCTTGGCGATGGTCGCATCCGCGGCACGCGCCTGCGTGCGCGCCTGCTCCGGTGTCTCAAGCACATAGGCATTGAGCACGCGGGCCTTTTCCATCGCGGCCAGATGCGCGTCGGTCAACTCAAGCGCAGTGAAGGATTTCTGCGTCAGCCCTTCGCGGGCATCGGCGAGGGTCAGCGAAGTTAGGTCAGTCATTCATTCTTCAATCGGGTCGCAGTGAAAAGGAGACTTGTTCTTTTTGGCTTTGGATGCCTCGGCTTCGAGCATGTCGATCACCGCGTCGATGGCCTTGTCGGGATCGACATTCTTTCCCTGCCGTTCCATCTCATCAAGATAGGTCATGTAGGCCGCATAAGCCTTCTCGTCGCTGCACAGCAGGCACATGGCATTTGCCTCGGGGTTATTCGACGACTTTTGGCACCAGGAAGAAGTGATCCTCGGTCGCAGGCGCATTGGCGAGAATCTTCCCAGGAATCTCGCCGTCGCTGACAACGTCCGCGCGCTTCTTCATCTCCATCGGCATCACAGAGGTCATAGGCTCGACGCCTTCAATATCGACCTCGGTCAACTGCTCGACGAAGGCCAGCATCGCATTCAATTCGCCTTGCAGATGCGAAACCTCGTCTTCCTTGACGGCGATGCGTGCAAGGTGCGCAATCCGGCGGACGGTGGCGGCATCGACTGACATATTTCTGGAGACTCCGGACGGCTCTATTCAGCCGCCCTCATAGAACATTCGGCGCGGATCGCCAACGTCAAATAAGTCGCGAGGGCAATGCCCTCAATAAATTAGTGAAACAATGTCAATAGCTTGCAGAATTCGCCGACGCGAATACCATAACGCTCACGTCACCCGCGCCCCCCTCCCGCATCACATCGAACGGAGAATGGTTTTCCTCCGCGAACAAGGTAATCGCGCACTGGATGTGTTCGACGCCCTGCCCGGTCGTGGTGAACGGCAACAGCAGACGCTCGTAATGCACAGTCTCGCCGCCCGCATTCTGGACCGGCGTCGATGTGAATGCCGGAATGCGCTGGTCCACCACCGTCCGGTACGCCCTCAGGCCGCGTTCGCGCACAGCAGGCGCCATCACCTCGTCGAGGAACAGACCGGTGCAATCGCGGTTGTGCATCTTGCTGAAATCCGCGCCCTGAAACCGGATCAGGTAGGAGGGCTTGCCGTCGCGCCAGACCACATCCAGCATCATCAGCTTGTCGCGGACGCGCTCGAGATCGTAGCCTTGTCCGGCTGCGATGTCAGGCAGTTCGGCAGCACCCTTCCAGCGCTCCCACAACTTGAGCATTCCTATCTGCTGGACGCAGCGAATATGACTGCGGCCTTCGAAATCTGGCAAACCTTGATGATCCAACGGAAGTTCCAGCGAGCAGGATACGAATGGCGCGGCGGCGCGTGACTAGCAAGCGCCGTGGGCATTAACAGTCCGCCTTTGGCTCTATTTCGATAGAGCCCGCAGGCGGTCGAGCGCTTCGGCAGCCAGCGTGCGCGTGAGGTCCGCCGCACCGAGCTGGCGCCCGAGCGCCACAGACTGGCCGGCCCAGAGATTGGTGAAATCCACCCGTCCGAGTTTCTCGGCTGCCGCCTTTAGCGGGCCCAGCGCCGTAGCGGCGTGCGGAAACACCGGTGCGTCCGGGGATACCGGGCCGACCTCGCGCATCACCCGATTGACGACGCCACGTGCGGGACGCCCGGTCATGACGTTGGTGATGACAGTGGACTCATCCGCAGCTCCCGCAAGCGCTGCCCGGCCACCGGCGCTGACCTTGGATTCGGGCGTTTGAAGGTAGGCTGTACCGATCTGTACCCCCGCAGCCCCCAGCGCGAGCGCCGCAGCGATCCCTCGCCCGTCAGCGATCCCGCCTGCGGCGATGACCGGCACCTTCACCGCATCCACGACCTGCGGCACCAATGACATCGTGCCCGGCTGCGAAGCGATGTTCTCGGTCAGAAACATTCCGCGATGACCGCCAGCCTCGGCGCCCTGCGCAATGACGGCATCGGCGCCGTTCTGTTCGAGCCAGACTGCTTCCTTGACGATAGTCGCGGAGCCGATGACGATGGACCCCGCCGCCTTGACGCGTTTCAACAGCGCCTTGTCCGGCAGACCGAAATGAAAGCTCACGACCTCGGGCTTCAACTCCTCGACCAGTTCGCACATCTGCGCATCGAACGGAGCGCGATTGGCCGCTTGAATGGTCATACCGGGATCAAGCCCGAGTTCCTTGTAGTAAGCCTCGAGCCGTCTGCGCCACCCGGCTTCGCGGGCCGCGTCGGCATCGACCGCCGTGTGGCAAAAGAAATTCAGGTTTAGCGGCGCGCCGATGCGCTGGCGGAAAATGCTGACCTGCTCGCGCGCTTTCTCGACCGAGATCATCGCGCAGGGCAAGGATCCGAGCGCCCCACCCTCCGCGGCGCCGATCATGACATCGACGTCCTGGACTCCGGCCATAGGCGCCTGGATAATCGGAACATCGATCTTGAAAAGGTCGAGAAGTCTGCGGTCGGGCCACATGGTTTCGCTCCCTTATCCAAACACCGCGCCATAGTGATAGGGCGGAATTTCAACCAGATCAGCGAGCTTCAACCCGCTCGTTTCGACCGCCTCGGTAGTCTGTTCCGGAGACAATCTCAATTCACCTTTCGGCCCGCGCGGTTCACCCAGGACCACGGTTTCTTCGCGCGGGCGCCGATGCCAGTTGACGATCGCAAAACGACCGCCAGGATTCAGGACCGCGCGAACAGCACGGGACAAACGCGGCCGATCGGGAACGCCGTGAAAGGCATTCGCCATGAATACAAAGTCAGTTCCACCCGAAACCAGACCGGCAAGTTCGTAGGCGTCGCCTGTTACAAAGTCACAGTTGGTGACGCCGCTTTCGGCCAGGCGACGACGCGCCACTTCCAGCAGGTCGCGGTCGATATCGATGGCGACCACCTGATGCGCAATCTTCGCAATTTGCAGCGTGAACCAGCCGTCGCCAGAACACAGATCGATCACCTTCATGCCTGGTTTGACCCCGACTGCGGTCAACACGCCGACGGGATCGGGCCACAGCGCCTCCCACCAGCCGGCGTCCGGCATTTCGGTGCCTGTGAAAAATCCGGGAGGGTTGTCTGTCATCTCAAGCACCCGCTCCCTGCCTGAACTGCCCGCGCCGCAAGGCGACCACCGCCCAGATCGCCTCGACCACCCCATGCGCCCAGCAAAAAGCCGTAAGCCGAGCCGAGCGCACAGGCCGCTGCGAAGCCGAGCACGAACCACGGACTGCGGTCCTCAAATGCATAACAGACCAGCATTGTCGTGACGGCGAACAATCCGAATAACGTGAGCCCGACCATCTCTTCATCCTATTCCCGCTTTGCAACGCTTGTATCCTGCGTGATAAGCGAAGCAATGCCTGCATCCATTTTACCGCTGATCGAGGCCGCCGCACTCTGGCCCGCACGAGGGGCCCTGATCGGGCTCGATCTCGGCACCAAGACCATTGGCGTTGCCGTGTCCGATCCCGACCGAAAGCTCGCCACCGGCATCGAGACGATTCAGCGCAAGACCTTCACCGCCGACGCCGCGCGGCTGCTAGCGCTGTCCGGCGAGCGCCATGTCGTGGGCTTCATTCTCGGGCTCCCGATCAACATGGATGGCAGCGAAGGACCGCGCGCGCAGTCGACGCGCGCGTTCGCTCGGAATTTCTCCAGACTGACGGAGCTTGCCATCGGCCTGTGGGACGAACGCCTGTCCACCGTCGCGGTGGAGCGCGAACTGATCGACATGGACATGAGCCGCGCCAAGCGCGCCAAGGTGATCGACGAGCACGCGGCGATCTTCATCCTGCAGGGTGCGCTGGATCGGCTCGCAACGTTGCGCAAGGCATCGGGAGAGCATTGACCGATGCTGACAATTATTGCGGCAATCGTGCCGATCTTCCTGCTGATCGTGACGGGCTTCGTTCTGCGGCGCGTTCTTATTAAAGAAGAATCTCATTGGGTCGGCACTGAGCAACTCGTCTACTATGTGCTGTTCCCGGCACTTCTGTTTCGGACACTCAGCCGTGCAAAGCTTGCGGAGGTTCCGCTGCTCGGTGTCGGCGGCGCGCTGCTGATTGCCGTACTGTTGATGGCGGCGCTTTGCCTCATGTTGCGGCCGGTCCTGATGAGGCGGCTTGGCGTGAGCGGCCCGTCGTTCACCTCGATCTTCCAGTGCTCCTGCCGGTGGCAAACCTATGTCGCGCTGGCGGTCGCCGGAAACCTGTACGGCGAAGTCGGACTCACCCTCGCCTCTGTGGCGATGGTGGCGATGATCCCGATTTTGAATATCATGGCAGTCTGGGTGCTGGCTCATTACGCCTCGCCCACACGGCTGTCATGGTCGCGCATTCTTCTCACGATCGCGCAAAATCCCTTTATCTGGGCCTGCGCACTCGGACTGGCCGCCAACCTGACCGGTTTGACGCTTCCGAAATGGATCGATGAATTCATCGATGCGCTCGGTCGCTCGTCGCTCGCGCTCGGACTGCTCGTTGTCGGCGCGGGGCTTCAGCTCCGGGGCGTCCTGCGTCCGGACCCGCCCGCGATACTATCGTGCATTCTGAAGCTGGTTGTGATGCCCGTCATGGCAGTATCGCTCGGCCTTGCGTTCGGACTTTCGGGTGCAAATCTTGCGATCGTCGCCTGCTGCGCCTCTGTGCCGACAGCGTCGAGCGCCTATGTTCTGGCACGGCAGATGGGAGGCGATGCTCCGCTGGTTGCAGAGATCCTGACGATGCAGACAGCGCTCGCCATCGTCACGATGCCCGCGGCCATTGCGCTAGTGACCTGACCTGATTTTCAGGAGTTGTTCGCCAGCCAGATGGTCTGCACCGTGGCAGCAAGATTATTAAGGCCGTGCAGGATCACCGGTAGCCATGTCGAGTTGCTGAGATAGCGCAGATAGCCGAGCAGCAATCCGATGGAGAAGACCTGCGCGAGAAAGAACCAGTTGTACTGCAGGTGCATCAGGGTCCACACCGTAGACGATAGCAGGATGGCGCCGGCGGGGCGCAAGAAGGATTCCGACCAGCCGCGATAGAGAAATCCGCGGGCGAAGAATTCTTCGGTGATCGGCGCAGCTACGCAGAACGCAAACACCAGAAGCCACAGCGCGCCGTCGGCCCGCGCAGATTTCAACACGTCGACCATGAATCCCGGCGAGGACTCGCGCCCTGCCACGCGGCTGATCACTTCCCACGCCACCATCAGCAGAACCAAGCTCGCCACACCGGCTGCCAGCATGGTCCACGATGTCGAGCGCAATGCCAGATAGTCGGCAAAGGGCGTCCGCGACACCCGCGTCGCTATCCATAGCATGATGAGAATGGCGGGCAGTCCCATGATGACCGACAGCGAGATAATCCGTCCATTCGAGAGCAGCGCGGTCAATGAACTGGTATCGAGTGGCCCGTCACCGGTGATCAGAAGCCACCCGACCACCACGGCCTGCCCGGCGAACATCGCTCCAAACAGCGCAAGCCCCCACAGGCTGGTTCCGACAAACTTCCAGACTCGTGGCTCGCGGCCCGGCGGCGACACAGGCGCAAGGCCGGCGGGGCTTTCAGCGGCAGTCATGGTCTGATCTCCAGCTTATTGATCGCCTCGGAACCGATTTTGAATTGCAGTCATTAAAAAAATGACCCATTCCGCCATCTCAAAACGACGCGATCCTGTCATTGAACCGCAGGGGCTGAATGCTTCGTCGCAATCACTCCCTCGCAAATGGATTCAAGCCGGCAAGGCACGGTCCAGCAGGCCGCGAATGTCGTCGTTGGGGAGATCGACCGCGCCGTAGAGGGCACCGTGGTCCGCAGCAAGACGCGTCGCCGCAAACAGTTCGGCATGTTTTGGCGATATCTCATGGAGCGCGGCGGCGGCGGCAACCAGCGCAAGCTTCTCCACCGCGAGCCGCGCGACGCGCTCGGCGTCAGGCTGGCGAAACGACTTCGCGATGAAGCCCACCGCTTCGACCACACCTGGAAGGCCCTTGGTCTGGTCGACCAGACCACGCAAAACATCCGCCGCAGCGTCTGCTTCGCGTGACAGCGCGCGCAGCACATCGAGGCACATCACATTGCCCGAACCTTCCCAGATCGCGTTGACCGGCGACTCGCGGTAATGCCGCGCCAGAATGCCCTCCTCGACGTAACCGTTGCCGCCGAGGCACTCCATCGCCTCGTAGAGGAATCCCGGTGCGCTCTTGCAGGTCCAGTATTTCACCACCGGCGTCAGCAGCCGCATATACGCCGCTTCCGCCTTATCAGCGGGGGCGCGGTCGAACGATCTGCAGAGCCGCATCACCAGCGCGGTCGAAGCTTCCACATGCAGCGCCATGTCGGCGAGCACGCTGCGCATCAGCGGCTGATCTGCAAGATGCTTCTGGAACACGCTGCGATTGCGCGCGTGATGAAGCGCATGCGCGAGCCCCGAACGCATCAGCCCCGCAGAGGCCAGCGAACAATCCTGCCGGGTCAGCGAGACCATTTGGATGATTGTCGGAACCCCGCGTCCCTCTTCGCCGAGCCGCAGCGCATAGGCATTTTCGAATACCACTTCCGATGACGCGTTGGAGCGGTTGCCAAGCTTGTCCTTCAGCCGCTGGAAGTAAATGCCGTTGACCGACCCATCCGGCGCGAAGCGCGGCATGAAGAAACAGGTCAGTCCGCCTTCCGCCTGCGCAAGCACGAGGAACGCGTCGCACATCGGCGCCGACATGAACCATTTATGCCCGGTGATACGGTACGCATCACCGTCACGCACCGCGCGCGTGATGTTGGCGCGCACATCCGTGCCGCCCTGCTTCTCGGTCATACCCATGCCCATGGTCATGCCGCGCTTGGTCCACCACGGCGCGAAAGCCGGATCGTAAGAGCGCGTGCCGAGCACCGGCATCACCTTCGCGCGCAATGCAGGATCGACCGACAGCGCACCGACCGCGGCACGCGTCATGGTGATCGGGCACAGGTGCCCGGTCTCGACCTGCGCGGCGATAAAGAATTTCGCGCCGCGCACGACTTCGGATGCGCCGCCCGCGGCATCGCCGTTTTCATTCCATGTCGAATTGTGAATGCCGGCGTGGGCACTGTGCGCCATCAACTCGTGATAGGCCGGATGGAATTCGACCTCGTCGCGGCGAAAGCCGCGCGCATCGAAGGTCTTCAGTTTCGGCGTGTTCTCGTTGGCGACGCGGCCGCGCTGCGCCATCGCCGCGGAGCCCCAATGCCTGCCGAAGTCGGCAAGTTCCGCTGCTGCCGCCTTCCCGCCATTGACCGACACGGCCTCCGCGAGCGGGCAGTCGAGGGAGAACAGGTCAACGTCCTCAAATGGAGGCGATTGGTTAAAGACATCGGTCGTTGCGGACAAGGACAATTGAGCCATGAGTCGTTCCCGGAAATGAGAACGACAGGCTATACTGGAACGCGGCGCGTTTCACGTCACCGTTACGAAATGTTGGGTGTGGCCCGATCTTCGCCGACGGGCGGTTCCGGCTTTTCCTTGGCCTGCGGAAGGTCATCATAACCCCGACGGCTGCTATAGAACGTCAGCGCCATCAAACCGAAACCGATGATAAGCGAGAAGAAAACTCCCAGTCCCATCGCGATATAGCCGTGGATCGACATCTGCACGTCGGCGTGTGACGTCCAGCCCTGCCATGCCCACCAGATTGTCGCTGCAAGGATGGCGAGAAGAATCGCCGTGATCGTTATTCCGCCCCTGCTCATGACGAGGCCTTTCCGGGTCAGGTGCGCTGGGTCGCGCACCTCTTCGGAAGAGCTATAATCGAGCGGCCAAAATTCAACCCCACACGCGCCGCAATTATCGCTTCGCCACCGGAAAATCGAACGTTGCATTGCCCGGCCCCGGCAGCGAAAAGTGCCACCATTCCAGCCGGAAATTCGAGAAACCCTGCCGCGCCATCGCGGACACAAGGGTCTCCCGCCATTTGCGCTGCTGCGGTGTGATCACCTTCGAGCCGGTATGCGCCTTCTCGTCCGAGCAATCGTAGCCGGCGCCCATGTCGACGCTGCTGTCCGGCGCGCGACGATGTTGCGATTCCGTGCAATCACCATAGTCGGCCTTCGGATCGAACGGCGCGACCTTTGACACGGGCAGTTGTACCAGCGTGAGGTCCACCGCCTTGCCGGTCGAGTGTCCGGAATGTTTGGCAATATAGCCTAAGCGAAAGAGATCGGCTTTGCGCATCCTCGGGTTGTAGCGCCGCTGCGCCGGCATCTCAGAGCCGTCCTGCGCCCACGCGTACATGTCATCCACCGCGCGCTGCGGCCGATAGCAGTCGTACACCTTGAGCGAGAGTCCGCGCGGCTTCAGATCCTGCTGCACGCGTTTCAGCGCCGCTCCAACACGGCGGGTGACAATGCACTCGCCCGCTTCGTAACCGTTCAGCACGCGCCCGACGAAATTGTTCGCCGTAGCGTAGCGCATATCCTGAATGATGGTCGGGTCGATATCGCGCAGATAGACAAAGCCGGCGGGCACCGGCTGCGCGACCGCAGCCGACGTCCCGAGGCCCACGAGCAGGATTGCGGTTGCAAGTTTCATGATCCGGCGTCCGATATCGTCATGCCGAGGAAGCCCGGCCATGACGGCGAAAATACGATAGGTGCAATGTTCCACAGCACGCTTTCGACCCGTTTACCCTGCCCGGACATGAGCGGGGGAAAACTCCGCAACCGCCGAATCCGCCTTGCTCCCCCGGGCAAGTCTGCCTATAGCTCTTGCTTTAATGACAACTGCATCGAAATCGAGTTTTGTCCTCGGACACCGGCATTTGCTGGGCATCGAGGGCCTTTCCGCGGCCGACATCAGCGGCCTTCTGGACCTGTCCGAAGAGTTCGTCGAACTGAACCGGCAGGTCGACAAGAAGCGCACCAATCTGCGCGGCCGCACCCAGGTCAATCTGTTCTTCGAAGCCTCGACGCGAACCCAGTCCTCGTTCGAGATCGCGGGCAAGCGGCTTGGCGCCGACGTCATGAACATGTCGGTGTCGTCCTCCTCGATCCGCAAGGGCGAGACGCTGATGGATACCGCGATCACGCTCAACGCCATGCACCCGGACATTCTGGTGGTACGGCATCATGCGTCCGGCGCGGTGGAACTGCTCGCCCAGAAAGTCGACGGTTCGGTCATCAATGCCGGCGACGGTGCGCATGAACACCCGACGCAAGCACTGCTTGACGCACTCACCATCCGACGCAACAAGGGGCACATTGAGGGCCTGCTGGTGGCGATCTGCGGCGACGTGTTGCATTCGCGGGTCGCGCGCTCCAACATCATCCTGCTCAATGCCATGGGCGCTCGCGTGCGCGTGGTTGCGCCCTCCACGCTGTTGCCGCCCGGCATTGAGCGCATGGGTGTCGAGGTGGCGCGTGACATGCGCGAAGGACTTGACGGCGCGGACATCGTCATGATGCTGCGGCTGCAGCGCGAGCGCATGAACGGCTCATTCGTGCCGTCGAGTTCGGAATACTTCCACTATTACGGGCTCGACCAGAAGAAACTCGGCTATGCCAAGCCCGAAGCGCTGGTGATGCATCCCGGGCCAATGAACAGAGGCGTCGAAATCGACTCCATCGTGGCGGACGGCGCGCAGTCGCTGATCCGCGAACAGGTCGAAATGGGTGTGGCGGTGCGCATGGCGGTGCTTGAAGCGCTCGCCCGCAACCTGCCCAACGCGTAACTGGTGCGCTGAATGCGAAGTTCCTGCGGCCGATGCGGCGAGTTCTTTCAGGAACTTCGCATTCAAAAGCGCACCAGAACAATTATGGATACTCGTGTCCCTTTGGTTCTGGCGTTCGTAAGAGCAGCCGCTGAAAAGGGATACGAACGCCAGAACCGGGACACGAGATGAGAACAGACCGCCGCCCCATCCTCCTCGCCAACGCCCGCCTGATCGATCCGTCGCGGGATCTCGACGGCCCCGGCGATGTGCTGATCGCCGACGGCACCATTCGCGATGCACGGCGCGGCATCGGCGCAGCCGGCGTGCCCGAAGGCACAGACATTATTAATTGCGCCGGCAAGGTCGTGGCCCCAGGCCTCGTGGACATGCGCGCCTTCGTCGGCGAGCCAGGTGCAGGCCATCGCGAGACCTTTGCGTCCGCGAGCCTCGCAGCAGCTGCGGGCGGAATCACCACCATTGTCTGCCAGCCCGACACCAAGCCCGTGATCGACAATTCCGCGACGGTGGATTTCATCCTCCGCCGCGCCCGCGATACCGCCATCGTCAACATTCATCCCATGGCCGCACTGACCAAGGGCATGAAGGGCGAGGAAATGACCGAGATCGGCCTGCTCAAGGCGGCCGGCGCGGTCGCTTTCACCGACGGTGACAGAAGCGTGATGAACGCGCTGGTGATGCGCCGCGCGCTGACCTATGCCCGCGATTTCGACGCGCTGATAGTCCATCACACCGAAGATCCGAACCTTGTCGGCGAAGGCGTGATGAACGAAGGCGAGTTCGCGTCGCGGCTTGGCCTGTTCGGAATTCCCAATGCATCCGAGGCCATGGTGCTGGAGCGCGACATGCGCCTCGTGGCGCTGACCGGCGGACGTTACCACGCAGCTTCCCTCACCTGCATCGACTCGCTCGACGTTCTCAAGCGCGCCAAGGACGCCGGTCTCGAGGTCAGCGCCTCAGCCTCGATCAATCATCTCGCGCTGAATGAAAACGACATCGGCCCCTATCGCACCTTCCTGAAACTGTCGCCGCCGCTGCGCACCGAACAGGATCGCGCCGCGCTGGTCGCCGCCCTCGCCTCGGGCCTGATCGACGTCATCATGTCGGATCACAACCCGCAGGACGTCGAGGTGAAGCGTCTGCCGTTTGCCGAAGCTGCCGCCGGCGCCATCGGCCTGGAGACTATGCTGTCGGCAGGTCTACGTCTCGTTCACTCCGGCGAAATCGACCTCAAGACACTCATTCGCGCCATGTCCACCCGCCCCGCCGAACTGCTTGGCCTGCCCGGCGGCTCATTGCGTCCGGGGTCGCCCGCCGACGTGATCGTGATCGATCTGGATACGCCTTGGGTGCTCGATCCGGCGGACCTCAAGTCCCAGTGCAAGAACACGCCATTCGACGAAGCGCGGTTCAGCGGCCGCGTCGCGCGCACCATTGTTGACGGCCGCACCGTCTATGAACATGTATGAGTGCGGCCCACCGCCGCGCTTTTAACTTTGACGACGTGTGAGGCGATATGAGCGGTTTCCTGACGGCCTTTGCTCTCAGCTTCGTGCTGGCCTTCCTGTTCGGCTATCTCTGCGGCTCGATTCCATTCGGGTTGATCCTGACGAAACTCGCAGGCACGCCGGATCTGCGCTCGATCGGCTCAGGCAATATCGGCGCGACCAATGTGCTGCGCACTGGCAACAAGGGCCTCGCCGCCGCGACGCTGCTTGGCGATATGCTGAAAGGCACGATTGCCGTCATCGTCGCCGGACATTTCGGCGGCCCTAACGCCGCGATTGCCGCGGGCGTCGGCGCCTTCGTCGGTCATCTTTTTCCGGTGTGGCTGAAGTTCAAGGGCGGCAAAGGCGTCGCGACCTATATCGGCGTGCTGCTCGGATTGTTCTGGCCCGCCGCGCTGGCGTTTTGTGCAATCTGGATCGCGGTCGCGCTGATCTTCCGCTACTCGTCGCTGGCGGCACTCGTCGCAAGCGTCCTGGTGCCGGTGATGCTGTTCTGGGCGCAGCATACGGCGCTCGCCGCCGTCTTCGCGCTCATGACCGCCGCGCTGTGGATCATGCACCGCGCCAACATCCAGCGGCTGATGAACGGCACCGAAGGGAAGATCGGAAAGAAGGGGTAAGCCCAATTTTCACAGGCCCATTGTCACTCTTTACCAAGGTGTCGCAAAGCTCCCGCTGAGCCGGGTAACGCAGCGACCGGAGGTGGAAGCAAAGGACCAGAGGGACTAAATTCTCACTGCGCCAACTACGCTCTCTCAGTAGCGCAGCGCAGGCGTCAAGGCGGTTAACCCGCCTTCAACTTTCTCGCCTTCCGAAGATCTGCGTTGATGCGCGTCTGCCAACCGTCGCCTGTCTTGCGATAGGCTTCCAGAACATCGGCATCGAGCCGCAGCTTGATCGCCTCTTTCGGCTTGTCGAGTTTCGGCCGCCCGCGCGAACGGACGATCTCTTCAACGATATCCTTCAGCGTCGTGCCGGGCGGATACTTCTTGGCGCGCGCGAAATCGGCTTCGGTCCATTCCGGATTGTCGTCATCGAAAACAGGCTCATTCTTTTTGCGGGGCATATCGTTTCATCTCCTTGGTATGGGCCCGGCGAAGACTGATGGCGCGGACATTGCCGCCCCGCACTGTGAACACGAGACAGTAAGCAAGGCCGTCGATAAACCCGTAAGTCCGATGCCGGACTTCATTGTAGTTAAACCGCGCATCTTCGACCCTTGCCACGCCAACGATATCTACAGCACGAGCCAGCGAGATGCCGTGCTTGCGGATGTTCTCTGCATCCTTGGCCGGATCGAACTCGATCCTCATATATTATTGTACCCCCAATAAATCAAGCATCAAATTGGAAATCAAAGTGGCCTGCCAATAACCGAATGAGAAATCTTGTTCATTACCCGCTCTTGCGCAACACTCCCCTCCACGGGGGCCGCGTGGACATCAAGACTTCAGCCACGACCAGACTGACCGACGCGCAGCGCATCGACTGGCTGCGGCTGATCCGTTCCGACAATGTCGGGCCGCGCACCTTCCGCTCCCTCGTCAATCATTTCGGCAGTGCACGCGCAGCGCTCGATCGCCTGCCTGATCTCGCCCAGCGCGGCGGCGCCTCCAAGGTTGGCCGAATCTGCACACAGCTGGAGGCGGAGCGCGAGATCGATAGCAGCAAGCGGATCGGCGTCGCCCTGATCGCTCCGGGTGAGTACGGCTATCCGCCGCGCCTTGCCTTGATCGACGACTCCCCGCCGCTGCTCGGCGTGCGCGGCGTTTTGAATGTCCAGACCCAACCGATGATCGGCATCGTAGGCTCGCGCAACGCATCCGGTGCCGGACTGAAGTTCGCGCAGACCATCGCGCGCGATCTCGGCAGCGCCGGATTTGCAATCGCCTCAGGGCTAGCGCGCGGCATCGATCAGGCCGCGCATCGCGTCACGCTCGATAGCGGCACCGTCGCGGTACTGGCGGGCGGACATGACAAAATCTATCCGGCCGAGCATGAAGACCTGCTGGCCGCGATCATCTCGTCAGGCAGCGGCGCGATTTCCGAAATGCCGCTCGGCCACGGCCCCCGCGCGCGGGATTTTCCCCGCCGCAACCGGCTGATCTCCGGCGTCTCGCTTGGAGTCATCATCGTCGAGGCCGCGCATCGGTCGGGCTCGCTGATCACCGCGCGCTTCGCCAATGAACAGGGCCGCGAGGTGTTCGCCGTGCCCGGCTCTCCGCTCGATCCGCGGGCAGCGGGGACAAACGACCTGATCAAACAGGGCGCGACGCTGGTGACAGAAGCCGCCGACGTCATCAACGCGGTTCAGCCGATCATGGGCCGTCCAGTCGAGTTGCCGATGAGCGAGCCCGAAGACGGCCGGCCAATGGACGACGAGCCCGCCGCCAGTGACCGCGCACGTATTCTCAACCTGCTCGGTCCTTCGCCCATCGGCATCGACGATCTCATCCGCATGACGGATGTGTCGCCCGCCGTGGTGCGCACCGTCCTGCTCGAGCTTGAACTGGCAGGACGGCTGGAACGTCACGGCGGCGGGATCGTCTCATTGCTCTAGAGAAAGGCCGTTATTCCGGATGACCGTGCAAAGCGCGGTCGATCCGGAATCTCGATGTGACAAATGAGGAATTCGACGAGATTCCGGATTCGCGCGTTTCACGCACGCCCCGGAATGGCACCTGTAACCTTATCATCCCCGATAGATCGGCGCGCCGGCGGGAGATGCCATCGAACCGCCATCGACGAAGATCTCCTGCCCCTGCACATGCGCCGCGTCGTCCGACGCGAGGAACAGCACGGTCTTCGAGATGTGGTCGACCTCGCCCATCCGTCCGAGCGGCGTGCTGGCGGAGATGCGCTTTTCGAGCATCTTCTCGGCTTCAGGCGTCGCGATACCTGGCCCCCAGATCGGCGTGCGCGTGCCGCCGGGCGAGACCACGTTGACGCGGATGCCGCGCGGCGAAAGTTCGGACGCCATCACGCGCGCCATCGCGCGCACGCCGGCCTTGGTCGCCGCATAAGCCGAGTAGCCGGGATTGCCGAGTACCGAAATCACCGAGCCGTTGAGAATGATCGACCCGTTGTCGTTGAGGTGCGCGACTGCCGCCTGCACCGTGAAGAACACGGCGGTGAGATTGGTCTTGATGACGTTCTCGAACGCCGCGAGCGTGGTGCCGCCGACCGGCGTGTTGCCGGCGATGCCCGCATTGGCAAACACGATGTCGAGCTTGCCGAACTTCTTCACCGCCTGCGCGACTGCACCTTCGAGCTGCGCGACATCGGTGGCGTCGGCTTTGATGCCGAAACCGTTTGGCCCCAGTTCCGCCATTGCGGAATCGAGTCTGGCCTGATCCCGCCCCGTGATCGCCACATGGGCCCCTTCGGCTACGAAAAGCTTCGCCGTGGCGAGGCCGATACCGCTGTTGCCGCCCGTGATGAGTGCCGTTTTGCCCTTTAGCCTCATGGAACGCTCCTGTTTTGATCGACTTGGTTTCTGGTTTCATAATGAAACTACACTTGCTGAATAGGACCTCTGGTTCTATAATGCAACCACAATCTCGTGAACGGAGGTCAGGCCGTGAAACGCAAGAGTCTTCAGGGCGATCTGTGCCCTATCGCGCGGACGCTGGACGCCATCGGCGACTGGTGGTCGCTGCTGATCATCCGCGATGCGCTTATCGGCGCGCGGCGCTTCAGCCAGTTTCAGAAGAATCTTGGAGTTGCGAAGAACATCCTGACCGTGCGGCTGCGCTCTCTGGTGTCGCAAGGCATTCTCGAGGTGCAGCCGGCATCGGACGGCAGCGCTTATCAGGATTATGTGCCGACAGCGAAGGCGCGTGCGCTGTTTCCGGTACTGGTCGCCTTGCGGCAGTGGGGTGAAGAATACGCCTTTAAACCAAGCGAAACTCGCAGTTCGTTGGTCGATCGAAGGGACGGATTACCGCTCGGCAAGTTGCGGATCCTCGCCCATGACGGCCGCGCACTGGACCAAGCGGACACGAAGGTCGTGGCTCCGGCGTTGGCCTAGAATTTGCCGGGCGTGAGCCGCTGCCTGACGAATTCATCCGCTTCGAGCCGCGCCATGTCGAGCAGGTGCGCCAGCATGTCGAGGCGGTGGCGGCGCGAGAGCTGCGCCAGTTCCGCAACAGCCTCCGAAATGACGCTTGCCGCTTCAACCGGACCGCCATCCCTGGCGAGTGAATCGGTCCGCAACACATCACTGTGACTGTCGCGAGCGGCCATCCGGCCCCCTTCCAAACCAAGGGAATTTGTCCATTTAAGTGTATTTTACAATTGTACACGCATATGGAGCGCAACCACAAGTATGCATTACATACAACCTATACGAGCATTTCGACTTCAAAACAGGTCTCCTCACCAGATCCCGATTTGACAGCGGACCACCTTTTACCCATGTATCGGGCAAGCCAGCCTGATGGAATCTTGCGATTCCGGCCCGCGTATCCCCTATAAGTTATTGGAATCAAATGAATCTCGTCATTGTCGAGTCGCCTGCGAAGGCCAAGACGATCAACAAGTATTTGGGCTCGGGCTACGAGGTTCTGGCCTCGTACGGCCATGTCCGCGACCTTCCGGCCAAGAATGGATCGGTCGATCCGGACGCCAATTTCCAGATGATCTGGGAAAACGATCCCAAGGCGGCTGGCCGCCTCAACGATATCGCCAAGGCACTTAAGGGCGCGGACAAGCTGATCCTCGCAACCGACCCTGATCGCGAAGGCGAGGCAATCTCCTGGCATGTCCTGGAGATCATGAAACAGAAGCGCGCGCTCAAGGACCAGAAGATCGAGCGCGTGGTCTTCAACGCCATCACCAAGCAGGCCGTCACCGAGGCCATGAAGAATCCGCGCGAGATCGACGGCGCGCTGGTCGACGCCTATCTGGCGCGCCGCGCGCTCGACTATCTGGTGGGGTTCACCCTCTCCCCTGTTCTCTGGCGCAAGCTGCCCGGCGCGCGTTCCGCTGGCCGGGTGCAGTCCGTCGCATTGCGGCTGGTCTGCGACCGCGAACTCGAGATCGAAAAATTTGTCCCGCGCGAATACTGGTCGCTGCTGACCACGCTGGCGACTCCTCGCGGTGAATCCTTCGAGGCGCGCCTCGTCGGAGCCGACGGCAAGAAGCTGCAGCGCCTCGATATCGGCACCGGCGCGGAAGCCGAGGATTTCAAAAAGGCGATCGAAGCCGCGAATTTCACCGTCTCCGCGGTGGAAGCCAAGCCGGCGCGCCGTAATCCGCAGTCCCCGTTCACGACATCGACGCTGCAACAGGAAGCCAGCCGCAAGCTCGGCTTTGCGCCTGCGCACACCATGCGCATCGCCCAGCGTCTGTACGAAGGCATCGACATCGGCGGCGAAACCACCGGTCTCATTACTTATATGCGTACCGACGGCGTGCAGATCGATCCGTCTGCCATCACACAGGCCCGCAAGGTGATCGGCGAGGACTACGGCAAGGCTTACGTTCCGGATTCCCCGCGCCAGTACACATCCAAGGCAAAGAACGCACAGGAAGCACACGAAGCTATCCGCCCGACCGACCTGTCGCGCCGTCCTTCATCGCTGAAGGCAAGGCTCGATAACGATCAGGCCCGGCTTTACGAATTGATCTGGATGCGCACGGTCGCGAGCCAGATGGAATCCGCCGAGATGGAGCGCACCACCGTCGATATTACGGCGAAGGCCGGCGCGCGCGTGCTTGAATTGCGCGCCACGGGTCAGGTCGTGAAGTTCGACGGCTTCCTCGCCGTTTATCAGGAAGGCCGCGACGACGATCCCGAGGACGAAGACAGCAAGCGCCTCCCGGTGATTAACCAGGGCGAAGCGCTTAAGCGCGAAAGCCTCAACGTCACCCAGCATTTCACCGAACCGCCGCCGCGTTTCTCGGAAGCCTCGCTCGTGAAGCGCATGGAAGAACTCGGCATCGGCCGCCCTTCCACCTATGCGTCGATCATTCAGGTGCTGAAGGATCGCGGCTATGTGAAGCTCGAGAAGAAGCGTCTGCACGGCGAGGACAAGGGCCGCGTCGTCGTGGCCTTCCTTGAGAATTACTTCGCGCGCTATGTGGAATTCGATTTCACCGCAGATCTCGAAGAAAAGCTCGACAAGATTTCAAACAATGAAATCTCGTGGAAGAAGGTGCTGGCGGATTTCTGGAAGGACTTCATCGGCGCCGTCAACGATATCAAGGACGTCCGCGTCACCGAAGTGCTCGACGTGCTCGACGCGATGCTCGGCGAACATATTTACGAGCCGCGTGCTGATGGCGGCGATCCCCGCCAGTGCCCGAGCTGCGGCAACGGCAAGCTCAATCTGAAGGCCGGCAAGTTCGGCGCTTTCGTCGGCTGCTCGAACTATCCCGAATGCCGCTACACACGGCCTCTCGCCGCGTCGAGCGGATCGAGCGATCGCCCGCTGGGCAAGGATCCGGTGTCTGGCCTTGAAGTTGCTGTCAAGGCCGGACGTTTCGGCCCATATATCCAGCTCGGCGAGCCTAAGGACTACGGCGAGGACGAAAAGCCGAAGCGCGCGGGCATTCCGAAAAACATGTCGCCCGCCGACGTTGAACTCGAACTTGCGCTGAAGTTGCTGTCGCTGCCGCGCGATATCGGACCGCATCCGGAGGACGGCGAAGTGATTACCGCCGGCATCGGACGTTTCGGTCCGTTCGTGCGCCACGGCAAGACCTATGCAAGCCTTGAAGCAGGCGATGAGGTTTACACCGTTGGTCTCAACCGGGCTGTGACGCTGATCGCGGAGAAGGTCGCCAAGGGGCCGAGCCGCCGTTTCGGCGCCGATCCGGGCAAGCCGCTCGGCGAGTATCCCGCACGCGGCGGCACCATCATGGTCAAGAGCGGCCGTTACGGCGCCTACGTGACCATCGACGGCATCAATGCCACCATCCCGAGCGACAAGACGCCGGAGACCATCACGCTGCCGGAAGCCATCGCGCTGATCGAGGAGCGCGCGGCCAAGGGCGGCGGCAAGCCGAAGCGCGCGGCCAAGAAGGCTGCGAAAAAGCCCGCGAAGGTCGCTACCGCCACAAACGGTGCCGCCGAATCCGAGGCGCCTGCGAAGAAGCCTGCCGCCAAGAAAAAGGTCGCCGCGAAAAAGGCTGCGCCAAAGAAAGCCGCAGCCGAACCCGTCTCGCTGAAGGATGCAAAGGCCAAGGCGGAAGTCGCGAAGGTCGCGGCGGCCAAGGTCGCCAAGATCGCGGAAAAGAAGAGCGCCGGTAAAGCACGCGGATAATGAAAAAGAAAAGCGACGCGACAACTGCCTTTCCCGACAGAGAGAGCATTGTTGCGTTCGTCAAGGCGCAACCTGGTGAAGCCGGGACACGCGAACTGGCGCGGCATTTTGGATTGAAGAACGAATCCCGCGCGGCGCTGCGGCGCATTCTGCGCGAACTCGCCGACGAAGGACTGATCGCCAAGCAGGGCAAGAAGGTCCACGAGGTCAAGGCTCTTCCCCCAACCATTGTTGCAGACATCACGGGCCGCGACAGCGACGGCGAGTTGATTGCTTCCCCGGCCGAATGGCTTGAAGAAACAGACGGCCCTGCCCCGGTCATCCGCATCCATGTCCCGCGCAAGGCCGCATCCGGTACCGCTGCGGGCGTCGGCGACCGTGCGCTGCTGCGGATCGAGAAGCCCGACAACAAGCATGAAAAAACCTATCGCGGCCGTGTCATCAAGCTGCTCGACAAAGCCAGAAACCGCGTGCTCGGAATTTTCCGTACGCTGCCGAATGGCGACGGACGCCTGATCCCGATCGACAAGAAGCAGGTCGGCCGCGAACTGGCGATCACTGCCGCCGACGCAAACGGTGCGCAGGACGGTGATCTGGTCAGTGTCGAACTGATGCGCTCGCGCGGTTACGGACTGCCATCCGGCCGGGTGAAGGAACGCCTCGGCTCGCTCAAGACCGAGAAGGCTGTGAGCCTGATCGCGATCCACGCACACGAAATTCCGCAGGAATTTCCCGCCGACGTCATCCGGGAATCCGAAGCTGCCAAGCCCGCAACGCTTGCGGGACGCGAGGACTGGCGCAATGTGCCGCTCGTCACCATCGATCCACCGGATGCGAAGGACCACGACGATGCGGTCCACGCGGAATTGGACAGCGACCCGAGCAACAAGGGCGGCTACATCGTCAACGTTGCCATCGCCGATGTCGCGTTCTACGTGCGCCCGCAATCGCCGCTCGACCGCGAGGCGCTCAAGCGCGGTAATTCGGTCTACTTCCCAGACCGCGTGGTGCCGATGCTGCCCGAGCGCATCTCCAACGATTTGTGCTCGCTGAAGCCCGGCGAGCCCCGCGGCGCTCTCGCCGTGCGCATGGTGATCGACAAGGACGGCCGCAAACGCTCGCATACCTTCCATCGCGTGCTGATGCGGTCGGCCGCAAAACTGAACTATGCGCAGGCGCAGGCCGCCGTCGATGGGCGCCCCGACGACACCGCCGGCCCCCTGCTCGATCCAATCCTGAAGCCGCTCTATGACGCCTACGCGCTGGTGAAGCGTGCGCGCGACGAGCGCGATCCCCTCGATCTGGATTTGCCGGAGCGCAAGATTCTCCTGAAAGCCGACGGCACGGTGGACCGCGTGGTGACGCCGGAACGACTCGACGCCCACCGGCTGATCGAAGAGTTCATGATTCTCGCCAACGTCGCGGCGGCGGAAACGCTCGAGAAGAAAGCGCTGCCGTTGATCTATCGCGTGCATGACGAGCCGACGGTGGAGAAGGTTCACAACCTTCAGGAATTCCTGAAAACCCTCGACATCTCCTTTGCGAAGACGGGCGCATTGCGCCCGACGCTGTTCAACCGCGTGCTTGCCCATGTCAAAGGCCACGACTCGGAGCCGCTGGTGAACGAGGTGGTGCTGCGCTCGCAAGCGCAGGCGGAGTACTCGGCGGACAATTACGGCCACTTCGGCCTGAATCTCAGGCGTTACGCTCATTTCACATCGCCTATCCGGCGATACGCAGATCTTATCGTGCATCGCGCGCTGATCCGCGCACTCGGACTTGGCGAAGGCGCGCTGCCCGACACCGAGACGTTTGAAACACTGAGCGAGGTGGCTGCGGCAATTTCGCTCACTGAGCGCCGCGCGATGAAAGCCGAACGCGAGACCGCCGACCGGCTGATCGCGCATTTCCTTGCAGATCGCATCGGCGCGACGTTCGAAGGGCGAATCTCCGGCGTCACCCGTGCAGGACTGTTCGTAAAACTGACCGATACGGGCGCCGATGGCCTCATTCCCGTGCGCACGCTCGGAAGTGAGTATTACAACTACGACGAGACCCGCCACGCCCTGATCGGATCGCGCAGCGGTGCCATGCATCGATTGGGTGACGTCGTGCAGGTTCGTCTGGTAGAAGCTGCCCCGGTGGCTGGCGCGCTGCGGTTCGAATTGCTGTCCGAAGGACGGACTGCTCCGCGCGGTGGCCGCATGCGCGATAGCCGCGCCGGTAAGCCGCACACAGGCGGCAAGACTCGGCCAGGCCGCGACAAGAAGGACGGAAAGAAATCGCGCAAGCCTTCCCGCAAGGCGCGCAAATCGAACAAGAAGGGCTAGTGCCTTTCAAAGGAGCCGTTATGGAAAGCCGCACAATGCCCGCCGCGACGTGGACATCGACATCTCAATCGCTGCCCAAGCGCGATCTCTGGCAGGCGATGGCCCGCGGCTTACGCTGCCGCTGCCCGAGCTGTGGCGAAGGCAAGATCTTTCGCGCCTTCCTGAAAGTGGCCGACAAGTGCCCGGCCTGCGGAGAGAACCTGAGCCATCACCGCGCCGACGATCTGCCCGCCTATCTCGTGATCGTCATCGTCGGGCACATCATTGTGCCCATTGCGCTCTGGATCGAGACCAACTACGCGCCATCGATGCTGCTGCAACTGGCGTTCTACTTGCCCTTCACGCTGGTCTCGTCGCTGTTGCTGTTGCAGCCGGTCAAGGGTGCAGTGGTAGGATTGCAGTGGGCGTTCCGCATGCATGGCTTTGACGAAAGCCGGCCCGAGGGCGTCGAGGAAGGCACCATTGCGAAGCTGGTGAAATGAGCGAGCCTGAGAAAGAAGAGAAGGAAGACGACAGTCATCCTTACCGCCGCCCGAAAGATGCCGCGACGCTGATTCTCGTTGATCGCAGCGGAAGTGTGCCCAAGGTTCTGGTCGGCAAACGGCATGACAAGGTCATCTTCATGCCGGGCAAGTTCGTGTTCCCCGGCGGACGTGTCGATGCCACCGATAACCGCGTTCCGGTCGCGGCGGACATTCCGAAGGCTCTGGAAAAGAAACTGACCGGCGGCAGCCCGAAGATCGCGCCAGCTCGGGCTCGGGCGCTGGCCGTCGCAGCCATTCGCGAAGCCTGCGAGGAAACCGGGCTTTGTCTGGGACGGCAAGTCGCGCGTATGAACGGCGCAGCGGCGAAGCTCACCGGCGAGTGGAGGCCGTTCGCCGACGCCGGGCTGCTGCCCGACCCGTCCGGACTGTTCCTGATCGCCCGCGCCATCACTCCGCCCGGCCGGGTCCGGCGGTTCGACACACGGTTTTTTACCGCCGACGCATCGTCGATCGCGCACCGGGTTGAAGGCGTCGTCCATGCCGATGCCGAACTTGTTGAGCTTGTGTGGGTCGAGCTTGGTTCGCTGTCTCTCGCGGATCTTCATCAAATGACGAAGATGGTGCTGCGCGAACTGGACAAGCGCCTCGCACTGGGCCCGCTATCGCATGCGGCGGAGGTGCCGTTTTTCCACTTCTACGACGGCAAGATGCAGCGGGACGTCATCTGATTCTGCCTCCGGTGGAACAGTCCTCCTGCATCAGCGCCGTGATTGCAGAGGCCTGACGTTGTCATGACGACCGCCATTGCACCTGAACTGTCGGTCTCGGAATGGCTCAACGCAGCCACGCCGCTCACGCTTGCAGGTCTTCGCGGGCGCCCCGTTCTGATCCACGCCTTTCAGATGCTCTGTCCCGGCTGCGTATCGCACGGGACGCCGCAAACTCAACGCGCGCACGACATGTTCAGGAACACGGACTTGCAGGTCATCGGTCTGCATACCGTCTTCGAGCACCACGAAGCCATGAAACCGGTGTCATTGAAGGCGTTCGTTCACGAGAACAAGCTCACCTTCCCGATCGGTGTGGACACACCCGGCGAAGACACGCCGATTCCCGTGACAATGGCCAATTATGGCATGCGCGGAACCCCGACCATGATCCTGATCCGCCGGAACGGCACCGTGTATCATCACGGCTTCGGGCAACAGGACGACATGGCGGTCGGCGCAATGATTGCCTCGGTGCTGACAGACACCTGACCAAAGCGGGGAGTTGCGGTTTCAAGCCCCCGCGCGGGCTGATATGCTGGCCACCGACGGCGGCGGAACGCCCGCCAGGGATGAGCGAACCACAATTGTATGCGTACCGGCGCCGCCATATCGGTCGCCGCACATGTTGCGGCCCTGACAGCGTGTCTTGTGCTCGCGGGTGTGCGCCCGTTCGACCCGACGACCGCGGAAGCCATTACCGTCGATATCGTCACGCCCGAGGAAGTGCCGCCGCTTCCAAAGGAACCTGATAACTACGACTTCCCGACGCTTTCGAACAAAGATCAGGAACAGGCTGCTGCGGAAAGAAAGCAGGCTGCGCAGGAAACGCCGCAACAAGCGGCGCCGGAACAATCCGTAAAACCTGCCCCCGCTCCGCCCTCAAAGCCAAAGCAGGATTCGCAGCAGGCGGCGCTCAAGCAGCAGCCCGCCGAACCAGAGCAGCCTCAACCGCAGGCACAACCTCAGCAGCAGGCGCAGCCCCAACAACACCCCCCGGCACAGCCTCAGCAGGAAGTGCCGGTGGCGGCCCCCGACATCACAAGCAAGTTCGGCATGATGTTCACCCTGCCGGACGCCGGAGCAGCCGGCGACTTCGACGCCAAGGCGACGGCAAAGGCGAATATTTCCAGCGAGGATGCCGCAGCTCTACGCGCCCATCTCAAGAGTTGTTCGATCCTGCCGAAATCGGTGACGCCTTCCGACAATGTCCGGATCGTGCTGCGCGTGGCGTTTCAACGTGACGGCAAGCTCGCGTCGGAACCGCTTCTGATCGAAGCCAGTGCATCGGAAAAAGGTCCAGCTCTGATGCGCAGTGCGATGGATGCGCTGGACAAGTGCCAGCCGTACGCCATGCTGCCGGCTGATCGCTACGATCAGTGGCGCATGCTCGATCTCAGTTTCTCGCCGCAGGATTTCAAGGGCGGATAACCCGTCGGGAAAACTGCCCTCCCGCAGGGGCTGGACGATTTCGCCGACCTGGTGGTTCCGGAACTGCAGCGGCGTGGCATCTTCCGCAAGGACTACGAAGGCCCCACGCTCCGCGAAAATCTCGGCCTGCCATAGCCCAAAAACCGGCTTTTCGAGCCTGCCGGGGCTTTGAACGCGGCTGAATAGCCCTTCAGGCCCGTCGAACCGAGGCCCTTCGCGGGGCGAAATCCGGGGTATCCGCTTTTCGGAATATTGCGCCCTAAAACCTTGACTTTGGGGCGTTCGAAGCTAGGTTGCGCCCCAAATGCAGCTCGATTTGTCGGGTCTGCGCGTGATTCCTGACATTCGAGGTTCTGAACATGGCCAAAGCGGTCACCATCAAGGTCAAGCTCGTTTCCAGCGCGGATACCGGCTTCTATTACGTCGCCAAGAAGAACTCCCGCACGATGACCGACAAGCTCGTGAAGAAGAAGTACGATCCGGTCGCGAAAAAGCACGTCGAGTTCCGCGAAGCCAAGATCAAGTAAGTATTTCAATTACTTATGCACGAAAACGGGGCCTTTCGGCCCCGTTTTTCGTTTTTGGCGGTCCTCTCTGGCCGAGCACTGCCCCGCCATCAGTGGGATAGCAGGACCCAGCACGGCGGATTCGCGAGAATCGATCGCGTGGCTCCGCCCAGAATGAATTCGCGCAGTCTGGAGTGGCCGTAAGCGCCCATGACCAGAAGGTCGATGCCACGGGACACAACATAGGCCTCCAGGAAACTGCCGATTGAATGCTGATCGGTTTTCTTGACGTCTTCATGGATGGCTTCAATTCCAAAGCCTGCCAGGTACTCCACGAATTGCTGCGCCTGGGCGGATGACAGCGGCTTGTCGTCCGTCGCCGTGAACGCCCTCACCGTCTTTGCACGCCGCAGAAACGGCAACGCATCGGCCACGGCGCGCGCGGCCTGACGACTTCCGTCCCACGCAACGGCAACGGTCAGGATTGCCGTCGCCAGCGGCCGCACCGGCTCCTCCGGAAAAATCAGAACCGGGCGGCCCGACTCGAAGATGATCTGTTCGGCGAGATCAAGCTGGTCTTCGGTATCCTTCCTGAGCGGCTGAACGGTGACATGATGCAGCCGCGCCGACTCCACCAAGTTCCGCGTCATGTCATAAGGCGCCCTGCGCTCCAAGCGACAGCGATGCATCACATTATGGCGGGCGGCGACCTCCTCGAAACTATGGACGAGCTGTTGCGCATTGACTGCGCTCTTTCTTGCTTCCCGTTCGAGAAACTCCCCCATGTGCGCGCCTTCGAAGTAAAGGCCCATTTCAATTTCGACCTCATACACCACCGCCGAAACGCGCTGCGTAATCGTCGAATGATTTCCGCTCCGGTTTCCTGACGACAAAAGACTCTCGCTCAGGCGGAACACCGACTCGATTGCAGCCTTTGTTGTCGGCTTCGGATAGCTGACAAGCGGAAGCAAGAAATCCCTGATGGCCATGATGATCTCCTTTTGACCGAGCCTAACTGGTGGCGGGATCTGCCGGCTTGATATGGCTCCCATCCGTGAAAGCCTGCGGCACTATTGCTGCACTTGATGTGAATCAAGGTGTTCAGACGAGAAGCGGTCAGACTGAATTCGTGAGTGCCCGTTCGGGCCACATCGGTCCCATCAGAGCGCACAGGTGATCTTATGAGAGCGCATCACATCATGACCCGCAAAGTCATCAAGGCCGCGCCCGGTGATTCGATCACCGATGTTGCAAGGCTCATGCTTGACAACCATGTGAGCGGCCTTCCTGTTGTCGATTTGAAAGGTGCGCTGGTGGGTATTGTCACCGAGCGCGATCTATTGCGCCGACGGGAAATCGGCACGCAGCGCAAGAGACCGCGCTGGCTCGATTTCATTCTCGGCCCCGGATATCAGGCTGCGGAGTATGTCCAGACCGCCGGACGCCGCGTTGATGAGATCATGACACGCGATGTTCAAACCGTGACCGAGGACACCCCGCTTTCTGACGTCGTCGCCATCATGGAGAAATATCGCGTCAAGCGCGTCCCCGTCATGAACGGCAACAAGCTGACCGGAATCATCAGCCGCCAGAATTTCGTCCGCGCTGTCGCGGGCCTCACGCGTGACGTCCCCGATCCCACCGCGGACGACGCACATATCCACGCCCGTATTCTCGCAGAGATCGATCGACATGATTGGGGGCCAGCCGGACTGGAGGTCTTTGTCCGAAACGGTGTCGTCGACATCTGCGGCGTCATCACGGACGACCGCACGCGGCAGGCCATTGTCGTCGCGGCGGAGAATGTCGCGGGCGTCAAACAGGTTCACGATCACCTGGGTTGGGTCGACCCCATGTCAGGCACGTATTTCGGGTCCGAAGAAGACAGGACGAAAGCGAGTTAGGCCGCGGCAGCGACCACGCGGTTTCGGCCATCGTGCTTGGCGCGGTACAGCGCCTGGTCCGCGCGCTTGAGGACGGCGCTGATCGCCTCGCCCTTGGTTTCCAGGGTCGAGATGCCGATCGAAATGGTCACCTCGATACGCTTAGCGCCCTTCTCGATAGCGAACGGTTCCCCGGCGATGGAGCGGCGAAGCCGTTCGGCGACCATCCCCGCCACATGCAGGTCGGTCTCCGGCATCACGATGACGAACTCCTCGCCACCGAAGCGGCACGCGAGATCGATTCCGCGGATCGACTTGCGGATTCGCACGGCAAACTCGCGCAATACATCGTCGCCCGCATCGTGGCCGTAGTTATCGTTGATCGATTTGAAGTAGTCGATGTCCAGCATCATCAGTGCCAGTGGCTTGGCGCGCATGGCCGCCTGCTCTGCCAGCGTCGCAAGATGGCTTTCCATGTAGCGGCGGTTATGCAGCCCGGTCAGCGGATCGGTGATCGCCATTTCGATCGAGTTCTGCACGTTGTCGCGCAGGTGATCGGTGTAGCGGCGCTTGCGGATCTGGGTACGTGCGCGCGCCAGCAGTTCGTTCTTGTCCACCGGACGCAGCAGGTAATCGTTGACGCCGATTTCGAGCCCGCGCAGCAACCGCGCATTGTTGTCGGCGTCGGCAATGGCGAGAATCGGCACGCTGCGTGTCCGCTCCAGCGAACGCGCCTGGCTGCAAAGCCGCAACCCGTCGAAATTCTCCAGACCTAGCGACACGATCAGCAAATCGTAGTTGCCATCGGCGGCATGAAATAGCGCTTCGGCCGGGTTGGCTTCAACATCGACGCTATGTTCGGTGGCCAGCACAGGAGCCAGCCGCTCGTAGGACGATGGCCTATCATCGACCAGCAACACGCGCCCACCCCTGCCGGTATCAGCGACCGCGTCGCGCTCGGGGGCGTTGACGCCAATTTCCAGCGACGTGATCGCGCGCATGCGCAACTCGTCGGTCATCATCTTCAGCCGCGTCAGCGATCGCACGCGTGCGATCATCACGACGTCGGACACCGGCTTTGTCAGGAAGTCATCGGCGCCGGCGTCGAGCCCGCGCACGCGGTCGGATGGACTGTCGAGCGCCGTCACCATGATGACGGGAATGAAATGGGTTTTCGGATTCGACTTCAGGCGGCGGCAGACTTCGAATCCGTCGATGTCCGGCATCATCACGTCGAGCAGCACGATGTCGCATTCCGCGCGCTCGCAGATATCAAGCGCCTGCGTGCCGCAATTCGCCGTCACGACGTCAAAATATTCCGCGGACAGACGCGCCTCGAGCAGCTTTACGTTGGCGAGAACATCGTCAACGACCAGAACGCGCGCGGACATCAAACTCTCCTAGCCGACAAACCGTCGAACCGTCTCAATAAACTTTCCAACCGAAATCGGCTTGGATAAATACGCCTCGCACCCGCCTTCGCGGATACGTTCTTCGTCGCCCTTCATGGCAAAAGCCGTTACCGCGACCACAGGGATCGCGCGCAATTCGACATCCGCCTTGATCCAGCGTGTCACGTCGAGACCGGAAACCTCGGGAAGCTGGATATCCATGAGAATGAGATCGGGCCGGTGCTTGCGGGCGAGATCGAGTGCTTCAACCCCATTACGCGTGCCGACTGTCTGATACCCATGAGCCTCCAGCAGATCGCGGAAGAGCTTCATATTGAGCTCGTTGTCTTCCACGATCAGGACGGTTTTGGCCATCCTGGCCCTCCAATTCCCGCAAAATGCCCGTACGTGCTGAAACCATTGAATTCGCCACGCCACCGTGACTCGGGCATGATGGACTCAAAATAGAGACGATAAGTTACGGAAAGGCAAACGCGATCAATGACAAAAGGCCCATCGACCCCTCAGGAAGTAGCTGAATTTGTTGCGATTCAGGCCCTCTCCTTCCTGGCTTCAGACCCTGAGCGATTAGGGATGTTCCTGACCGAGAGCGGTATTGGCCCGCAGACCCTTCGAACCTCGGCCGCCGACCCGAAATTCCTTGCCGGCGTACTCGATTTCATCGTGCGTGATGACGCGACTGTGAAAGCCTTTGCCGATGCATCGCAGCTGACGCCGCAGGCCGTCGCCAACGCGCGCGAGGTGCTGGACCCCCGCTGGGAGTGACGCTTTGAGCGACCGTCCGCCAGCCGACCTGACAGGATTTTGCCGCGACTGCCTGGCGGACGCAGCAGCGAAGGCGATGCGCTGCACGGAATGCGGCTCCCCGCGCCTTATCCGCCATCGCACCCTCGGCACTCTGACACTCGCGCATATCGATTGCGACGCGTTCTATGCAACCGTCGAGAAACGCGACAACCCGGACATCGCCGACAAGCCTGTCATCATCGGCGGCGGCAAACGCGGCGTGGTGTCGGCGGCCTGTTATATCGCGCGCACCTACGGCGTGCGCTCGGCCATGCCGATGTTCAAGGCGCTGGACCTTTGTCCATCGGCTGTCGTGGTGCCTCCTGATATGGCCAAGTATGTCCGCGTGGGCCGCGAGGTTCGTCACGCGATGATGGCACTAACGCCGCTGGTCGAGCCGCTTTCCATCGACGAGGCGTTTCTCGACCTGAGCGGCACTGAACTGGTGCACGGCATGATGCCAGCCAAGGTGCTTGCGCGGTTCGCATCCCAGGTCGAGCGCGACATCGGCATCACCGTCTCGGTCGGCCTGTCCGTAAACAAATTTCTCGCCAAAATTGCATCCGACCTCGACAAACCGCGCGGCTTCGCGGCGCTCGACCAGGAGGAAGCGCGCGCGATGCTCGCAGAGCGGCCGGTCGGATTCATCTACGGCGTCGGCCCCGCCTCGCAGGAAAAGCTCTCGCAGCACGGCTTCCGCCTCATCAAGGATCTGCAGCGGGCGGACGAGATCGATCTGATGAAGCAGTTCGGCCCCGAAGGACGGCGGCTGTGGCGGTTGGCGCGCGGTATCGACGATCGCAAGGTCGTGGCCGATCGCGGAGCCAAGACGATTTCAAACGAAACCACGCTGGAATCCGATGTCCGTGATTTTCCGACGCTGGAGAAGATCCTCTGGCGGCTGTGCGAAAAAGTGTCCTCGCGCCTCAAGAGCGGCGATCTCTCCGGCTCGACCATCACGCTGAAACTAAAGACCGCGGACTTCCGGCAGCGCACCCGCTCCCAATCGCTTCAGGTTCCGACGCAACTCGCGACGCGCATTTTCGCCACCGTGCGCGAAATGCTCAGCCGCGAAATCGACGGCACCGCATTCCGGCTGATCGGCGCGGGTGTCAGCGCGCTCAAGCCCGGTGCGGAGGCGGATGATCAGGATCTGCTGGATCGGCGCTCCGCCCACGCTGAACGCGCAATGGACAATGTCCGCAAGAAATTCGGCAATACCGCAGTGATGCGCGGGATTGCGTATGACGGACCGGCAAAACCGGATTGACGGCTTCGCCGCCCTACTTGCAGGGCTTGGTTTCCTTGACGTCGATCTTGCCCATCGCGCCCGCGATGACGAAATCGTTGTAGTCCAGCGACAGTGCGCGGGAGACGCCGTCCTCGTACAATTCGAACGACATCGCGTAGATCGGCGTCTGTTCACCGGAATTGGATTTCGTCGCCCGGTCGTAGTAGCTGACCGTGACTGGCCACCGCGTCTGGGATTTGAACTTCTCGTTGGCGGTTGTGGCATCCGGCTTCGCGGGCGCTTTCGTCCCCGGAATCGGCTGCCCGATCACCGTGAGCGTGTTGTAGACCTTCTCGCCGTCGTCCGATCCGTCATAGATCACCAGTTCTAGCAGCGACTTGCCCGCGCGCGCGGCCTCGATGATCAGCTTGACCTGCTCCGTCGGAAACACCGCCCCTTCAATGGTGAAAGTCTTGACCTTGGGTTTCTTCAACTTGACCTTGACGGTCGTGCCCTCACGCTCCGCGATGCCATCGACGGATGTCGTGTCGGCGTCATTCATGCGGGTTTCGATCTTGAAGCGATAGCTCTTGCCCTCACCGTCTTCCCAACTGGTGGAGCGCAGATCGCTGATCGTGGTCTTGCTTTCACCGGCGTCGAGCTGTGACACCTGCCGGAATTCAGTGGTGTAACCCTCGCAGGCGCTGCCCGCGAAATTGTACAGAATGCGGCCGGTTGCGTTGCTGACGCTGGCATTGCCCCGCGACGTCTTCAGGCTCAGATCGTAGACTGCCTGGTGCGCGAGAAAGGCAACGCTGGGTGCAGCCAGCGCTGCGCCCGTGGCTGGCGCGAGAAACGCGGCAGACAACAGCAACGGAAGGGCAAGTGATCCACAACCTGAAATCCGGCGCGCGCGACGCATGGCGTCTCCTTGAGAGTTCGAATCAAAGCCATATTAACCGCTGCACGGGGCAGCAGTCGGCCCCGTTCAACAGAGTTTCACAAAACTGATGCGAAAAATGAGCCTTTTTTGAGGGGGTTCCACGACCGCCCGCAGTTGTGACTCGAGATCGAAGTCACCCCGGCCCTATACTCGAAATAGGTCGTCCGGACGTACCCCGCGGAGAAAACATGCACTCGCATTCTCTTGAAAACTGGACGCACGACCACGTCTTCCTTGGCGCGGCGCATGCGCGAAACGAGCGGCGCACCTGGCTCGTCGTCGGCCTGACCGTCGCCATGATGGTTGCCGAAATCATCGGCGGCACCATCTTCGGTTCGATGGCGCTGCTTGCCGACGGCTGGCATATGTCGACCCACGCAGCGGCCATCGGCATCGCCGCGCTGGCGTACCGATACGCGCGGCAACATGCACACGATCCGCGATTCGCGTTCGGCACCGGCAAGCTCGGTGAACTGGCGGCATTCACCAGCGCGGTCGTGCTGGCGATGATCGCCCTCCTTATCGCCTATGAAAGCGTGGTTCGGGTCGCTAACCCGGTCCCGATCGCCTACGGTGAAGCCATCGCGATCGCGGCAGTTGGGCTGGCGGTCAATCTCGTATCTGCGTGGCTGTTGCGCGAGGATCATGGCCATCGCGATCACGGTCATGCCCACGATCATCACGACAATGACCATCATGGCCACGAACATCACGGGCACCACCGCGACAACAATCTTAGAGCCGCCTATATGCATGTGCTTGCCGATGCCGCGACATCGGTGCTCGCCATCGGGGGCCTCTTTGCCGCCCGCGCCTTCAATTGGGTATGGATCGATCCTGTCGTCGGTTTCGTTGGAGCCTGCGTGATCGCAAGCTGGGCTTACAGCCTCATCCGCGACGCAGGCGCCGTGTTGATAGACATCGTTCCGGATGACGGTACGGAGCGCAAGATTCGCCAACTCATGGAAATTGACGGAGACAGAATCTCCGATCTCCATCTCTGGCAGATCGGCCCCGGCCATCGGGCTGTCATCGTCTCGATTGTCACCGACCGGCCGCAGGCGGTCACCGTTTACCGCGAACGCCTGGCGGCGCTTCGTAACCTGAGCCATGTCACAATCGAAGTTACGGCTTGCGAGAACCATGGACATGCCCGGGCGGCATAGCCCTAGCTGCCGCTGATAAATTGCGGAGCTTGCATGTGACGGCACGATAGGCGAAATATGACTCGCCCGTTCTTTGGCAATGTCGAACATCGTCTGCGGGCAAACATCAGAAAACATCGGGGACTGACATGGCGGGAACGGTTGAGCAGAAGTTGGGCGAGTTGGGCATCGTGTTGCATGAGCCAAATCCGCCTGTGGCGAACTACGTCGGATTCGTACGCACCGGAAATCTGCTGTTCGTCTCCGGCCAGGTCTGCAACACCCCTGAAGGCAAGCTGATCGCAAAGGGCAAGCTTGGGGCCAGCGTAACCACCGAACAAGGCGCTGCCGCCGCACGCGCCTGCGCCATCAACCTGCTGGCGCAGGTCAAGATGGCGCTCGGCGATCTCGACAAGGTGGCGCGCGTCGTCCGCCTCGGCGGCTTCGTCAATGCGACGCCGGATTTTCTTGAGGGGCCGAAGGTCCTTAACGGCGCATCGGATCTGATGGTGGCTGCATTCGGCGACAAAGGCCGGCATGCGCGCACCACCGTCGGCGTGGCTGCCCTTCCCTCGGACGCGGCCGTCGAAGTCGAAGGCATCTTCGAAGTTTCCTGACACCAATGACTGCGCGCGCACCCGGCTGGCTGACGGCGCGGCCGATCGCCCATCGCGGCCTGCACGATCGTGCGCGCGGCATCATTGAAAACATGCCCTCGGCGTTCGATGCTGCCATCGCCGGCAACTTCGCCATCGAGGTGGACCTCCAACCATCCGCTGACGGCGAAGCGATGGTGCATCACGATTACGCGCTCGGCCGACTCACACAGGGGACGGACGAGTTGCTTTCGCTGACGGCGGAGCAACTCAAGCAGGTCGGGTTCAAGCACACATCTGACCACATGATGACGCTCGGCGAACTCTGCACGCGCGTCGCGGGACGCGTACCGCTGGTGCTGGAGATAAAAAGCCGGTTCAACGGCGACCGGCGGCTAGTGATACGGATGGCGGAAGTGCTGGCTTCCTACAGCGGACCCGTGGCGGCTATGTCGTTCGATCCCGATCAGGTCACCGCGATCCGCGACCTGATGCCGGACCTGCCGCGCGGCATTGTCGCAGAACGTCATTACACCGATGGGGAATGGAAGCAGTTATCTGCCTCGAAAATTCGCGAGATGACCGGCTTGCGCCATGCCTTCCGCACCCAACCGCATTTCGTCAGCTATCGGGTGGACGATCTGCCGGCGCCGGCGCCGTGGATTGCGCGCAATATCTTCGGTTGCGCGCTCATCACATGGACTGTGCGAACGCCGGAACAGCGCGCACTCACCGCGCGATACGCCGACCAGATGACATTCGAGGGTTTCATCCCGGAGTAAGCCGAAAGGCGCGTTGCCAGATACTTGAAGTCATCCGCGCAAGAACCGATCTATACTCCTGAACGTTTTCGGTTTTTCTCACGGCCACGGTGCGCCTTCCCCTTGACGGATCTCGGCGAGATTACCCTTGAAGCAGTGTCATCGATCGGCCAGATCCCGGCCGACGAATGGAACGCCTGCGCCAACACGGATGGTGCGTACAATCCCTTTGTCTCACACGCCTTTTTTACCGCGCTGGAAACGTCGGGATCTGCCATCGCACGGACCGGCTGGGCGCCGCGCCACCTGGTGGCACGCATCGCGGGCCAGGTTGCGGGCATCGTGCCGTGCTATCTGAAAAATCATTCGCAGGGCGAGTACGTGTTCGACCACGGCTGGGCGGACGCCTACGCACATGCGGGTGGAAGTTACTACCCGAAACTGCAAGCCACCGTTCCGTTCACGCCGGCCACGGGGCCCCGCATGCTCGTACGCCCGGGCGACCACGCGACACGCGTGCGCGAAACTCTCGCCGCCGGGCTGATCGCGCTGTGCGGCGCGACGCATGCATCGTCCGTCCACGTCACCTTCGCCCAGGAAGACGAATGGGCGTTCCTCGCTAAACAAGGATTCCTGCAACGCACCGACCAGCAATTCCACTGGCGCAATAAAGGCTACGGGACGTTCGAGGATTTCCTCGCCACTCTGGCGTCGCGCCATCGCAAGGCGATCCGCCGCGAGCGCCGCGATGCCCTTGCGAACGGCATCACCATTCATCCCCTCACCGGCAGCGACATCACAACGGATGCGTGGGATGCATTCTTCGAATTCTATATGGAGACGGGCTCCCGCAAATGGGGACGGCCCTATCTCACCCGCGCGTTCTACACCATGGTCGGCGAAACCATGGCGAAAGACGTGCTGTTGGTCATGGCAAAACGCGACGGCAAATGGATTGCGGGTGCGATCAACTTCATCGGCTCCGACACGCTGTTCGGCCGCCACTGGGGCGCGATCGAACATCATCCATTCCTGCATTTCGAGGTCTGTTACTATCAGGCCATCGACTTCGCGATCCGGCGCGGATTGAAGCGCGTCGAGGCGGGCGCACAGGGCGAGCACAAGATTGATCGCGGCTACCTGCCGCAGACCACCTTCTCCGCGCACTACATTGCCGATCCGGCGCTGCGCCGCGCCATCCGCGAGTACCTCACCCGTGAACGGACCTACGTTCAGGAAACCGTGCGGGAGCTGACCGACGCCGGGCCGTTCCGCAAGGCGGACGCCGAAGACTAACATGGTTGGCGTTGTGACCGTCCCGCAAGCGGCCTAACCTGATCGGCGGATCACGCCGCTGCCGCAGGACACGCCTTGAGTTCAATCGCCGCCCGGACCCGCGAATTCCTGACGCGCCGCGCCTCTGAGCTGCGCCAGACCGTTCGTGTCACCATTGCAGTTGGCGCGGCTTATGCCGCCTACAAATCGCTCGGCCTGCAACAGGGCTATTGGGCCGTGTTCACCGTAATTATCGTGATGCAGGGCTCGATCGGCGGGACACTCGGCGCAGCCACCGAGCGAATGATTGGCACCCTTGCCGGAGCGGTCGTTGGCGGGCTGGCGGCGGCCTTTCATTCCAACACATCCCTCGGTATCGGCATCGCTCTCGTGCTTGTCACTGGCGCCACCGTATGGGGCGCTGCGGTTCGTCCGCAATTGCGGGTCGCGCCGGTCACCGCCGCGATCATGCTGCTGACAGAGCCCGCAGGCGCACCGGTCGAGCAATTCGTTCTCGACAGGATTATCGAGATTGGATTGGGCGGCCTGATCGGCGTGCTGGCGATGGTTCTGATATTTCCGGCGCGATCACATGCCGTCGTGGTGACCCGCTCCGTGGCCGTGCTCACGCGCATTCAAAAGCTGCTGCTATCGGAAGCCGATGCGCTTGAGCGCGGCGAAGCGCTGGTCCCTTCCACCGAACATCCAGCCTTGCGCCAGGCGCTCACCGCCGTCGAACAGGCCTTGAAAGATGCCGACAGGGAGCGCGCCTCGCGCCTTGCCGATCATCGCATTCCTCAAGCAATTCCACGCACACTCTGGCGCGTGCGCAACGATCTCGTCGCCATCGGCGGCGTGCTGCGGACACCTCTTCCGGCCCAGATCGCATCGACGCTGGCGCCTGCGGCGGCTCGCCTGCTGCGCGCCCACGCCGAGCTGACCGAACGATGCGCGACTGCGCTCAACGCGGTCGTTATTGTCTCGCGAAACGACGTCAGCGCGGCACATCTCGCCTTCACCGAAACATTTACCGGGCTGCGTCAATCCGGCGCGATGCGTGCACTCGATTTCAATGCGGTGGGGCGCGTTTTCGGCCTTGCATTTACACTGGACGGACTTCACCGCGACTTGACGAATCTCGCCGACCGGATCGATGAGATCGCAACCGGCATCCCGGAGCGCACACCGGATTTCTGACCAACGCGCCGCCTAAACAACCCGGCTTGACCGGGCCGCTTCGGACGGCGATTGTGAACCGCAATTTTTCCGGGGCCGACCATGACCGCTTACGACACCAACAACATCTTCGCAAAAATCCTGCGCGGGGAAATCCCGTGCCACAAGGTGTATGAAGACGAACACACCTTCGCTTTCATGGACATCATGCCGCGCTGTCCCGGACATACCCTGGTGATTCCCAAGGAGCCCGCCCGGAATATTCTCGACATTTCGCCCGAGAGTTTCGCCCATGTTGCGCGGACGGCGAAAAAGATCGCAGTCGCGGGCATGAAGGCCTTCAAGGCCGACGGTATTACCCTGCAGCAATTCAGCGAACCGGCCAGCGGCCAGGTCGTCTACCACCTTCACGTGCACATCATGCCTCGGGTCGAGGGCGTCGCCCTGCTTCCGCCGGCGACCCGCAAGGAGGACGTCAAGGTGCTGGAAGATCACGCCACGCGGCTGATCGCGGCACTGAACAACTGAGCTGCGAAGCTCGGCTCAGCCCATCCACCATTTGCCTGCAAGGACAACGATTTCACCGGCGACCACACCGGCGAAAACTGATTTGCGCGTCGCCAGATAAACGCCAAACCCAACGGCGGCGGCGCCATATCGGACAATGTCCGGCACGGTCGCCAGCGCGCCGGGCGGTGAAATCAAAATCTGAGCGATAACCCCCGCAAGGATTGCAGCGGCGACTGCCCTCACCCAGATCAGGAATTCCGAACCTTCGTCGATCCCGCCGCCGATCACGAGGCCGAGCACCCGCCAGACCTCGTTCGACAGGAAGCCCGCGAACAATAGCAGAGCGATGGCGTGCGTATCTCCAAGAAGGCCGCTCATGCTCGGCCCCTCAGACGATGGACGCCATAGGCAATCGTGCCGGCGGTCAGGCCGCAGATCATGATGTCAACACCGGTGTGCAGCAGTTGCACCAGTGGGTAAAGCGCAAGCCCCAACGCAAGCGCGAGCTTGTCCACCAGCTTGTGCGCATTGCGCGCCGTGGACAGCAGGAACGTCAGCGGCGTCAGCGCCAGAATTCCAGCCGACAGAATCGGCGGCAGGCTTGCCGCCAGGCCATATCCGAGAACGGTCGCGGCACAGCTCAGGAACACCAGCCCTCCGCCAAGCCCGTTTACGAAGGCAATCCGTCTCTCACGCGGCACGTGTGGCAACAGACGAAAGCTTTCGACCCAGACCGTCACCGCCACCAAATGCGCCGGCAGCGCGAGCTGGCGCATCTTCGTTTGCGGCGTTCGCAGCATCGGCAAGACCGAGACCACCATCGGCAACAGGCGGATGGCGCTGATAGTCACGGCCAAGGCGGATTCCAGCAGTGTCGCACCGGCATGTGACGTGGAAATCAGGATAATCTGCGCAGGACCGGCCCAGACCAATACGGTGGTAGCCACCGCCCACCCCAGCGTGAAGCCGGTGTCATGGGCGAATGCGCCAACCCCGATAAACGTGCCGAAAAGCACCAGCGCCAGAATCGACGACAGCGCGGATTTCACCCCGAACGCGAACGCCGCGAAGGAGCTTTGCCATTTCGGAGAATCAAGGGCGGGAAGTGCCAAGGAGCGTAACACCGGATGAATCATTTGATTCATCACGCGGGTGAAATGTCCTCGTCGTCAAGGGACCGGCGCTGCCAATTTTCGGGAGGCCGCACCGCTAAGACGCGGCGGCTTGCAGGGCCCGCCGGAAGCCAATGCTCGCCGACGAACGTGGCCGCAAACAGCGGCATCAAAATCAAATCGACGGTTCGCGCGCGGACGACGACAGCGAACCGAGAACGCACAAGGTTGCAAATGCAATACCGATAATTCCAAACGTCAGCACGAAAGCCTCCTCACAGAATGCAGCGAAACGTTTCGCTGCACGCGATCAGATGATTGGAAAACGGTTTCACAAAACTTAATCGAAAAGTGCAGCAATCCCGTTAGCATTTCGTTGAGCATAAAATTCTCCGCAAAGATTCAAATAATGCCTGCAATTATTGGGTTTCTTTTTGCATGCGATCGGGCTGCGACGTTAACCGTTACAAGAGATTCCTGGAATCTCCCCCGCATTCAGCACCGGCGCCGGTTAACCATGCCCCTGTGCGTTCTTCAGCACGATGCATGCTTGCCCTGCCCGTCTGATGCGATCGCACAACTCGTTGGCGGCAGAGCGCGTGTCGGCTCCCACCCGCACCTGATAGAACGGCCGCGTGCCGCGGCTCCGGAAGATCGAACTCAGAAGACTGGGGTCGCGATCGCCAATGATCGCACTCAGGCGCGTCATGGAACGCGCATACATCGCGAGCGCCCTGTCGCGAGAGAATCCGGCGGCAAGCTGTACGCCCCACGGCATCGCCGCGCCGAGCTTCACACGCTGCTCAAGTTCGGCGACAAAGGGATTTGGCGCACGTTTCAGCAACGCCATGAGTTCGCGGCAGCCCGTCGGCGGCGCGCGGTCCTTGATCGCGCCGTTCTTCCCGGCCGCGGCCCAGTTATCGACCGTCGTACCGGTGATCGCATAAACATAGTTTCGGGTCTCACTCGGCATATAGCCGGTTCCCGTCAGCCATTCCTGCACGCGGCGCGGTCCCGCATTATAAGCCGCGGCAGCCAGCCCAAGATTGCCGAATTGTTCCCGCAGCTCGTGGAGGAACTCTGCTGATTTTGGCAGAGCCTGCACGGGATCAAACGGATCGAGCAGTCGGCGCTCGGTCGCGGTGCCCGGCATGAATTGCGCAACGCCCTGCGCGCGCTGACCGCTGCGTGTAACAGGCCCCACCGCATCCGGCTGAAAGCGGCTCTCCTGCCAGATCACGCGCGCGAAGAACTCCAGCGGCAGATTATGCGCCGAGGCCGCGGATTCGATCATCAGGCACATTGTCTCTCGCGTATCGGTGTCTTTCGCATCCTTCGCAGGCGGGGCCGGTGGCGGGGCATCGGCGCCTCGTTTCGTTTCGGTGGCAACGGGAGGAGTTACGGGAATTCCCTGATCCAGAGCCTTAGGTTCGGATGTCTCCTGCGGAGTGTCTGGCGCCCTCGTGGGCGCAGGGTCGTCACCGCGCGCAATCTGAACCTTTGCCGTCAGCATCACGCCGACGGCCAGGCACAGTACCCAATGCAACGGAGCCCGCTGTCTCATCGCCACCAACTGCCACACGAGGATGTCGAAAAACGGATCACGCAAGCAATCGAAACAAACGAAGTCGGTAAAACCGCGACGGTTAGAGAACTTGCCGCGGATCGCTTATCCATCGGATGAGAATTGCCGGTCTCTCGCACGCCTATGCGGCGGATTCGTTTACGTTAACGGAGTCTTTCGATCGCTAATCATAGCCCCACCCGCGCGGCCAGCCTAAGGTTAGCAAACAATGAACTGCTGGGATGAGCAACGTGGTCGCACATATCGAGGCGGCGCAGGACGGAGCGATAGCCGCACCGCCCGCGGATATCCACGATCTCGCTTTGCTGGATGCACAGAATGATCCGGCGACTTCCGAACTCGCCGCAGACATCCATCCTGACATTCAAATTGACACTCCGCAGGAACCCACCCGCGACAATTTCAAACGAATAAGCCCGTTCAAACGAATAGGCCGGGGACTGCTGAGGCCACTGATCGCCGTAGCGACCGCTCAATATTTCATTGTCGCTGTGTTGGCGGGATTGGCTGCGTGGGCGATTGCCTCCGAGGCAGGCGAAGTGATCAGTGCAAAACTCGAGCCCGTGCTCGCGGCGTTAAAACGCTTCTGATCCAGCGCAAGCTGCAAAAAAGCCGGCGATCGTGAGATCGCCGACTTTTGCATCTGTTTGCGCGTCGCTCAGACCTTCATGAGCGGCGGCTTGGCTGGACCTTTCGGACCATCCCCACCCTTCGGCTTGCGCGGCGCGGCGCGCTTACGGGTGCCGGGCAGCTTTTCAGGCTTCGGGGTCACCGGCCCTTCGACGAACTCGAAACCGATCTTCTCGGCGCCCGCTTCGCTTCCCTCGTCCTTCACCAGGACGACGCGGACGTGACCGCCACCCTTCAGCTTGCCGAACAGAACCTCGTCCGCCAAAGGCTTCTTGATGTGCTCCTGAATGACACGAGCCATCGGCCGCGCACCCATCTGCTCGTCGTAGCCTTCCTTCACCAGCCATGCCTTCGCAGGCTCGGACAGCTCGATAGTCACGTCGCGATCCGCCAGCTGGGCTTCAAGTTGGAGCACGAACTTCTCGACCACCATGCCGATCACATCAGGATTGAGGTGCGCGAACGACACGATCGCATCGAGACGATTGCGGAACTCGGGCGCGAACTGCCGGTTGATCGCCTCGTGATCCTCGCCTTCCCGCTTGCTGCGCGTGAAGCCGAATGCGGCCTTCGCCATGTCGGCAGCACCCGCATTGGTGGTCATGATCAGGATGACATTACGGAAATTGACCTGCTTGCCGTTGTGATCGGTCAGCTTGCCGTGATCCATGATTTGCAACAGTACGTTGTAGAGATCCGGGTGCGCTTTCTCGATTTCGTCGAGCAGCACCACGCAATGCGGATGCTGGTCCACGCCATCGGTCAAGAGACCGCCCTGATCGAATCCGACATAGCCCGGAGGTGCGCCGATCAGACGCGACACCGTATGCCGCTCCATATACTCCGACATATCGAAGCGGATCAGCTCGACGCCGAGAGACGCGGCCAGTTGCTTGGCCACCTCGGTTTTGCCGACACCGGTTGGGCCCGAGAACAGATACGAGCCAATCGGCTTCTCCGGCTCACGCAGGCCCGCGCGGGCGAGCTTGATCGAGGCGGACAAGGCTTCGATGGCCTTGTCCTGACCAAATACGGTCCGCTTCAGGGTCGTCTCGAGATGCTTGAGCACCTCGGCGTCGTCCTTGGAGACAGACTTCGGCGGAATCCGCGCCATCGTCGCGATGGTTACTTCGATTTCCTTGATGCCAATGGTCTTCTTGCGCTTGTTCTCAGGCACAAGCATCTGCGCTGCGCCGGATTCGTCGATCACGTCGATCGCCTTGTCTGGCAGCTTTCGGTCATGGATGTAGCGCGCCGAGAGGTTCACCGCCGCCTCAATGGCGTCGTTGGTGTACTTCAGCTTGTGATAATCTTCGAAATACGGCTTGAGGCCCTTGAGGATGCCAATGGCATCTTCAACGGTCGGCTCATTGACGTCGATCTTCTGGAACCGGCGTACCAGTGCGCGATCCTTCTCGAAGTGCTGCCGATATTCCTTGTAGGTAGTAGACCCCATGCAGCGGATCGTGCCGGACGCCAGCGCCGGCTTCAGCAGGTTCGACGCGTCCATCGCGCCGCCGGAGGTTGCGCCTGCTCCGATGACAGTGTGAATTTCGTCGATGAACAGGATCGCATTCGGATGCGCTTCCAGTTCCTTGATGACCTGCTTGAGGCGCTCTTCGAAATCGCCCCGATACCGCGTGCCAGCAAGCAGCGTGCCCATGTCGAGCGAGAACACCGTTGCGGCGGCCAGCACCTCCGGCACCTCGCTGTCAACGATGCGCTTGGCGAGACCTTCGGCTATCGCCGTCTTGCCGACGCCGGCTTCGCCGACGAACAGCGGGTTGTTCTTCTGGCGGCGGCACAGCACCTGGATGGCGCGGCTGATCTCGGCGTTGCGGCCGATGACGGGATCGATCTTTCCGTCGCGCGCCTTCTTGTTCAGGTTGACGCAATAGGT
>Ga0233439_10000808_pt1 | contig 43313 bp, 41 predicted proteins | sample SI_123_September_6_FD_182713 | JGI IMG/M metagenome (GOLD analysis project Ga0233439, IMG submission 182713) | Seawater microbial communities from Saanich Inlet, British Columbia, Canada - SI_123_September2016_100_MG | ecosystem: Environmental > Aquatic > Marine > Inlet | place: Canada: British... | reverse complement strand
CAATATGGATTACATACAGGATAGAAAGCTTAACGTGAGTGGGACACTTTTACTCCGCCACAACAAAAAATATATCAACGGCTCACTGGTACATTATTGCTCCGCCGTTCTCAGCAAGAATATGGTGAAGAAGATTTCAAAAATCTAAACATTGAATATACAGATGATCTTATGCTTAAAAAGCCTGTCGGATGCGATTCTTGTGGCGATACCGGTTACGCAGGGCGAACGGGTATTCATGAATGCCTCGAAGGCACCGACGAAATCAAAAGAATGATCATGAAGCAAAGCCTTGTCGAAGAACTACGTGAACAAGCACTAAAGGATGGAATGACCACCTTGAAGCAAGATGGAATTTACAAGGTTTTCAAGGGAGACACCGACTTAAAACAAGTAATGGCAGTTTGTATCGTTTAATCAAGCTGCAGAGTCAATAGAGTCTTTCAACCCTTCCCGCCATTTTTTAATTTGTTCAAGCGCATTTAAAGCTATCTTTTGGTTTCTTTCCTTTTTATCGCGGATTTTCATTTCCTTAACCCAGAACAAACCAAAATTTATATTCATAGGCTGAAAATTTTTCGTGCTTGAAGTGGTCAAATAATTAATCAATGCACCAAGTGCAGTATCGCGAGGCGGGGGAGAATAATCCTTACCCATAATTTTAGCGACAGCACTCAAGCTTGCCAGCAACCCCATACTGGCTGATTCCACATAACCTTCCACACCTGTAATTTGGCCTGCAAAGTATATCCCGGGTCTGGTTTTGAGTTCTAACTCGTTATTCAATATCCCGGGTGTATTGATAAAGGTGTTTCGATGAATAGCACCAAAACGAAAAAACTCGACTTTTTCAAGCCCGGGAATCATTCTCACAATTCTTTTTTGTTCGGGATAAGTTAATTTTGTCTGAAAACCCACTAGATTGAATGCAGAACTTTCCTTATTCTCTTTACGCAATTGCACTACTGCAAATGCTATTTTTCCTGTGCGTGGATCAGGTAGACCAACGGGTTTGAGAGGCCCAAAGGCAAGAGTCTTTGGCCCACGCTCGGCGAGGACTTCAACTGGCATACAGCCTTCAAAATAAATCGGCTTTTCGAAAGATGCCATAGGAACTTTTTCGGCAGCATTAAGCTCCCGAATAAACTCATAATATTGTTTTTCATCCATCGGGCAATTCAGATAATCGGCACCACCCTTTCCATAACGAGAAGCAAAAAATGCCGTATCGTAATCGATAGAATTGGCATCGACTATGGGTGAAAGGGCATCGTAAAAATATAGATACTCCTGCCCTATCAAGCGGGAAATGTCTTCTGATAATTTTGGGGATGTCAAAGGACCCGTTGCAATTATCACAGGCCCCTCTTCAGGAATTTTAACTATCTCTTCCCTCTTCAAAGTGATGAGGGGATGAGATGAAATTTTTTCAGTAATTTCTTTTGAAAACAAATCCCTGTCAACAGCAAGAGCTGAACCTGCGGGAACAGAATTGTGATCGCCTGAAGAAATTACGAGTGAATTAAAATTCCGAAGTTCTTCCTTAAGAATAAAGGGGGCAGAATGAGGAAGATTGTTACCTAAAGAGTTGCTACAGACCAATTCGGCGCAATGGTCCGTTTTGTGCGCTGCGGTGCGAGAGACAGACCGCATTTCATGTAATACTACCGGGATGCCTCTCTCTGCTGCTTGCCATGCGGCCTCTGATCCGGCCAAACCGGCACCAATAATAGTTAAAAAGTCATTCACGAAATATTATCAAGCTGCAGCGTTCGTGCTTTTAAAACCACATTCAGGACAAAGGATTGAAGGGTCCTCATTTTTCTTCCATTTCTCAACCATAAAGGGATGCTTGCATTCGGGGCAAGGCTCAGCTTTTGGTTTATCCCAAGATGTAAATTTGCAATCCGGGTATTTGGTACAGCCGTAAAATGTTCGACCTTTTTTTGTTCGCCGTGGTGCAATTTCGCCTTTACAGCCTTCCTCTGGACAGGCAATTCCTAAGCCGATAGGCTTGGTAAACTTGCAATCAGGATATGTAGAGCAGGCAATAAATTTTCCAAATCTTCCTCGCTTAATTATCAAGGGAGATTTACATTTATCACAATCGCCTTCAACCTCATCTGGGGTTTCCGGTTCACCTTCAGCGCCTGGTTTTTTAATGTCTTTTGCATTTTTACAATCCGGGTAAGCCGAACAAGCCATAAACTTACCAAATCGTCCCCATTTAATGATCATGGGTTTATCGCATTTTTCGCAGACCTCATCCGTTTCTTCGACTTCGGCTTTGAAGTCCTTCATTTTTTTCTCAGCTTCTTCGAGGTCTTTTTTGAAAGGGGTGTAGAAAGAATGAAGAACGTTTTTCCATTCCATTTTTCCGTCTTCTACTTCATCCAGTTGTTCTTCCATTTTTGCGGTAAATTCAGTGGTCATAATATCTGGAAAATTTTCTACTAGAAGATCATTGATCATGAAACCCAATTCAACAGGTTTCAGTCGCCGTTCTTCATTTTGGATATAGTCTCTATCCTTAATCACACTGATAATCGAAGCATAGGTACTTGGCCTTCCAACACCTTTATCTTCGAGTTCTTTAACCAGCATCGCTTCCGTAAACCGGGCTGGCGGTTGAGTAAAATGTTGCTCCGGTGAAATCTCCAGTAATTTTAAATTTTCACCTTTACTCAAGGCTGGCAATATACGGTCACTGTCTTTCGTATCTGCTTTTTCACTGTTTTCATCATCCTGACTCTCTACATAGACCTTCATAAATCCAGCAAACTTTAAAATAGAGCCATTGCTACGAAAAAGGTAATTACCGGATTTGATATCAAACTGGGTTGTATCTAAAACTGCCGGAACCATTTGGCAGGATACAAAACGAGACCAGATTAATTGATAAAGTCGGAACAAATCCTTTTCAAGGTGGTCTTTTAATGAATTGGGTTCGATAGTCACATCGGTGGGACGAATGGCTTCATGTGCCTCTTGTGCTGATTTTTTACTTTTATAGGCATTTGGCTTCGCAGGCAGATACTCTTTGCCATATCGCTCGGGAATAAAACCCCTAACTTCTTCAAGAGCCTGATCCGACAACCTAACTGAATCTGTTCTCATATAAGTTATCAAGCCAACCGTACCTTTTTTTTCTAACTTTATTCCCTCATATAGCTTTTGCGCCAGCATCATAGTTTTCTTTGGCGAAAAATTTAATTTTCGAGAGGCTTCCTGCTGTAGGGAACTTGTAATAAATGGAGCGCTGGGATTTCTTTTTCTTTCCTTTTTTGTAATGGAATCAAGAACCAGCGAAGAATCTTCAAGGTCCTTTAAAATTTTATCCGCCTCTTCCTTGTTATTGATTTCAGCTTTTTCATCATCTATTTTAAAAAGCTTGGCTTGGAAATTTGGCTTGCAACTGCCTTCCAAATCCAGAGTTATCGACCAGTACTCCTTAGATTTGAACGCTAGAATCTCTCGTTCTCTTTCGCATACTATCCGCAAAGCTACGGATTGGACTCTCCCTGCACTCAAGCCTCTATGAACTTTCTTCCACAAAATGGGACTGATTTTATAACCAACCAATCGATCCAGAATACGTCGAGCCTGTTGAGCGTTAACCCTATCCAGATTCAACTCCGTCGGATTCGCCAAGGCCTCTTTCACAGCTTTTTTGGTTATTTCATTAAACATCACCCGATAAATTTTACCTTTGGTAAACCGGGCAACTTCGTTTCCAATATGATGAGCAATGGCTTCACCTTCGCGATCCGGATCGGGAGCCAGATAGATCGTATCGACTTTTTTCGCAGCGGTTTTCAACTCTTGAAGAATTTTACCCTTCCCTCTAATTGTGATGTACTCGGGTTCGAAATCATTATCGACATCCACACCCAGTTTTTTCTTAGGAAGATCTTTAAGGTGTCCTACCGACGCTTTAATAATAAAATCCTTGCCTACAATTTTCTTAAGCGTGTTTACTTTAGTAGGTGACTCAACGATCAATAACGATTTACCCATAATTCCTCACTCAATTTATTTCGTGTCACAATTAGAAACGTATATTTTACCGCTTAGCTGGCGAACCAGACCTCGTAATTCAAGTTGTAACAGTGTAGCCGAAACTTGCGCTGGAGACAAATCACTGTTTTCAATTAAATTATCTATGTGGCGTCCCTCTAGAGATAAAAGAGAAAAAACCTGTCTCTCTACCTCGTTATCTAGTTTTATTTCTGGTTTGTCCAATTTTTCTCGCAAAACTGGAAGCAACTCTTCGATAACAGAATCCGGGCTATCCACTAATTTTGCACCCGCCTTAATCAAATCATTCGTCCCCTTGCTTTTAGGAGATGTAATATTTCCAGGAACCGCAAAAACTTCCCTGCCCTGTTCGAGAGCAAAATCTGCAGTGATCAGCGCACCACTTTTCTCTGCGGCCTCGACAACCACCGTCCCAAGAGATAATCCACTCAACACACGATTCCGTGCCGGGAAATTATTTCTTTCAGGTCGCATGAGCACCGGAAACTCCGAAATTATAGCTCCCTGCTGCACAATTTCATTTCTCAATTTTCTGTTCTCAGGAGGATAGGTATGCCCCAAACCACAACCGAAAACTGCAATTGTGTCTGCTCCCGCCTCCAATGCTGCTCGATGAACCAGAGTATCGATCCCCCTAGCTAAGCCGCTTACCAAATTAAAACCGGCAGATGCCAATTTAAGACATAAACGATGGGTAATGATCTTGCCATACTCAGAGGGGTTTCGGGTTCCGACAACTGCCAAAGGAAACGAAATTGAATTGAGAGGCTTTCCCTTTACATATAAAACTGGGGGGGGATCATAAATGGTTTTCAATAATTCAGGGTACTCATCGCTAACCAGAGTCAAAATACGAATATCCTCTTTCTCTGCAAGCCCAATCTCACGATCGGTAGCCCTATCCACATCAAAACCCGAAATAGCAGCAGCCACTTTGTCACCCACTCCATGAACCTGCCGTAAATCTACTATTCTTGCAGAAAAAACATTCTCGGGAGAGCCGAAAGCTTTTACCAAGCGGTGGAAAATCGTCCTGCCCACCCCCACCACCATATTTAGAGCCAGCCAGTATTTTAAAGCGTCCCTATTCATGAATTTTTATCGCGAACCAGTTTTGCTACTGAAAGGTTAAAGTTGTAAACCGAGTCATGATAACCATTCAAAACCCGTGTATAGATTATTAGGGCTTGAAAAAGATCACCAGGGTCCCCAATACCAAAATCATAATTGGCCACTTCACTTATCAGTAAAGCTCGGGTCATTTTTCTATTCTTCTTGGCCAAATGCATTTTTTGCCTAGCCTCATTTACTTTTAGAAATGCTTTTTTCAATAACAAGTCTTTACGATTATCCCCATTCTGCCCAACCCAGGTCTGATAATCCTCGAATTTAAACTCAACAGGCAAAATATTAGGTTCTTTCAATTCAGCCTCGGGCTGATATTTATTTTGAAGACTATCAGATAAAGACAAACGCGATATTTGCAGGTCTGTGTCTATTTCATAAATATCATTCAAGGTGCCCGCTAAACCCAATTTTAGTTTTGTAATATCAGACTGGCTGATGCCCTCTTCGCCTTCGTCATATTTCTCTTCAGCTTTGCTGATGGATTTTTCAAAATGCCCCTTCACCTCATTCAGTATCTCCAAGTTCTGAGCTTGGTATTGAATTTGGTAATAAAGCTTTTTAATTAAAAACTCCTTTTCCTGAAGACTCGTGGTGTTATTTTTTGCGGAAGTAAAAGAACGTGCCTCATCCAAAACTTTATTTAATGATGGGATGGGTTGAATTCCACCAGCGTAAGATGAAGATATAATTGATAATGAGGCAATCAATAACATTCCGAGCAAAACTAGAATTCGCTGCATAAATTCCTCTAAAAGGGAGTTTTTGTAATTTAGGAAACTATATTAATTCAAAAATAAGAAGAAGATAATACTTTTAAAGGAAAGAATTTTTGAGAAGGAAGTATAAAAGGGGTACTAAACTTCTAAAAAGAAAACTTGATGGCAACCAAGACTATTCTTTTCTTATGAAAATACCTGATTAAGGTAAGAAGGTTAGCACCCCTAGATAGTAAAAATGTATCATATGAGCCTCCCTCTGTCAATTTCATTCTAAGCTGAAAACCTAACGGTAATATTTTTTTTGACAAAAATATCACTTAAAAACAATATGTTACATAAATAGCGTCAAACATTAAAACATATCTACCGAATAAAAAAACCGAATTTCCGCATCAGAGCTAATATGGAAAAACAATGATTTTTGCACGGAATTCCGTTATTTTCATCCAAAAATAAAAGGTATCGTCTTAATAATCAAATAGCTATAAATTAGATTTCAGAAAATGGGATAGGGATAAATGTCAGTATAAAAATCATCCCTGAAATGGCACCGAGGGCTTTTTGCAGGGGTTCCAGATTCTCAATATCTTCGGTTAATGGGGCTGTTTTGAAACCCATCAAAGCGATCATAACAGCCCAAAAAAACCAGCCCGGCCAATAATAGCCTAAAGGAAATAATGCTACGAAAAATAGTTTGCCAAATAAACCATGCTTTTCTGGAAATAATGCATAAATGATATGCCCTCCATCCAACTGCCCCACAGGCATTAAATTTAAAGCCGTTACCAGCATACCTATCCAACCGGCAAATGCGATTGGATGCAGATGAATGTTTACATAGGGAGAACTCGGGTCAACTCCAAGAATAGCTTGGGAACATAGATTTAAAATGATAGAACTGCCAAAGTTTATCCCCCCCATTCCAATTAAGGGTGTCACCTTAGATAGATATAAACCTAAAATCAACATAGGCAATGCCACCACGAACCCGGCAATGGGTCCTGCAGCCCCAATTTCCATCAACACCTTTCGATTAGGAATCCGCTGTTTGATTTGAATGAAAGCCCCAAAAGTTCCCGCAATAAAAATAGGAGGAGCGGGAATAAAGTAAGGAAGCGTGGATTGAACTCCGTTTCTCTTACTTGCCCAATAATGACCGAATTCGTGAGCCCCTAAAATAAGCAACAAACTAATGGAGAATAAAAGCCCACCCGCTAAAAATGTCGTTATCAGGGTAGCTAGCAATAAAATACTAAATAACCACCAATTACTTTTTACGGGTTCTATAGGTTCTTCAAATTGGGTGGGCGTTTCTTGAGGCAAATCGGAGTCGAAATTACTTTGGCTATTCTGCACGTCAGATAATCAGATAGGCTTATGGGTAAATGAACGTGCGTTTTCCCCCGAATAATCACTGACAACTTGGCCGTTCCCATAAACTCTATATTTGTAAATGACCAAACCCTCCAAACCCACGGGGCCTCTTGCATGAGTTTTATTAGTACTTATCCCTATCTCTGCACCCAGCCCATAGCGAAAACCGTCAGCAAAACGAGTTGACGCATTGCACATCACGCTGGCAGAATTCACTCCATCCATAAATTTCTCAGCTGTTTCAGAGTTTTCGGTAATTATTGTATCCGTGTGGCCCGAGCCGTGACAATTAATGAAAGAAATTGCCTCATCAACACCTTCAACTATTTTGATAGACAACTTTAAATCATTATATTCTTCGTCCCATTCACTTTCTGAGGCAGAAGGTAGTTTGGCAACGATCTCACAAGTTTTTTGACATCCTAAAAGGGAAACACCCTTTTCCTCGAACTTTTTAACCAACTCTGGAATAATTTTAGAAGCAATTCCCTGGTGAACTAAAAGATTTTCCATCGCATTGCATGCAGCGGGGTATTGCAATTTGGAATCCAAGGCAATTCTTATAGCTTTTTCGATATCCGCTTCCTTATCAATATAGTTGTGACAAATGCCCTCAGAATGACCGAGAACAGGAATTTTAGTATTATCCTGAATATATTTTACAAATTCGTTACTGCCCCGAGGAACAATGAGGTTAATATTTTTTTCCTCTTTAAGCATGTCTTGAACTTCTTCTCGTGTTTCAATCATTTGAACGGCAGTCTCTGGAACGCCAGCCACCTTTTTAATGCCCTCTTGCAATAATTCCACTATCACTTTATTGGAGTTCTGAGCCTCACGCCCGCCTTTCAAAATTACTGCGTTTCCTGATTTCAAACATAAAGAAGAAATCTGCGGAACCGCATCGGGTCGAGATTCAAAAATAGCACCAATGACCCCTATCGGGCAGCTCACCTGATACAGGGTAAGATCTTTATCCAGCTCCATGGAACTTTTTCGGACTCCCGAGGGGTCAGCCAAAGCCACTACACTGCGAATTCCCTGAGCCATTCCTCGAATTTTATCTTCATTTAAAGTTAACCGAGCGATAAGAGGTTTTGCTATTCCCTCTTTGTTTGCAAATTCCAAATCCTTTTGGTTGGCCGTAAGAATGGAATCACAATTGGCTTCCAGATTATCAGCCATTTTATTGAGCGCTTGATTCTTTAATTCTGTTGAAAGGTGAGCAAGAATCAAAGCCGCAGAATTAGCTTCTTTCGCAATTTCTGATACTGTCATAAAAACACCAATTTAATGAGGATCAAAACCAGCTTGACTATAGGTTCGTCGGCGGGATTATATCATTGCCATTTAAAAATAGGTCTGCAATTAAAAATTTCTTTCATCGATAAATGATCCGAACCTTTTCTTTACGATTTATCTTGAACGCAGCTAATGCAGTGGGTTCTCCCAACAAATTCTTCCCCAGATCAAGAGTTTTCAGGGCAGGAAAATTTTGTGATTCAATTAAAGGCACAGCTCCTTTGTCAGTAATACTATTCTCACCCAGGAATAAAGATTCAAGGCTGGGAAAATGTGCAGATTTTGAAAATGCAATCGCGCCATCATCACCTACCTCATTTCGAAACAAATTCAAGGTAGTCAATTGCAATAAATTTTCAGATTCGGCGATAATAGCAGCCCCAAAAGGAGTGATAAGATTATCATTTAGCATAAGGACTTTTAAATTTGCAAAGTTGCGGGATTTAGCCAAAAACTCCAGACTGTCATCACTGATTTCATTTTTCCATAATTTGAGAGATACCAGGTTTTTCAGATAAGGAGATTCTACAATTGCTTTTAATCCACGATCTCCCAGCAAATTCCCCCAAAGATCTAAATGTTTCAGATTAACCAAATGAGGCGATCTTGCCAAAGCTTTAATTCCACGAGCTTTTATCCTATTCCCCTGAAGATGTAATGTGATTACAGACGACAAAGACTCCATTGCCGCCAATTTTTTAGCATCTTGAGGGCCAATATTTAGTCCTGTAAGGTCAAGGGTCGTTCTATCCGCGCTAATTCTTTTTTCAACAAGTTCAGAAATATCAGCCGCCTGTGCAGCAGCCGTAGAGAGGAAAAGGAAAGCAATGATAGCCATCAGTTTTTTACACATAAAATCAGGTTAACAAATACTTAAAGATTGTGTAAATAATTTTTGTTCCCGCTTTAAAGGTACCGGAAACAGTACCCGTTATCTTAGAAACGCCTATCCTTTCCCGGTATTTTACGGGAACCTCTTGAATGCGTAATCCGTTTTTTACGGCTTTAATCTGCATTTCCACAGTCCAGCCAAAATTCGTATCCTGCATTCCAATAGCTAACAGTGAACTATAGCGAATTGCCCGAAAAGGTCCGAGATCTGTGAAAGTATGTCTGAAAAACAAATTGATCAGAAAAACTGCAAGCCGGTTGCCATAACGTGCCTGTGGCAATAAAGCTGCTCGGCTTTCAGGAAGAATCATTCGGCTACCCAACACAAAATCCTTCTCATCCCTTTCAATCGGTTCAACGAGCGAGACAATTTCTTCCGGGTAATCACTGAAATCGCCATCAACGAACACAACGATTTCAGGAGAATCTAACTCACTCATTCCCTTAAGGCATGCAGACCCGTAACCTTTTCTAGGCTCTTTCACTACCCGAGCACCATGTTCGGTGGCTACACGAGCGGTAGCATCGGTTGAACCATTATCGACAACAATTATTTCGTGGATTTGCTCTTTGGGTAAGGCATCCAGGACAAGCCCGATAGAGCTTTCCTCGTTGTATGCGGGGATGATTATAGATATCCGGGAAACCATAGCGCGGAGATCAAGGGTTGATGGCTGTTTGAATGCTCGTTAAGAATTCACTCAATTTGCGATCTCGCTCACCAGAATCGCTATTTGTCTCTATCAATTTGACAATAGCACTGCCAAGAATCACGCCATCTGCAACTTTCGCAGCCTGTCGTGCCTGTTCAGGCCCCGAAATCCCAAAGCCCACCAGCACAGGTAAAGACACAGTTTTTTTAATCTCAATAACCTTTTTTTCTAATCCTGCCGAAAGAGATTCCTTGGTTCCAGTCGTACCTGTCAGGGAAATATAATAAACAAAACCCTTGCTGATTTTTCCTATCTGTTCAACTCGATCGGGTGTACTGGTTGGAGCCAGCAGGAAAACCATATCCAGGCCCTCAGCCAATCCTAAAATTTCTTCCGCTTCTTCAGGTGGAAGATCAGGAATAATCACTCCATCCACTCCTGCTTTTACAGCATCAGCAACAAACTCCTTTTGACCGTATACAAAAACAGGATTAAAGCTGGTCATCAGGATAATCGGCAACTCCGAGGTTTTCCTGATATCGGTCACCAGTTGAATGATTTTCTTAAGAGTAGTTCCATTTTTTAAAGAACGGTGTGAAGAAGCCTGGATGGTTGGGCCATCGGCTAATGGATCAGAGAAAGGCACGCCAATTTCTACAATGTCTGCACCATTTTTTTCAATAACAGCAAAAATATCTTTGGATGCATCCATATCAGGATCACCTGCAGTATAAAATGCGACCAAAGCTTTTTTGCCATTCAGTGAGGCAAAGCGTTGTTGAATACGACTCACAGAGAAACCCCCATCCTGTCAGCAACCTGATTTACGTCTTTATCACCACGGCCAGAAAGACAAACCAAAATGATCTCATCTTTTTTCATCTTCGGTGCCAATTTTGCCACATGAGCAATTGCGTGCGCAGATTCCAGAGCAGGAATAATCCCTTCCCTGCTCGATAAAAGTTTAAAACCCTCTAAAGCTTCTTTATCGGTTATGGTTTCATAAGTAGCACGACCAGAATCTCTTAAATAGCTATGTTCGCAACCCACTCCAGGATAATCCAATCCGGCGGAAATTGAATGAGCCTCCGTCACCTGTCCATCATCATCATGCAACAGGTAACTCATCATTCCGTGAAGCACACCGGCCGATCCCTTGGTCAGCGAAGCACCATGTTTATCTGTATCCACTCCCAAACCAGCAGCCTCCACTCCCACCAGACTCACCTCTTCATTTTTCAGGAAGGGATAGAACAATCCCATAGAGTTACTACCTCCACCAACACAAGCAACGCAGGTATCGGGCAACCTTCCCTCCATTTCCATTAATTGCCGCATGGATTCTTCACCAATAATTTTTTGAAAATCGCGGACAATCATAGGATAAGGATGTGGGCCCACCACCGAGCCAATGATATAATGCGTACTTTCAACTGTAGTGATCCAGTTACGAATGGCTTCGCTAGTAGCATCTTTGAGAGTTCGAGTACCGCTGGTTACCGGAATCACATTTGCCCCCAATAATTTCATTCTAAAAACATTGAGAGCCTGACGCTTCATATCCTCCTCACCCATGAACACATCGCATTCAAGTCCAAACAGCGAGGCCGCAGTAGCTGTAGCCACTCCATGCTGGCCAGCACCGGTTTCAGCAATCACGCGTTTTTTACCCATCCTTTGAGTTAATAATGCACTGCCAATCGTATTGTTGATTTTATGTGCACCGGTATGCGTGAGGTCTTCTCTTTTTAAATATATTTTTGCCCCGCCCAAATGTTCTGTGAGACGCTCTGCAAAATACAAAGAAGTGGGCCGCCCGACATAATGCTTCAAATAATAGTCCAGATCTTTTTTGAATTTTGGGTCTTCCTTAGCTTCCTCATACAGAGTTTGCAGTTCCTGCAAAGCTGGCATCAGGGTCTCGATCACATATTTGCCGCCAAATTTTCCATAATGACCTTTGGCATCAGGCAATTTATGAGGTTTCATATTTTTCTCCCTGCCTTTACATTTTTCAAAAAAGCCCGCATCTTTGTATGATCCTTAATACCGGGTTGGCTTTCAACACCAGAGCAAACATCGACCCCATAAGGCTGCACTCTTTGAATAGCCCCTCGAACATTAGCAGGTGTCAAACCACCCGCCAGTATAATCGATCCATACTTTTTCGCAGGATACGCTAAACTCCAATCAAACACTTTTCCTGTCCCACCCTGTTGCCCCTCTGAATGAGTATCCAGCAGAAAACTGCTGACGGTGTAACCAGAAAGCTGTTTCAATGATTGAATGTCCTTTACCCGAATTGCCTTAATCACCCGTCGTTTTATCCTCTTACAAAACGTCGGCGACTCATCGCCATGCAATTGGACTCTGTCGAGGTTACAACGATCTGCAATATTATTTATCTGTTCCGCAGTTTCATTGACAAAAACCCCCACCGCATCGACAAAAGGTGGGAGCTCCTGAATAATTTCCCGGACTGTTTTCATGTTAACTGAGCGCGGACTTTTTTTATAGAAAATAAATCCCACTGCGTCAGCACCTGCATCGACAGCAGCCAAAACATCTTTCAAGTTTGTCATTCCACAGACCTTTACTTTCACCTGAGTGTCGCGATTAACCATCTCCTAAAAGCTCCTTCAATTTCCCAGGTATATTTTCTGCGGTCATCAAACTTTCACCAATTAAAAAAGCATTCACACCCAATGCCTCAAACTCTTCAATCTCCTCACGTCCATGAATGCCACTTTCGCAAACCAGCACCTTGTCTTTTTCCTGCAACGCCATGGGGACCAAACGTCGAGTGATGCCTAAATCTGTTTTGCCATTTTTCAAATCACGATTGTTGATACCAATCAAATTGGCTTTTGCAGCAAAAGCTTTTTCCATGTCCCACTCATTATGGGTTTCAATGAGTGCTGGCATTCCCAATTCCTCACCCAGAGCCAGCAGATCGTTCATCAAACTTTGATCGAGCCAGGTTGCAATCAATAGAAAAAGGTCTGCACCATAAGCACGCGATTCATAAACCTGATACTCATCGAAAATAAAATCTTTTCTCAACAATGGAATTGGCGCAATTTCTCTTATTTCAGGTAAAACATTAATACTGCTACCAAAATAATTGCTCTCCGTTAAAATCGAAAGCGTTGCCGCCCCATTTCCAACATAATCTCTAGCTATATCCTTAGCCACAAACCCTTTCCGCAACTCACCTTTAAAAGGTGTTTTGGGTTTGATTTCAGCAATGATTCTTGAATTACTGCCTTTTTTTAAAGCTGCAAACACGTCACAGACTGGTTGCTGATCGCCAATCCGGTTTTTGATTTCTGACAAAGGAGTATTACTTTGAGTTTCGGGAAGCTCCTTTTTTTTATCGGCAAATATTTGATCGAGAATATTAGACATCTTATGAATTTGACACCCGGCACAACTCTTCAAGTTTTTTACTGGCTTCACCCGAGCCAATCGAGTTTGCAGCAACCAAAATCCCACGTTCAATAGACTCGGCCTTGCCACCCACATAAATTGCTGCAGCAGCATTCAAAATAACGATATCGGTTTTTGGTCCTTGATTGCCCTTTAAAACTTCGCGTATTGTCTCTGCGTTCTCTTCCGGTGAGCCCCCTTTTAAATCCCCCGCTGAGCAAAGCGAATAACCATAATTTTTAGGATCGAGCGAATAGCTATTCACCTCACCATTTTTCAATTCGGCAATCTGGGTATCACCGGTCAGCGTTATCTCATCCAGTCCGTCAAACCCATGCACAACCAAAGCATGGCGACTACCTAGTATCCCTAAGACCTCTGCCAAGGGAGTCACCCATCTTGAATCAAAAACTCCCAGCACCTGCGCATGGGCATTAGCAGGATTAGTAAGTGGACCCAAAATATTAAATATAGTTCTAAAGCCCAGTTCCTTCCTCACCGTTCCCGCATGTTTCATAGCCTTATGCATTAAGGGGGCGAATAGAAAACCTATCCCCACCTCTTCTATGCATCGCTCAACGGTGGGCAAACTGGCATCAATGTTGACACCCAGGCATTTCAATACATCCGCGCTACCCGATTTGCTGGATACAGCCCGGTTTCCATGTTTGGCAACGGTCACACCGGCACCTGCCACAATAAAGGCAACCGCTGTTGAGATATTAAACGTGTCAGAACCATCGCCACCGGTGCCACAGGTATCCACAATGTGGGAGGCGTTGACTTTTACTTTTTCTGCTTTGCCACGCATGACCCTTGCAGCGCCAACGATTTCAGGAACCGTTTCTTTTTTAGTTTGCAGGGCAGTTAAAAAGGCCGCAAGTTGGGTATCACTTACTTTCCCTTCCATGATCTGAGTCATGGAGTCGATCATTTCAAGTTCTGTTAAGTCTTGCCCTGAAATTATTGTTTGAAGAGTTTTTAAAAATGCCATGCTTAACTATTTTCAATAAAATTTCTCAAAAGATCTTTTCCATTTGGAGTCAAAATAGATTCCGGATGAAATTGAACGCCCTCAACAGGCAGCTCCTTGTGTCGAATGCCCATAATTTCATTGTCATCACTCTCAGCGGTGATTTCAAAACAATCTGGAAGTGTTTTTCGGTTTAACACTAATGAATGATATCGAGTTGCTGTGAAAGGATTGGGAAGGTCTTTAAATAAAGTTTTTCCATCATGACGAACCTCTGAAGTTTTTCCATGCATCAGCTTGCCTGCTTTTATAATCTCGCCTCCAAAAGCAGCTCCAACCGACTGATGCCCCAGGCAAACACCCAGCACAGGAACTTTTCCTGCAAAATGCCTGATTACATCTACTGAAATTCCCGCTTTGGCAGGTGTGCATGGACCGGGAGAAATAACAATTTTTTCTGGATTCAACGATTCTATCTCTTCAATAGAAATGCAGTCGTTACGTTCCACTCGAATATCAGCTCCCAATTCACCCATGTACTGTACGAGATTGTAAGTGAACGAATCGTAATTATCGATCATCAAAATCATACGACCCACCCCTTTTCAGCCAGTTCAATAGCCTTAAGTAACGCGCGCCCCTTGTTCATAGTCTCTTCATATTCGCTTTCAGGTACCGAATCGGCAACGATGCCTGCACCGACTCCCAGATAAGCGGTTTGATCTTTCACAACAAGCGTTCGGATGGCAATAGCAGTATCCATATTCCCTGAAAAACCAATGTAGCCAACAGAACCGGCATAGAGGCCACGTCGATTGGGTTCCATTTCCTCTATGATTTCCATAGCACGAATTTTGGGAGCACCGGAAACTGTGCCTGCTGGAAAAGTAGCCTCCAAAACATCAAAGCAATCCAGCCCCTCCTTTAAAATACCGCGGACATTAGAAACAATATGCATGACATGAGAGTAACGCTCAACTGTAAAACTTTCGTTAACTTCTACAGAACTGATTTTGGCCACACGCCCTAAATCGTTGCGTCCGAGATCCACTAACATTATATGTTCAGCAAGCTCTTTTTCATCTTGTAGAAGATCTTTTTCCAGAGCCAGATCTTCTTCTTCGTTTTTACCGCGCTTTCGGGTTCCAGCTATGGGTCGTACTTCAATTTTTTCTTCCTCCAGGCGAACCAAAATTTCTGGTGAAGAACCGACGACCTGAACATCACCAAATTTCAGGAAATACATATAAGGCGAGGGATTAACCGTTCTTAAAGCCCTATAAATATCAAAAGCATTTTTCTTAATTTGAAAGCTCAAGCGCTGCGAAAGAACAACCTGAATTGCATCCCCTTCTAAAATATATTGTTTGACCTTATCGACAGCTTCTTTGAATTTTTCCTTTTCAAAATTTGATTCAAACGTTAAATCCACCTCTTCTTCGCTTTGCTGAGTTGAAACCTTAAGTGGCGTTTTCAGTTTCCCTTCTAAACGATCGATCTTTTTAATGGTTTCTTTATAAATAGCTTCAAGATCATCTGAGTCGATAAAAGCGTTGGAAACCATCTTAATTGTTTGAGAAACATTATCGAATACCAACATCGTATCGGTGATCATGAACTGTGAGTCTGGCACATCAAGATCATCTACCGTGTCCTCCGGCAGCTTTTCAAAAAATCGCACCATGTCGTAGCTAATGAATCCGACGGCTCCGCCATAGAATCTGGGTAATCCTGGAACAGAAACAGGATTGTAACGGGCCAATATATCCTTAATCGCACTTAAAGGAGTTCCAGAGCCAACTGGCTTCTCTTGCCGTTTTCCGTTTTCATCAATCGTTATTTTGTTTCCTTTGCTACTCACCACAACAGCAGGGTCGCACCCAAGGAAACAATATCGCGCCCATTTTTCCCCACCCTCAACACTTTCCAGAAGAAAAGAATACTCGCCATCGCTGATTTTCATATAAGCAGAAACAGGTGTATCGAGATCAGCCAAAATCTCCTTATATACTGGAATGAGGTTCCCTGATTTCGACAGCTTTTTAAATTCTTCTAGTGAAGGCTTGAACATATTTCAATACAACTCAGAAACTAATAAAATCAGTAATAAAAAAAGCACAGGAAACCTGCGCCCTTTCAGCCACTCGGGTGGTCGATGCCTAATGATAAAATTGAATAATATCAAAGAGTTAGAACCTTAACATCGGTCCTAAGCAGGTGTCAAGCAGTTTGCGGAGGCTTGCCCCGATAGAGCAAGGGGATAGAAATTATAGAGCACTCATCCTTCAACCGGTTTCCAGTCTTCTCCATTCCAATGTTGGATCAAGCCATTGTCACCTACCGCATAAATATTTTCATCGGAGCTCCCCCAGATAGAGGAGAAATATTCCTTGGTATTGGATTCGATCCGAGTCCATTGGTCTCCATCCAGATATAGGATCATGCCTTCATCACCAACGGCAAAAACCATTTCTGATGAAGGCCCCCAGACATCGAGAAAAAATTCCATTGTCTGGGAAGCCATTTCAATAAACTCAGCCCCATTGTAATGAAATATGGCCCCCTCAGAGCCAACCATATAAATATTGTCGGGACCGAACCCATAAACCCCATAAAACTCTGCGTTGGAGTTAAATGTCATTCGATGCCATTTTTCGCCATCCTGTTTCAGAACCAATCCATCATATCCAACGGCGATCATGCCACTTTCTTTACACCCCCAGAGCCGGGTCACATCCGTATCGGTTCCAGTTTGCGTGAACTTCCAACTGCTACCGTCGTAGCGAAGAATTTTACCCAATCGCGAACAGGCATAAATTTCATCGGACGCCAGGCCAAAAATTCCCGTCATTGGCGGAAGTTTTTCGGTTTCCATGGGCGACCAGGTTTTACCATTGTAATGAAGAATTCTGCCATCAGTAACCACAGCAAAAACGTTATCCGGGGCACTGCCCCAGATGTTCTTGAACGTCCAGCGACCATCCGTTTCCATTGAAGACCATGCGCTGCCATCGAAATGCAGCATAGTTCCATCGGCGCCGCCTACAAAAATATTATTTTCATCCAATCCAAAAATTGAAAGTAAATGATTGGTGGTCAATTCAGACATAAAAGCTCCAATCGGCTTTTGCCGATAAAAATTTCATTAAAAATCAGAGAGACATATCGTGCCATTGCGTTCCATCATATCGAAGCACCGTTCCATTTTCTCCTGCCACATAGACACTGTCTTCCCCTAAACCTTTTACTTTTGTAAAGTACTCTTCCTTCAAGGGATTTATCCTGGACCACGCCTTACCATCGTAATGCAGCATGATGGAGTTATCTCCTACCGCAAAGATGTTTTCATCAGAAGTTCCCCAGATGCTGAGGAGGTATTCTTCCGTTCCCGTTTCCATAGGCTTCCACTCTTCTCCATCAAAATGAAGAACGGTTCCATGCGATCCACAAATATAAACATTATCGGTTCGCGTACCCCATACTCCGAACAGCGAAACAGTCTCATCCGTCAATTCATCTTTGCGCAGGAATTCTTTGCCATTATAAAACCGGAAAATACCCTCGCCTCCGACCGTATATATATGTTCAATATCTTCACCCCACATTCCAAAGAGGTCATGGATGGTATTCGGCTCGCGGTAATCCCATTTCTCGCCATCCCAATAAAGCATTCGGCCGCCGACACCATAGAGAAAAATATTGTTTTCATCAAAACCAAAAACAGAGTTTAATGAGTCGTAGCTACCGGTATCGACCTGTTGCCATTCTTTACCATTGTAAAAAAGAACCACTCCACCGATCCCCACCGCATAAATATAATTTTCGTGCGGACCCCAAATACCCATTAATGGGTTGGTATTTTCAGTTCTGACCGGAAGCCATTCCTCACCATCCCAATGCTGCGGCACTCCATCTTTTCCCACAACATAAATACTGTCTTCGCGGAAAGGCATCAAATCCAATAAATCTGGTTTTTCACCTGTAAACATAATTTATTGTCTGTAGTATTAAAAAAGTATTAAAAAAAGAAAAGGGGTCCCGGTATTAACCGGAAACCCCCTTTGCAAAACAGTTTTATTAATCTTCTGTTTGCTTAGGCTTGTTGAAATAGATGCTCTCTAATTTGGGGAAATTTTTATTATCCTTAAATAAAGCCTGCGCTCCTTCACCTATATCATTGTGAATTAGCACCAAAGTCTGAAGATTTTGTAGATTTGTTGAATTAGCCAAAGCTTTTGCTCCACGATCGCCAATTTCGGTCTCATAAAGATCCATCAGCGTTACGTTCTTGAAGTTTTCTGAATTGGCAATGATCTCTGCCCCTCGAGGGCCGATAGGATTAAACGTCATGGTCAACTGCGTCAGATTTTTTAAAGTATCTGAATTGGCCAACGCTTCCATACCCTCTTCTTCAACAAAGTTCCAATTGAGATTCAACTCTTCAAGTTTCCCCAGGTTTTTAGAATTTGCAATAGCAATTGCGCCCTCATTTCCCATTCCATTCCTATATAACGAAAGCTGCGTCAAATGAGTCAGGGTTTCTGATTCTGCTATGGCTTGGATCCCTTCATCTCCCAACTTATCACCGAGCCAAAGTGAAACCAGGTTCCCTAGTATATTTGACTGTGCAATGGCTTTAGCTCCGTCCACTCCCACCTCATTGTCGCTCAGAATCAATTCGGACAAGTTAAGCATGGCTTTGGATTTTGCCAGAGCAATAGCGCCTTCATCAGTCACTTTGTTTTTAAAAAGATTTAAGGCAGTTACAAACTTCATATGCTCGCATTCAAGGAGAGCATGCAGTCCTTTATCGCCTATTTCATTGAATTCCAGAAATACAGCAGTAACACCTTTAATTTTGTCCGATTCCATGATCTTAATCAGATCATCATCGTCCAACTCTTTTTCCCTAAGATCGAGCTCATTATTTTCAGAATTCAAACCCTGATCAATAATACTTTCTATATCTTTAACTTCATCATCAAGCATTGCTACACTCCGTGCTATTCTACGCTTATCTGGTAAAATGGGTTAAGCCTGCTATTCTATTTAAGTTATGGCTCTTGTAAAGCCTAAAATCATTTTTTTGCCCATCAAACCCGAATTTGTCTCATTTATAAGTCAAAACAGCAAAAGTCAGGTTCATATAAGGCTTCAGGTTAAAAAATTTTAATTTTTTTCTGCCTCAGTTTATTATATTTTTATAACGTATTTTTTCTTCCCGGTTCCTCATTTTTAAATCCATTCAACAGATAAGGTAGCAAGTATGGTTCAAAATATCGATGAAATTTCAGAGCAAGTCAATCAAGCCAGCGGATTCATTCCTCCCCTGCTCCACGAACTAGATCAAGTTATGGTGGGACAAAAGTATCTCACCGAAAGGCTGGTGCTGGGATTATTAATTGGAGAACATATTCTGCTGGAAGGAGTTCCAGGTCTGGCAAAAACGACCTCCGTTAAAACTCTGGCTCAATCTGTAAAAGCAGATTTCAAACGCATTCAATTCACCCCAGATTTGCTCCCCGCTGATCTTTTAGGCACGCAAATATATCAACCCAAAACAGGCGAGTTCGATATAAAAAAGGGACCCTTATTTTCCAATATTATTTTGGCAGACGAAATCAATCGCGCCCCGGCCAAGGTTCAAAGCGCTCTACTGGAAGCCATGCAGGAACGGCAAATTACAATAGCTGGGAACACCTTTCAGTTGGATTACCCGTTTATGGTTATTGCCACTCAAAATCCAATCGAGCAAGAAGGAACTTATCCATTACCCGAAGCTCAGATCGATCGTTTCATGTTAAAGCTTCACATAGACTATCCTTCCAAAGAAGAAGAAAAACTAATCATGCAGCGCATGTCATCAAGTGCTGATCCATACAAAGTCAAGCCCGTGGTCGACCCTGCAGACATATTAAAAGCACGAAACGTTATTGACTCAATTTATATTGATGAAAATCTTCAGGACTACATTATTAATTTAGTAACAGCGACAAGAGATCCAAAAGCAAATCAGCTTTCTTCTTATGCCGGAATGATCCAGTTCGGGGCTTCGCCACGCGCTTCCATTTTCCTTAATCGCGCGGCCAAGGCCTACGCCTTTTTACAGCGACGCGGATATGTTGTTCCTCACGATATTAAAAGCATAGGTATGGATGTACTGCGGCATAGAGTCATTCTTACTTACGAGGCAGAGGCTGAAAACGTCAGTGCAGATGACATACTAAAATCACTTTTCGACACCATCGAAGTTCCCTAACTGATATGTTCCAAACATTGACAAAAAATTTTCGAGAATGGTTCAGCGTTCCGACACATTCGGCTGAAAAGGAAAATCACCTTTCACCTGAGCTATTGCAGCGGATCAAGAATATCCAGGTAAAAACCAACTACATGGTAAACGACATCATGGCAGGTGAATATGTTTCCGCATTTAAAGGCCGAGGAATGGAATTCAGCGAAGTTCGTGAATATCAACCCGGAGATGACGTCCGATTGATCGATTGGAATGTAACTGCTCGCATGAATCAACCCTTCATTAAAGAGTTTATTGAAGAAAGGGAACTCACCTTAATGCTTCTTGTCGATGTGAGTTCTTCAGGTAGTTTTGGTTCTGAACAGAAAATGAAAAATGAAATTGCGGCAGAAGTGGCATCCATACTCGCCTTTGCAGCTATTAAAAATAATGACAAGATAGGGCTCATTATATTCTCAGATAAAATTGAACATTATATTCCACCGAAAAAGGGTAAAGGTCATATATGGAATATCATCCGCACCATATTGAGTTTTCAACCCGAAGGCAAAGGCACCAACCTGTCACTGCCTCTGGAATATTTACTTAAAATCCAGAAAAAGAAGGCGACCACTTTCTTAATCTCCGATTTTCAAGACGACCACTATGAATCCCAATTAAAACTTGCTCGACAAAGATTTGACATTGTTGCAATAAATATAATTGATCCGCGTGAAGAAACCCTTCCCAATGTTGGAATGGTTTACCTTGAAGATTCTGAGACAGGAAAAACCTTGTTGGTAGACACCAATGATCTCGAAATGATCAAAAAACACAAAAATCTGTGTATTAAAAAACGGCAGGAACAAAAAACTTTTTTTAGCTCTATAGGAATCGATACCATAGAAATTCACACGAATAAATCCTTAACAGACCCAATCATTAAATACTTCAAATTCAGAGAAAAGAAACATTAATATGAGTGATTCAGAATTGCCCGAAGACGGAGTCAGCGGAAAGTTAAAAATCGTTGTATATATTTTGACAGGAATAACTCTGCTTGCCTTCGTTGCGTTTTTCGCAAAACTCATCTCCTCCAAAGAAACCGTGCCTAAAAAGCAGGAATTTAGTTTGAAAGACCCACGGATTATGGAGTTGAACAAAACCGGAGAGAGACTTCAACAGGTCGGTTTTATAGAACAAGCACTGGATCAATATATTGAAATTTGGGAATCAGAAAAGACCAATTCTTTCGCCAGAGCCGAGGCTGCATCTACTGCCGGAAAACTGTACCTGAAACTTGGAAACTGCAAAGAAGCTCTGGTCTGGCTATTCCGTTCTGAAGCCGCAAACCCTGAAAACCTGGATAAGTTGCAACCCCTCATTGATACCTGTGTCACAAAAGTAAAATAGCCATGGACAATCTGAACTCTCAAGTCCCCTTACGCAGGTCACCGCAAGCGACCACTGGATTGCTTCATCGCCTCCGGCTCTTCGCAATGACGATTTATGCACTAATATTAGTACTTTCCCTAGCTTCTACCTCTTGGAGCAACGAACCCGTTTCTGTTGACGCAAAGGTTGATAATATGCAACCCACATTGGGAGATATCATCACCTACTCCATCACCGTTAAGCATGATCCAGATATCATTTTGCATATGCCGGAATATTTAATACTGGAGGGAATGGAAAAAGTTGAAGATGGCAAACATAAACTAAAAAGTGACAGTAACCAGAGTATTCAAGAGTTCTGGTTAAAACTAAGGATAGACAAAACTGGCCCGATAATACTCCCCGCCATCCCAGTCTGGTTTGATGCGCCAGATCAAAACAAACAACTTGTGCGAGGGAAAATATTGACTCCAGAAATCAGCATTGAAGTGCAATCCCTTCTTCAACTAGAAAATAACGCCTCAGACATTAAAGATATAAAACCAATCGCCAATATTAAACCTCCCTGGACGCATTACCTATGGAAAGCATTGGGGGTTGTGTGCCTATTGGCCCTGGCATATTTTCTATTGAAAAAATGGAGAAACAGTTCCCCAGAGAAAAAGGAAACCGCAATTATACTCACCGCCGAGCAAAAGGCGATGCAAGAATTAGAAGAACTTCAAAAACGTGAATGGATGAAACTGGGACGCGTTCGCGACCATTTTTTTGAGCTCTCAGAAATATTCAGGAGATACCTTGAAAACCGCTATCTATTCCCAGCTCAAGAATGGACCACTGAAGAAATTACCGCCCATTTTAAAAGTTCCTCAGATTTAACCGACAGTCAAAAATTACAATCAAGAGCCATTCTCACAGACATTGATCAGGTAAAATTTGCTAAAGCTGAAGCACACTCTGATCCTATTGAATTAATAATCCGTTTTATAAAAGAAGTCTCGCGTTCCCAGGAAATACCTGAACCGCAGACAATAAAAAACTGATGAGATTTTTTCAATTTGAAGACCCCTGGCTTTTATTATTTTTCCTGATAGTTCCTTATCTGGCTATCAAAGGAAAAGGCAAAGAACTGGCATCGATAAATTATTCGTCACTGGAAATATTACAAACGGTTCGTTCCGCAAAAGTTGAATTTTTATCAATACTACCTCTGGTATTACGACTGCTGGCGGTATCGTTAATAGTTCTTGCGCTTGCCCGCCCGCAGGAAGGGCAAAAAAGCACAGAAATCTTATCTGTAGGTGTCGACATAATGCTGGCGCTAGACACTTCTGGAAGTATGCAGGCCCTGGACTTTATAAAAGATGAAAAGCGCGACACACGTCTTGCAATGGTCAAGGATGTGGTTTCGCAGTTCATAGAAAACCGCCCTAATGACCGCATGGGCATGGTCGTTTTTGGCTCCGAAGCCTACACCCAATGTCCTCTCACCCTCGATCAGGGGATACTCCAATCTTTTCTCAGCAAGCTGGACATAGGAATGGCAGGAGACTCGACAGCAATCGGTTCTGCAATTGGCATCGCGGTAAAACGCTTGAAGGACCTTGAGTCCGATTCAAAACTAATAATCCTTTTAACAGATGGCCGCAACAATGCAGGCAATCTCCCTCCCCTTCAGGCAGCGCAAACCGCCAAAGCATTTGGAATTAAAATTCACACTATTGCAGTGGGCACAGATGGAAAAGCTCCCTTCCTGGTAAATTCTATTTTCGGGCAACGATATGTTTATCAAGAAGTAGATATTGATGAGGAAACATTGAAGGAAATCTCCGAAATAACAGGTGGGCAATACTTCCGGGCTACTGATCTGGAATCTTTAAAAGCCATATACAAACAAATTGATGAAATGGAAAAGTCCGAAGTTAAAGTAATTGATCATGCAGAATACACAGAACTATTCCATTACTTTCTAATTCCTGGACTATTACTTCTGGTTTTGGAAGTGGTGCTATCCAATACCTTTATGAGGAGGATCCCGTAATATGAAGTTTGGTGTTCCCTCAAATTTCCATATATTTTGGGCGGTCATTCCCTTTTTGTTTTTTCTTGCATGGGCCAACCGTAAGAAATATGAGCTCATTGTCCGGTTTATCGGTGAGAGTTTATTTTCCAAGCTGGTGACCCCGAATTTCAAAAAACAGCAAACTTCACGAGCAATTTGTGTATCCATGACAATTTTATTTCTACTACTCGCCCTCACCCGGCCCCAGTGGGGATATCAATGGGAGGATGTAAAACAAGAGGGCGTCGATATTATAATTGCGCTAGACGTCTCGCGCAGCATGCTCGCTGAAGACATAAGCCCAAATCGGCTGGAAAGAGCCAAACGCAAAATCTCAGATTTACTCAATATGCTAAAAGGAGATCGAGTGGGTCTAGTAGCATTTGCAGGAACCTCTTTCGTACAATGCCCACTTACACTTGACTATTCTGCAGCCCGCATCTTTCTAAAGGCAATTGATACTGATCTCATCCCCATTCAAGGTACGGCCATTGGCGATGCATTGAGAAAATCCATAAAAGCCTTTCGCACGGAAGAGAAAAAATCGAAAGCCATCATCCTGATTACCGATGGGGAAGACCAAACCGGGCAGGCCCTTGCCGCAGCAAAGGAGGCCCAGGAAGCAGGTGTGAAAATATATTCCATTGGAATTGGTAAAGAAATCGGCGCCCCTTTACCTAATCCAGATCAATCAGGTGGTTTTCTAAAAAACAAAGAGGGGGAAGTCATCCTGACAAAGCTCGATGAAAAAACTCTCCAACAAATATCGCTGCAGACAGGCGGAAGCTATGTAAGGTCTGTTACGGGTGATATCGATCTAAAAACCATTTACCTTGATCAGATAAGTCAAAATTTGGAAAAGAAAAAGTTTAAATCTGAACGCAGAAAAATATGGCAGGAAAGATTTCAATGGTTCATTTTTCCCGCCTTAATATTCCTTTTTTTTGAAGCCCGCTTATCTTCAAAAACCCGGGAATTGCATCCCTAAAAATGGTCTGCATTTGCCATCTGGAGTTTGGTAGAATATATACAGTATTTCTGGTAACACCTTGACAAATTTGATTGGAAGTTTTATCCAATTAGTAGTATTTCAAAAGCTTGGCTTTTTACGAAAACGTATTGAAAGGAAAAAGATAATGCAAAATTCACCTCGAACCATGAGCATAGATGCCGTAGCTGCAGAGCAGCAAAGGTTTATGGTACGTGTCTATAACTGGATGGCAGCCGGACTCGGAATTACCGGCTTCATGGCTTATTATGTTGCCAATAACCCAACACTTTTTAACATTGTTATGGGCAATCCTATTATTCCGATTGTTCTCATAGTCGCTCAAATTGGTTTGGTGTTTTGGCTAGCAGCCCGAGTCATGCAAATGAGTGCCAGTCAGGCAACTGGAGTATTTTTTCTTTATGCAGGCTTGACCGGCATAACATTTTCCACATTGTTTGTGGTTTACACCGCAGCCTCCATTACCTCAACTTTTATGGTCACGGCAGGCACCTTTGGCGCAATGAGTCTTTATGGCTATACAACCAAAAAAGACTTGACCTCCTGGGGTAGCTTTTTATTCATGGGCCTTATCGGAATCATCATTGCTTCAGTTGTTAATATTTTCATGGAAAGCCAAATGATGCATATGATCATTACCTACGCTGGTGTTCTGATCTTTGTGGGATTGACTGCATACGATACACAAAAAATCAAAGAGATGAATATTTTAGGTAACGAAGGAACCGATGAAGATACTAAAGAAGCTATTCGTGGTGCTCTGACACTATATCTAGATTTCATCAACCTCTTCCTGATGCTGCTAAGACTTATGGGCGACAGGAGATAATCCCCTTTTTTAATCTTTGATTCCCGCTTCGGCGGGAATCTTCATTTACTTCGTAAATTCTATGGCTTGCAAACTTCGAGTCAGGCGGATTCTCGTCGTTAGCCTTCTTGTTTTGCTGACAAACTCCCCCGTTTCTGCCGACCCAACAGACACAAATATTCAGGAAGGTCTAAATCAATATCAGGAAGGCCTTTTTTCTGAAGCAGAAAAAAACTTTGAAGAAGCACGTCTGGGTAGGCCGGAAGACTCACGAATTGATTACAACCTAGGAAGTTCCTATTACAAACAGGGTAAATTTCAGGAAGCACTGCAAGACTATTCCCATGCAGCATTGGAAGACTCTGACCCAAAACTAAAAAAGAATTCACTGTATAACTCTGGCAATGCTCTTTTTAAAATGGGGAAACTTAAAGAAGCAGAAGCCATATACAAAAATGTTTTGACTCTAGATCCTTCCGACATGGATGCCAAGTTCAATTTGGAATTTGTTCGCGAGCAATTAAAAAAGAAGGAGGAGCAGGAGAAAAACTCGGACAAAAATGATCCTTCCGAATCAGATAAAAACGAAGACCAACAGAAAAATTCCGAAAATGGTGAAAAAGACAAAGAACAGGAACCCAAACCCGAGGAACCTGGCTCATCAGAAGGAAAGGATCCTCAAGAAAACAATTCGAGTGAATCCGCAAAAGCAAATCCACAAGAATTGAGTGAAGAAGAAGCAGAGCAATTATTGGGGAATCTCTCTGAGGATTTAAAAAATATCAGCCGTATGCAGGCAGGGAAAGAACAACAGGCACAACCTTATCAAAGCAATCAGTGGTGATGGATGGTTAATTTTAAGTTTTCAAAATTTTCAAAAATACTTACCACCCTATTTTGGATAGCATTCACTTCTCCTGCATGGGGTGCAGACATTTCGGTTGTAGCCACGGTAGATAGAAACCAGATCACGCTGGAAGACAGTTTACAATTGTCCATCACCATTCAAGGCACACAAAATACACCACCCCCTGAGTTACCATCATTGCCCGATTTTCGTGTCGCTTCTTCAGGCACCTCCTCCTCTACTCAAATCGTTAACCTGCAAAGAAGTATCTCAATCACTCACAATTATCGATTAACACCCATGAGTACGGGGCAATTTAAAATCGGGCCAAGCCGCATAAGGGCCAATGGAAAAACTTATGCAACGCAGCCCATCATCATTATGGTTAAAAAACCAACAGCCCCCGATCAATCTGGTGATAAACCCGTTTTTGTGGCAACACGTGTTTCCAAAAATGAAGCTTTTATCGGCGAGCAGTTGATTTACACATTTAAACTTTTCCACCGTGTCGATGCCAAGAACTTTGACCTTAGCATGCCCTTTGGAGCATCCTATTTCCAAAAAGAGGAGTTAGGAAAAGCCAAAGCTTATCAGACGATAGTTAACGGCATTCAATACCAGGTGCAGGAAATAGCTGTAGCATTATTCCCTATCAAACCAGGTAAAGCAGAAATCCCACAAGCCACTCTTGAGTTTGACATCTACCACTGGACCCGGAACCGAAATAATTTAAGAGGCTTCAGTCAATTTTTCAACGACCCATTTTTTAGCCAAGGAACTCGCGCCGAACACAAGGTATTAAGGTCCAAGCCCCTTTTCGTAGAAATTTTACCCCTACCAGAACAGGGAAAGCCGATCGACTTTAAAAATACGATTGGAGAATTTAGCATTCAGGCAAATCTAGGGAAAAACGACCTTGAAGTTGGAGATACCACCACCCTAACTATCACCGTCGCAGGAAAAGGAAACGTTCGTGGCATATCCTTTCCTGAACCCGATCTTAAAAACATATTTAAAATATATCCCGACCAGCCCGAATTCAAACAAACCGTTACAGGAACCCAGATCTCCGGTGAGAAAATTTTTAAATTTGCATTGGTTCCCTTAAAACCAGGCCCTATGACCTTGCCGGAATTCAATCTTTCCTATTTTGACCCTGTTGTAAAAGGTTACCGGCAGGTTAAGACCCGGCCAATAAAAATGAATATTCGACCTTCCTCGACTCCTGAAACTTTAAATCTTGTCCAATCCCTTCCCAATGGCAATGCCGTTGTCAAACCTGAGATTGAGATACTAGGAGAAGACATACTGCCTTTGCATACAAAACTGGATGACTTTCAAAACATAGAAAATCCGCTAAAACTTTCCGAGGTGATCGGGTTCGTCTCTCCGGCTATTTTCTTTCTAGTATCAGCATTTTTTATTCAGCAGAAAAAACGTTTGACCACCGATGTGGCTTTTTACCGCAGCCAAAAGGCTTTTAAAACAGCCGCACAAAAGTTAAAAAATTTGGATCACTCAAATAAAATGGACTCCAAAGAGTTTGCAAGTGAACTCTCTGAAATATTGAGAGAATATATTGGCGACAAACTGAATATGAAAGGAAAAGCCATTACGGCTGCAGAAGTAGAACCCAAACTAAAAGAATCTGATTACGATACTCAGCAAGTGGACAATACCCGAAGACTATTAGAAAAATTTGAGGCTTTGCAGTATTCACCCAAAACATCTGGAAACAACCGGGAGTTATTAAACGAATCGCAAGACCTCATCAAAATTCTGGAGAAAAACTCTTGATCAAAATTGTCTCCAGACTCGCTCTTCTACTGGCACTACTTTGCCACCCTCTTCCGAGTTTTGCTGAAGACTATATGAGCGAAGTAGCACGTGCCAACGAACTTTACGCAAACAATAAATATCAAGAAGCGGTAGATTCTTATGAAACGATTATCCAGAAAGACTTTAGAAATGGACACCTGTTTTACAATCTGGGAAATAGCTATATACGACTCGGAAAAATTGGACCGGCAATCCTTAACTATATTCGTGCGCAAAAACTTATTCCACGAGATGAGAATCTTCAAGCAAACTTAAATTTCGCAATCCAACAAACACGAGACAAAATCTCACTTCCCCAACCCAATGCACTCGGAACCCTGTTCTTTTGGGTCAACGATTTGAATTTGAGTGAAAATATAAAGCTCGCCTTTTATGTCAACCTGAGCTTCTGGTTAATCCTGGCAGCTTGGTTTTATTTTCGTTCTAATTTATTAAAGTTGGCTCGAAACTCAGTTCTCTCCTTACTACTGGTTGCCTTTATTGCAATCGGCGTTAAACTGCACCTTGAATCCGACTCGAAAATGGGTGTCGTGCTTGAAAAAAAGGTTGCTGTCAAATCTGGCCTCGACTTATCCAACGTAACTCTTTTTGAGCTACACGAAGGAGCCCTGGTCACTATCACTGATGAACATCGTGATTGGGTTGAGATAAGGTTAGACCCCAAGCAAAAAGGCTGGGTTCCCAAAAGCTCTATAGGAATCTGACTTTAAACAGGCAGTCGCCTATCCTGAATATAGGAGAATCAATTGGCATTACCGCGAAAAACAGGTGGGTGGGGAGCTATTCTCTATTCCCTGAAGATGGCACGCCGAGCCGGCGGTCTCTGGCCCATGATGCGCGCTTTAACTTCCCGAAATAATTGTAAAAGCTGCGCCCTTGGTATGGGAGGCCAAAATGGCGGAATGAGAGACGAGCAAGGTCACTTTCCCGCAGTCTGCAATAAATCCTTTATGGCTCAGGCTTCCGATATGCAAGGAGCCATTCCAGAAAACTTTTTTAAAACTCATTCTGTTGAAACTTTATCCCATTGGTCTCCACGCGAACTTGAGTTAAGCGGACGGCTGGTTTCCCCTTTAATTTGCGAAGAAAACGACAGCCATTACCGACCCATTTCCTGGAGTGAGGCTTTAGAAAAAACTGCAAAAAAAATTCGAGCCACGCCCCCAAATAAATCATTTTTCTATGCCAGCGGTCGATCCAGTAATGAAGCGGGATTTCTACTGCAATTGTTTGCCCGGCAGTTTGGCACTAACAACGTCAACAATTGCTCTTACTTCTGCCATCAGGCATCGGGGGTTGGCCTCCAACAAAGCCTCGGAACAAGCACTGCCACCGTTGATCTGGATGATCTGGACCATTCAGACTTGATCTTTCTGGTCGGAGCCAATCCAGCTTCCAACCATCCGCGTTTCCTTCGCACTCTTATGAATGTTCGCAGACGTGGCGGAAAGGTGGTTGTAGTGAACCCGGCCCGTGAACGGGGCCTGGAAAACTTCAGTGTCCCTTCCGATTTACGGAGCCTTTTATTTGGTTCTGAAATCGCAAGTCTTTACCTTCAACCAAGAATTGGTGGAGATATTGCTCTATTTACCGGAATCGCAAAGTCACTATTTGATCTGGCGGAATCAAACCCATCTATTTTAAGTAAAGATTTTATTGGCAATCACACGGAAAACTTTTCGGAACTGGAAGCCGATATAAAAAATATCTCCTGGCAAACTCTCGAAGCAGCATCCGGCCTGTCCAGAGAAGAAATGGAAAAAACCGCCCGGGTTTATTCAAAAAGTAAAAGTACCGTTTTCGCCTGGGCCATGGGAATCACACATCACGCCTTTGGTGTCGACAACGTCCAATCCATGGTCAATCTAGCACTCATGCGTGGGATGGTAGGTAGGAAACATGCAGGGCTACTACCATTAAGAGGGCATAGCAATGTTCAGGGAATTGGTTCAGTAGGTTTCACACCTCAATTAAAAAAAGTTTTACTGGAAAAACTGGAATCTAAATTTCCTGTCACGCTGCCTTCCGACCCGGGGCTTGATACCCTGGGCTGCATGGAAGCAGCACATCAAGGGAACTTCGAATTTGCCTGGAACCTCGGTGGTAATTTGTATGGATCTAGCCCCGATTCCACATTCGCCACGGAAGCTTTATCAAAAGTAGATTTCACTTTGTATCTCAACACCACTCTTAACCAAGGTCATTTTCTCGGGCGTGGTAAAACCACTCTGATCCTACCTGTAGTAGCCCGGGACGAAGAACCCGAACCAACCACTCAGGAAAGCATGTTCAGTTTTATCCGCTTGAGCGAAGGTGGCCCAGCACGTTATCTGGGACCCAGAAGTGAAGTAAAAATCATTTCGGAGATCGCCGAAATGGTCCTCTCAAACGATCCACTTCCTTGGGACAAATTTGGAAAAACAGGCAATATTCGTCATCTGATTGCTGAGGTAATTCCTGGTTTTGCGAAATTGAAAGAAATCGATAAAACGTACAAAGAGTTCCATATTGAGGGGCGAATCCTTCATTCCCCAAAATTCCCATCATCTAGTGGTAAAGCTAAATTTAAAGTCTGTCCAATACCTGCCGTTAGGAAGAATAGCCAAAACAGTTTCACTTTGATGACAGTACGGTCTGAAGGTCAGTTTAATACGGTTGTATATGACACAAAAGATCGTTATCGCGGCATTTCATGCAGAAATGTCGTGCTAATGAATCAAAATGATATGGATAGATTAGGATTGCTGGAAGGCAATAAAATAACGGTCACAAATGAAACGGGGAAAATGGTCAACCAGAAAGCCATCGCCTATCCTATAAAAGATGGCAATATTATGATGTACTATCCAGAAAGCAATGTACTGGTGCCAAGGAACTCTGACGCACAATCAAAAACGCCTTCATTTAAATCAATCGAAGTTTTTTTGGAATTGGAAAAAGAAATATGAAGTTTTCAAAATTATTTAAAACCAAACAGTCCATTCTAATGGCTTTTATTGTTTCTCTAGCAATGGGTTTTACCCAGGTTTCACTTGCCAATGAACCTTTTATAAAAAAGATACGTATTAAAGGCAATACTCTAATTGATCCACAATCATTGAAACAACATTTTGACTTGGGAAATGGCTTAAAAATGGACCCTTTTTTAATGGATCTTGCAGCCAGTGAATTGAGATCGGTCTACCGTTTTCATGGTCACCCAGACATAGATTCCCACGCACTGCTAAAAAGTCATAAAGGAACCCTGACTTTAAAAGTAGATGAGCAAAGAGAATATAGATATGGTGCAGCCCGTGCCGAACTTGCAGTCTACAATCTGGACTGGAACTTCAACATGAAAACCACCGAAAAACAAAAAGAAGAAGCGATTCGAAAACTGGTCAAGGGCTACAAAAAAATCAAACTCAATGAAGAAGTCGTAACTTCTTATCTGGTAAAAAGCCAACGAGTCCGTATTGAGGGAATTGAGGCAGAGAGAAAAAAGGCCATGAGAGAAAAAATAGCCACTGCCATAATTGCCTTTAAAGAGAGGAACCTTGCCTTGGAAAAAGAACAGGCTCAAAAAATGATAGAAATGAGAGCGCGCGTCAAAGCATCGAGTGAAAAAAAGGAAATGGGAGAAGAAAAACCTAAATTAATGGAATACGGAGAAATAACACCTTTTGAAAGAAGCGCATTTTAAGGCATCTCATCCACGGTTTCATCCAAGAGCTGAAAGAAAACCAGTGATTTGTGCTCTTTTTGCAACATCCCCCTCCTGATAAATTTCTATAAGCTTTTCAACTAAACTTTTCAACTTCCTGTCACCCATTAGATACAAAAATTCTTCGTATAGTCTAGAAGTTTCTGTTGTTCTTTCCATTTCAGGGTCCACCCCTTTATGAACTGGGCCTTTTCCCGTCAGCAACCAGTAAATATTAAGGTCCGTGTAAAGGGAGAGATTAGCTAAAGTTGTGGCAGAGGGTAAAGACTTATCATTTTCCAAGTCTGAAAGGGAACCCTGCGACACTTTGATCTTACCTGACAACTCCATCAATTTTAATGGAACGGACTTTCTCCAACCTCGTAATCTTTGCCCGGTTGTCTTTTCATTTTCCTTAACCATATTTCATCTTCTCCTATCATGAGCTTTAATCAACCCCCATGTTTAAGGGGGTATACAGCAAAGGCAAGTTACCTGTTGCTAGGATCATCATAAGGATATTTTGTCAAAGGAAAATGAAGGGGAGGTTACAATTACGTCAATCTACAGGTAGAAAATCAAGCATTATCCCAAACCTATGGTATTTGATTTCGGATAAATCCTCTAAAAATGGGATGGGGAAATAAAGAATGCCGGGGGGGTTGGCTCAAGTCAATCGCTATCTTCAAACCGATATCCAACACCGCGCACGGTTTTAATATATTTTCCAGCATCACTCAACTTCGCACGGAGCCGTTGAATATGAGTATCAATGGTTCGGGAAAACACACCATCGCCATATTCCCAAATCTGTTCCAAGAGATAATCACGGGTTTTGATCTTCCCCTGATTTTGGATAAGGTGAGCCAGAAGCTTGAATTCGGTCAAGGTCAATTCCACCACCTCTTCTCCAACTCGAACTTCATGTTTACCAATATCTATTGATAATGCGCCTATTTGAAAAAGGTTTTTCGCACTGGAATTATTTTGAACGGGGAAAATTCTTTTTAATAATGCTTTAATTCTAAGAATTAATTCTCGGGCATTGTAAGGTTTGGTGACATAATCATCCGCTCCAAACTCCAATCCCAATACTCGATCAATTTCATCATCTCGTGCGGTCAACATAATTACAGCCAAGTCACGTGTTTGCTCATCAGATCGGAGAGCTTTGCAGACCTCCATTCCATTTACTTTTGGCATGTTGACATCTAAAATCACCAAATCCGGTAGTTTTTTTTTGATGATTTCAAGAGCAACCTCCCCATCTGGCGCCGTCTCAACCTCAAACCCTTCTTTTGCAAGCTTGAGTTCCAAGGCCGCCAAAAGCTCTTGATCATCGTCTACTAAAAGAATCCGGTTATTCATTTACGCAATTACTCTTTTAAATATTAAAAAAAACCTCAGTGGCACTTTATCATTATTCTAAGCCATTTTTGTCAAATTGGAACCTACTTGTCAAGCATAGGAGTTTTTTGTTTCTATAACAAGCTTTGATCTTTAAAAAAACTCAAACTATCTTCAATGATCCAGTCAATGCACGATAGCAATCCGTGATCACTATCCAATTCGCGCAACTGGCTTTTCGGATGGCTCTGAACGAAGCTTCTCGACTCTTGAATACTCACTGTTTCGTCATGTAAACCATGAGCAATTACCGTTGGGATATCTCGATCCAAAGATAAAGATTCCCATTTTTCTGCGTCTTGAAATAAATGGGTATTTAAAAGGACTTCTTTATTGTAGCGGTAATGAAATACGGGTATCAAGCTTGCGGCGGTTTTCGATAGGTCTAGTTTTTTTCTCCAGCGTTTCAGAAAATTAAAACCAGGGGCCATGAGATAAAGAGCTTTTACAGATTCTCGAGTTTGAGCAATAATACTAGCCAAATATCCCCCCATGCTACTACCAACTAAACCAAAGTTTTTATGCTCTTCCCTATCTAGTATTGCCTGAACCAACTCGATCTGACGAGATAAAGTCAAATTTTCAAAATCGTTTTGCTGCAAATCTGGCACATGAATAGGAATGCTCAATTCTTCAAACCGCTCTTTAAAAACGCGGGCTTTATTGGAATTGGGTCCCGATGCAAAACCGTGCAGGTAAATGAATTCTGTCATAATGCCGCTGGTTCTTTTTCAGTTGATTCAACCACCTCTTTCATAAACCATAATAAAATTAATCCCGGTAAGGCAAACAAAAACGTGGAAAAGAAAAATGTAGCCCAGCCCATCTCATCCACCAGCACCCCCGAAAGAGGCCCAACAAAAACTCTACCCAAAGAGGCTAAAGCTGAAAGCAGTGCAAATTGGGTTGCAGTGAACCGGTGATCGCATAAAATCATCAAAAATGCTACAAATGCTGCCGTCCCCATTCCTCCAGCAAGGTTCTCAAAAGCGATGGTAAAAATCATCAGCGGATAACTCTTTCCCACCATGGCCAAAATCATAAATGAAAGATTGGAAACAGCCTGTAATATTCCAAAAATTAGCAAGGATTTAAACAAGCGCAATCGAGCCATAAGCACACCGCCAAAAAGTGCCCCTATAATAGTAGATGCCAGACCCATCCCTTTATTGATCGCACCCACTTCTCCTACAGAAAAATTTACCCCTCGGATCAGAAAAGTGGTAGTGAGACTACCTGCAAAGGCATCTCCCAATTTATAAAGAACAATTAAAGCCAATAGTGCCCAGACACCGGGGCGGGAAAAAAACTCTGCAAAAGGCCCCTCAATAGCCTCTTTCATGGATGCGGGAGGAACCCCAGGATTTTCAGGCTCAGGGCCTAACCAAACCGACAAGACCCCAACCGACATGATCAAAGCCATTAACATATAGGTAGCTCGCCAACCTAAATATTCTGATAAAATCAAGGCCAGAGCCCCTGACACCAGCATTGCCACCCGGTAGCCAGTAACAGAGACTGCAGCACCTATTCCCTTTTCACGATCCTGAAGAACCTCGGTACGATATGCATCTATCGCCACATCTTGCGACGCAGAGGCAAACGTAAGCAAAAAGGCAAGAAGAGCCAGCAACCAAAGGCCATTTTGAGGAGATGTAACACTCATCCCAAGAATAATCCCAATCAATGCCACTTGGCAAAGAACTATCCAACCTCTGCGTCTCCCAAAAATTGGGATTACAAATCGATCAATCAGAGGCGACCAAAGAAATTTCAGTGTGTAAGGAAGCCCCACCAGGCTAAATAAACCAATCGTCCTAATATCCACACCCTCAACCGTAAGCCACGCTTGCAGCGTGCCCCCAGACAACGCCAAAGGAAGCCCTGAGGAAAACCCCAAAAATAGAACGGTTACCACCCTTCGGTTAATATATGGATTCATATTTTTTTACTATATTTCAATGACTTAGCTTGTCTTGGTTATAATTTAATTTAGGTGATGAAGGAGACAGAAAAATGACATTTTATTTATATCATTAAAGCTAAATATTTTTCATTTATTTCAGCCCACATCCTTATGGTAGGTTGTTATTATAGTAAGAGAGCATCTTCTGCGACCTGTCAAATAACTCTACCCCTTTTTCAGTTGGGGAAATGGCTATAAATTATTGTTTTTTTATAACCTTTTCGTCATATTTTTCCGATAAACAACTGAAATAAGAGACGATTTTATGCAAAACATGGATTCCATTCAGATGATCAAGGAGCAACTCAAGATAAAGAGTGTCGAGTTGCGTAAAGCCACTGAGGAAAACGGGAAAGTTACGAAAAAGGTCAGGGATCTCATTGAGTTTAACAAAATAGAAACTACAAAATTAAAAGCAGAAGTAAAAACAGCACATGAAGAGACAGAAGTACAACGAAATGAGGCTTCTGCAGCACGGCTTGCCAAACATGCCGGAGTAGAAGCAGGGAAAAAAGAAAAAGAGGAAGATGAAGCAGAACTCACCAAAGAGATTGAAGAAAAAATTGGCAAAAAAGTGGCCAATAAGATTGAAGAACTGAAAATTCGCACCGAATCACTAAAAGAAAAAGTTGAAAACGAAAAAAATTCCAACAAAAAATTTCAACGAGAGCGCGATGTTTTAATGAAGGAGCTAAAGCGCCTTCGTGAAGACACCGGCACTGTCGACAATCTGAAGAAAAAAGTAGAGACACTAAAAGGTGAACTGAATAAAGCCAAAAAAACATCGATGTCCTCTGGAGTAGTCACTGAAGACATCGTTAAAGAAAAAGACACATTAATAAAAAAATATGAAGATATGCTATACGGAGGCCTGGATGCGGGGGAAGACGGCATGCTGCCTTCAGAAATCATTCAAGAGCTCAAAGAAGAAGTAGACGATCTGGAAAAAGAACGACGCACGATGATCGTCGAACTGGAGATGCTAAAAGAAGATAACGCTGAGATGGATATGAAAATCACCTTACTCGAAGATGAAAAAGGTCGAGGGGGTAAAGGCGGCGAAGATGGCGGTTTCACCGGTATTGAGAGTCGGGCTGCGCAAACAGCCGAATTCTCTTCCGGACTGGAAAACTTTTTAATCACCTATTCCGACATGGTAACCCTTCTTCTTGTTATCTTTGTTTTGATGTATACCGTATCAAAATTGGATGAAAACAGATTTGCTGAAGCCCTATCTTCTTTTCAAACCAAAAGAATGCGCATTGAAAGTGTTAATGTCCGATTAAGTAAAGACGAGCTGAAGATGCTGCAACGGGTAAGAGAGCTGGTTAAAGACAATGTGGATGCTGAAAGTCTGGTCCGAAGTGATACTCGAACCATTCTTCATAGACTCCCCACTTCTGATTTATTCGCCCCTGGAGAAGCCTTCTTTAACGAAGGAGCAGAAGATCTTATTATTAGCTCCATCCAGGAAGATATGAAGGAAGGTGTAAAACAGCTTCTAGTGGACGGACATACAGACAATGTTGCCATGAAAAGCGCGAAGTTTCCTTCGAACTGGGAACTTTCTGCGGCAAGAGCATCGAAAGTTGCACGATTTATTATCGAAAAAATGCGCTTTCCTCCTGACAGAATGGTGGTGACCGGTTATGGTGAGTTTCGTCCGCTCTTGGAAAATTCCAATGATGACAATCGCGCTGCAAATCGCCGTGTTGAAATAAAAATACTTAAAGCACTCGAAGTCGCCGACAAAGAAAAACAGAAAACTGGAAAAGGAGCAAGCGGGCCATTAGGTGGGAATACAGCCAAAAACGAAAAGACCGAAGAACCGGCTAAAGCCCCCTAACAATAGCAATTCTGATTTCTATTTGATTAAAGAAAAAAAATTTATAAAATCTAGTTAGATTCATTTTCAGATAAAAACAACAGGCAAGTTAAAATGGATATTCCAGAGGGTACAGAATCAGAGAAGGACTTATCAGAAGGCGTAGAACCAATAGAAGAACCAGTAGAAGAACCAGAACCAAAAGATCCTTCTCTTGATTTTACAGAAGAACAAATAAAAAGGGCTCGAGAAAAGCTCTCAATCCCAGACAAACAAACCCGTTTGTCAGGTAAACAAACAAATTTGTCTGATGAAGAAGCTTTATATAATAACCGCCAATCATTTCTAAGGTTCAACAGGTTTAAAATTCATCGCAATCTGATCACTCTTTCTGAAATAGACCAGACCATCTTTTTGATCATTCCAAGACTATTACATGTTCACCAAGAAGGCCTACCCGGTTATTTTGAAGGCAACCCTCCTTGTGGAATACACAATTTCTCTCTTGACCTTGAAGCCATAAAAGCGGCTGAGAAAATGTTTCCGGATGTCATTATTCGCAGAAATCCTGATTTGAAACCCGTTATTCACACCGCACTTCTAATGGGCAGTGTAGGATCTATCGCGCAAACCAAAAAATCTGATCTCGACTATACCCTGCTCATCGATAAAAACGATTTCACGGAAGAAAGCATGAAGCTTTTTCAGAAAAAGCTGAATCTTATCGAAACCTGGACCTGGGATAATTTTAATTTAGAAACCCACTTTTTTATCAATGACTATGAGGAAGTTAAAAACAATATCTTTGGTGAAAGTGATAGTGAAAGCACCGGTTCGGCACTAGCCAAACTCCTGAAAGAGGAGATGTACAGGACGATGATTATCGTCACAGGTAAAGTACCCTTCTGGCTAATTTCTCCTGTTGATGCCGATGATGACAGATACAGCGAACTGTACCAAAAATTACTTACAGGAGGAACTTTACTAAAACGCGAAGAGTTTATCGATATGGGAAATGTAGATGACATATCTCAAGGAGAATATTTTGGTGGTGCCATATGGGCTTTGATCAAGTCTTTTAAATCTCCTTTCAAAACACTTATGAAAATGGGAATACTCGAAGAATACATGTTTGGAAATACCAAATCTAATCTTCTGTGCCACCAAATTAAAGACAAGTATTTTAGCGACATTCCTTATCTGGATATCGACCCATACCTGGTGATGTTCGAACGCGTTCAACAATTTTTTAAAGACTCCAAAGATGAAGATGCTGTGGATGCCTTGAGGCATGCTTTTTACCTTAAAGTGGGTACCAAGGTAACGTCTGATGAGCTAGCAAAAGGCAGCAAAATATGGAGAAAACAAGTTCTTGTAGATATGCTAAACGAATGGGGATGGGATGCTCAAAAATTAGAGCGTCTCAACGAATATGGTAACTGGCAAATGATGCATAAAGTTGATCTGGGAAACAGGATCAATAAGATATTAATGGCTTCCTACAAAAACATCTCGGAAAAAAATAAGGAGCTTGATCCAAGTGAAAGTCTGATCACCGAAAAAGATACTCACCTTCTGGGTCGAAAACTGTTTAGCTTCTATAGAACCGCTCCTAATAAAGTGGATAATTTGGGTGCCTTAGTAGACGGGAAAACAGCCGAAATGGAATTAACATTTTTGCTGGAACAAAAAACCACGCGTGACAAGGCAACTTGGTACTTGATTCGCGGAAAAACCCGAGCCTTTTTGGAACAAATTGAAGAGGACGACATCATCAAAAAATCCAGCACACTGCCATTTTTATTGGCTTTCACGGTTTTCAATAACCTTTACAATGAAAACACACAAATAATGTTAAGAGCTGAAGGAAACTCTATGAAGGACAGTGACCTCGAAACGTTATTGGGTCAATTGAGCCAATTTATAGCCTCCGTAAACATTGCTGCTCTATCCAACGAAGATTTGATGGCTGATGCTAAAGTCAATCAGCTATTTATGCTAATCGATTTTGGGACGCCCCCTCCCCCAGAAATTACGATGGGAAACATAAATGATTGTAAAAATAATGACGAATTGAATAAGTTTATATCAAGACGAATTGATAGAATTAAAAGCATCACAACAACCTATCTCACTTCATGGGGTGAACTATTTTGCAAAACCTATTCGGGGCTGAACTGTATGACCCGATGCATTGGCGAGCTAACCCCGCAACTTGCATCGGAAAAGGTTGAAAAACCGGATTTTCTTAAGGTTTATATTCCGAGTGGCCGAAAAGAATTACTACAGATAGCTTGGCTGAACAATTACATAATTCGCTCCCTACTGATAAAGTCCACGGCTCTATCAGAAAAGGTCGCCAGCTAATAAAAATTTAAATTAATAAATAAAGCAGTATGGCTACAGCGACACAGGCAGCAGAAGGCCCCGCCGGCGCAGAGCAGGACGAACGTCAGGAGGCCACAGGAATCGATACGGGCACCTTGATGGGTGTTTTATCAGGCGTGTTTCTTATAGTAATTGCTATTATCCGTGGTGGTGATGCAGGGATTTTTGTAAATTTGAATAGCGCACTGATTGTTATTGGAGGAACGGTAGCAACAGGCTTTATCGCCTTTCCTTCAAAAAAGATAACCGTTATGATTCCGGTTATCCAAAATGCTTTCAAACCGGGTGTCTACGAACCTGAAGATTATGTAGACGATATCATGAGACTGGCCTCCAGATATCGTTCGGGCGGAATGAAACAGCTGGAAAACGAAGAAAGCAAACTCGACAACAGGTTTTTGAAAAGCGGAGTCGCAATGATCGTGGATGGATACAATGCCAAAGAAATTCACGAACTCATGGAAAGAGAATTGAATGCCATGATGGATCGACATAATTCAGGGCAAAAGGTCCTCAGATTCATGTCTGTCCAGGCCCCGGTATTTGGCATGGCCGGAACGCTCATTGGTCTCATCCAAATGCTGATGCATATCGATGACCCTTCAACAATTGGTCCTGCTCTGGCAACAGCATTGATCACAACATTTTACGGGCTCCTGTTAGCAAACCTTATCCTGACACCTCTGGCTGCAAAACTAGGTTCTCGAACGGAGATGGAAGGAACCCTTTTTCGGGCAATTAGAGTGGGTATCATGGGCATCCATGACAGGGTAAATCCACAAAAGATTCAGCGCACCATGAATGCGCTTCTTCCACCATCACAACAGAGAGAATAAATTTAAATGTCAAATGTAGACGAAATTATTTCTTTAGTTCTAAAAGAACCTAAACAGGATGGTGGTGATTTCAGTGGATTCGACCTAAAAGGAGTCAGCCTGAATGGAGCGAGCTTTGTCTTTGCGACACTGATTGAAACGGTCATGGAAGAGGCTGAACTTCGTGACATAGATTTTTCCCAGGCTTCACTTGATAAAGGTTCTTTTAAAAACTCAAAAATTAAGAACGTCAATTTTTCAAGCGCAAACCTTGAAGGCGCGACTTTTGAAGAAGCTACTCTCATGGGCTGCGATTTCAAAAATGCAAACCTTATCGGCTGTGATTTCTCCCAGGCTAAACTGGATGACTGCAACTTTCAAGGTTCTAACCTGGGACATTCCAATTTTTATTCCACCACAATTGACAACTCTAATTTCTCCTTTTCGAGAATGTTATACGCTTTTCTCAAACAAGCCATTATCACCAAAAGTCGTTTCGGAGGGGTTAACGCCCGAGGCTCTGACATGAGTTTTTCCAAATTGACAGAAGTCGACATGAAAGGGTCTATATTAAAATATGCCGACCTTAATTCTTGCACGCTTACAGAAGTCAACTTGACCAATGCCAATTTGATAGGCGCCGACTTAAAAGACGCTCAATGTGCTGGAGGGCAATTGGAAGAAGTGAACCTTGAGGGATGTGACCTCACCTATGCAAATTTTGAAGGTGCAAATTTTAAAAACGCGTTTCTACTCGAAGCAAATTTACACGGAACTAATTTTACAAAAGCAAACTTGTCTGACGCCTATCTCGTCGATGCCAATCTCGCGAAAGCAATTACCAAAGACGCAAACCTTGAAAACACCATCCTAGCCTAACTGGGCCACGCCCATTGGGAATGGGTCGGTACCCATAAAGTCAGAAAAAAACTTCAAACCTTTTACGGTAATCCCCAAAACTCACCTGCCTCGTTAGGGGCTAGTGGTTGTGCGCTCCACCTTCACCATGGGCATGACCGTGGGTCAATTCTTCCTGTGTGGCATCTCGAACGCCGGTTACTTCGATAGCAAAATGCAAGGTCTCTCCAGCCAGAGGGTGGTTTCCATCGACTTCAACTTTATCTCCCACCACCGCTTTGACAGTAAAAACGGTTCTAGTACCGCCATCACCCTGACCTTCAAATTGCATCCCTGGCTGAATATCAGCATCCTTAGGGAAATTAGCTCGATCAACCTGGATTTTTAATTGCGGGTTTAATTCCCCGTACCCTTCAGCAGGAGAAACAGTCACGTCCTTTTTATCTCCTACCTTTAATCCTTCCAATTCTTTTTCGAGCCCAGGAACCATTTGCCCCATGCCATGTAGATAAGCAAAGGGTTGATCCTTATCTGCTTTATCCAACTCTTGTCCATTTGAATTTTTAAGGTAATAGCTCAAGCTCACAACGGAATGCTTTTTAATCATTGATAGTCCCTTTTAAAAATATAGAAAATTTAATTAGAAATTTTTACAACTTTAATGTCAAAGGTCAAAGCCTTGCCAGCCAGAGGATGATTCAGGTCAAGGGTAATGGAATCAGCAGAAACCTCAGTGATCAGAGCCTGCATTTGCCTGCCGCTGGGAGTGCCCATAACAAGACCCATTCCTACCTCCGGTTCCCTATCTTTTGGAATTTCATTTCTGGAAACTTTCTTAATCAATTTTGGATTAATCTCACCATAGGCTTCAGCAGGTTGTATGGTAAACTTTTTTGCATCACCCAGTTTCATGCCTCTAACAGCTTTATCAAATCCGGCAATCACACGACCGCCGCCGACTTCAAACTCCAGAGGGGTGTCGTGTTTACTGGAAGCATCAAAGACGGTTCCATCGCTCAAGGTTCCCGTGTACTCCAAAGTAACCTTATCGCCCTTTTTAGCCCCTGCAGCCTCTATATTTTGTGCCGACAAGCCTAAAGCCGAAATCAAAACCGTTAAGATTATTCCTTTGTACCATCTCATAACATCACCCTTTCAAAAATTAATCTGCAAAAAAAAACGGCCATCATAACGATGGCCGGAAAATTTCAAATAACCCTTACTTTTTATAATAACATTAATCAATACGCAAAGAAAGTAACCTCGATTTATTGAACCAATTTTGTTTTAGAACAAATACTTAGAGAGAAAACAACAATTTTCCAAACTATTCGGAAAACAGAATGCAAGATTTTTAAAATATTTGGGTTGTGATTAACTCAAGTTATATATAAAATTGCCTGAGAAAATAATTGGGCAAGGGAAATTAGCAATTTTAAATTTTCTCAGCTTTTATTTTCTTTGTGTTTTGCCTACCAATTTTAAATTTGTCTTAGCCACATCTTATTAAAACCATTACTAAAAATATGAATTTCATTTAAGAAATTGTCAAGGGCAGAGTAAATTCGTACCAGTGTGGCGGAGTAAAAGTGTACCACTCGGGTTAAAAAATATAGGTTATTAGATCATGATCTTTGTAGCAGTAGTGCCTGTTGGCCCTGTGTGTAAAC
>Ga0233439_10000804_pt1 | contig 43460 bp, 46 predicted proteins | sample SI_123_September_6_FD_182713 | JGI IMG/M metagenome (GOLD analysis project Ga0233439, IMG submission 182713) | Seawater microbial communities from Saanich Inlet, British Columbia, Canada - SI_123_September2016_100_MG | ecosystem: Environmental > Aquatic > Marine > Inlet | place: Canada: British... | reverse complement strand
TTGCATTTCTTGGAATAAGACACGAATTCATCTGGCACCATACACCAGAACAAAATGGTCATGTGGAATCATTTCATAGAACTCTCAAAAAGGAATACATCTGGCCACACGAGTTTGCAAATTATCAGCAAGCAGAAGTTGTTCTAGAACAAGCTCGAAATGATTACAACACACATCGGATTCATTCTGCATTAGGATATCTAACACCTGATGAGTTTATGGAATTGTGGGAGATGACACATAAATGAAAGAGACTGTATGTATAATTATGCAAAAAGTGGTACTAAAAACAAGGGTCCACTCCACTGTCAATTGCGTCTGCTAAGGTTAAGTTCTCAGTTAGTGATGCTGTGAATGTTCTGTCGATGTCATCTACTAAGGTTAAGTTCTCAGTTAGTGATGCTGTGAATGTTCTGTCGATGTCATCTACTAAGGTTAAGTTCTCAGTTAGTGATGCTGTGAATGTTCTGTTGATGTCATCTTGAAGTGAAAGTGACTCATCTAGTGAGATAGTAAATGTTCTGTCGATGTCATCTACTAAGGTTAAGTTCTCAGTTAGTGATATAGGAATTATTTTATCAATTGTGTCTTCCAAGTCCAAATTTTCAATTAATGATACAGATGCTGCATTCATGACATCAACAATGCCATCATCTAGTGACAAATCTTCTGTTAGAGATAGTCTAAGATCAATTGACATATCATCAGATAAGGACAAACTTTCACTAGTTGCTATTGAAATTACTAATGAACGAGGCCATTGTACTGCACTGAAAGAATAAGATTGTTCTTCACTTGATTCTGATTGCCAGAAATCAATTAAAGTCGAACTAGTAAGGTCTGCTACAATTGTACCACTTGGATAATTAGTAGATGTACCATCAGAGTTTGATGTAAATCCAAGAATTGAAGTCTCATCAGTACCATATGTTAAACTGTCAATAGTTACTTGCCAATTTTCTTCTTCTGGTGGATTAGGATCTACTGTGTTTAATTGATCCTCGGGTGTTTGATGCTCTACAATCATCTTCTTTCCAGTTTCAGTATTTGAGTTGGATAGAATCCATACAACTCTGTTCATATTGCCATTGTATGCACAGGCTTCAGTAGTAGTTTCGTGATTAAATGACAAAGTATCAGTATCAGATAACCATACTCGCTCACCAGTTTCACAAATACTATCAGAAGTATCGGCATTTCTTTGCTGAGATTGTAAAATAAATGCCCTTGAAAGATCACCTACATCAGTAATTAATTCAGTTTGTGTTGGAGAAGGAGAATCAGAACCTATTTTTTTCAACTCTTTGCAAGTTCCAATTATTACCTGAAAACTCAACTACAGCGTATGAAACTTCAAGTGATACAGAGTTTACTGCAGTTCTGTTAAACACTGCAGCATCACTTGTACCTCTCCATTCTGTAGTAATAAGAGAAGAATCATAATCAGATGCACCACCATCAGTACTAACACCAGTAATGATTACTGCAACATCATCATCATCTAGTGCAGTAGTTATTCCTGAAACTTGTTTACCAGCATCTGAAGTGCCAAATGATACAGTACCAGTATTCAACACTTTCATCTCGTTTGGACCACCTGCTGGACCAATGTATTCTATAATCTGCCATGCAATTCTGTTATCATTAGCAATTCCTGATCTTTCAACTGTAACAGTACCTCCAGAAGTTAATCCATCAACATTTGAAATGTATGTTGTAAAGTCTTCTGCCTGTACACCATTATATCCATCAGTGGTTGGGCCCATACCTGATTGTCTTGTACTAGTTTGCATGATGAAACATTCGCCTGTACATTGATCAAAGTTAGTTGCATTTCCAGCTTGACCAGTACCAGCTATTGTTGCAGAAAGACTACCTATAGGAATAATGAATGTACCGTGTTGTATCTTAAAGTCAGGATTTGCAGGAATGAATCTTTCTGCAGTTACAACATCAGATAATCCAAGAGATTCTGTAAACCGGAAAGGAATACTTCTGTTAATGGTATCTTCTAGTGAAAGTGATTCTTGAAGACTGATTGGAAGAACCTGTGCTCTAGTAATATCAGCATCAAGATCAAGATTCTCTTCTAACTGAATAAGAACTTGACCATCCTTGTCTACAAATATGGGTGAATCAACTAGAGACAAATCCTCAGTAAGTTCTACTACAGCTGATTTGATAGTAATTACAGTATCAGAAAGTGATAATGGTTCTATAGCATTCTTAATTATGAAATACTCTAGCACAGCAGTCAATGGTAAGTTAGAATCTTGTAATGGTGGAATACTTACAGTCAAAGCATGAATAGTAAGAAATGACTGATTTGCAACAGTAAGATAATCAGAAGCATCTGCTGTTTGAGATGTTTTGAAACTTACTACTCTAATCTTATCACCTATTCCTAACTCTAAAAGACAACTTGATGTCAAAGTTGCAGATTGATGGTATTCGCCAGCAGTTTGTTGTCCTCTACTGTAAGTATTACCAGTACATGCTATTGCATCATTCCATGTTTCAGATCCTCCGGCTTCATCAATTTCGATACTAGATCTTGATTTGAATCTATCATTGTTGTTGGCAGCATCTCTATCAGCATCAATTGCATATGAGATGTGGTACAGTCCATTATTGTTAATTGTAATTTCATCAGTTGGGGTAGTATCTCCAGTAAAGGTAAAGTGGCTTCCCGTATTACTAGAAGTTGTATCCCAATCAATTAAAACATCACTGAGAGTATCATCAACATTAACACCACCAGTAGAGTCATAAATTCTTAGAACATTGGCAGAGGAAGATGTTCCAATGTATTCTACATCAATATGATAATCAGTTGCAGTTAGGGTATCAGCTGTTTCAGATTCTGTAACAAGTCTTATGATATCATCTGCATTAAGATCAAAAATTGCAGATCCAGAAAGAGCACCTAAATCAATATTAGTAGCATCTCTGACATATACAAGACTTCTACCATATTCTGAATCTTGGAATGAGCCAGAAGTATCAGTTTGTATTGTACTAAATGCAGATGTACGACCCTGACCTGCTGAATCATAAAGTACACTGTACGATACCTTGTAGAATCCGTCTTCTTCTACTTGAATATCTGTACCAAGTACAGCTGTACCTGGTACAGCTGGTCTTAGTACTACTGTAAATGATACGCCTTCTTCTGCTCCTGCTCCCCAATTCCAGGAACCTTTTGCTCCTGCAGCATCAAGATCTGCCATTCCAAGATTTTGTCCGTTTGATGGAGGATTATTTACAATTGTTCCTCTAAGTGTTGTTGCTGCTGGAATGTCAGAATCTCCAAAGCCTGGAACACCATCTACTAGAGTAGCGGTGATAATTCTTGCACCATCACTAACTGTTGTAATTGCAGGAGATGTTGGAGGATTTTCAGTTGTATCAAATGTTGGTACTGTCACATCTAAAACTTGTGAAGTATCAACTCCAGTGTACGCTGTACATACAGAAGCCATCATACCAGTTTGTGAAAATGTAACTGATCTGCTTGAAGCATCTCCACCTTGTACTACTCTATACCAACCGCTCAGCATTCCGTCTGAAGCTGCTCCAGTGTTTGTTTGTGTTCCTGCTTCAGTAAATCCAGATACTGCCGTAATATTTGGCACAGTACCAGTACCATCAGGGTTTCCAGCTATTGCACAAAAGATAACATCATCAACACTTGCAGATGGTAAATTCATTGTATGACCAGTACCCGCTGTACCTGAGAAAGTCTCTACTGTACTACCTGGAGTAATGAATTCATTAAAGCTAAAGGTACTAGTATCATAAATTACAATATCTTCATCTTCAAATATCATATCTTCAGCTACATTGGTGATACCCTGTGATTCGCCAGTTGCTCTAAGTGAAATTACCGGATTTTCCACCTTTACCATAGAGAACCAGTTTTCGTTATTATCAAATGGAATTGAACCTGTACCAGCATCACTGGATACTTTGGATAAACCAATTCTAACTGAACCATTTGCATCAAGATTAACTAAACATTCACCAGACCATCTATTACCAGTAGCACTTTCACCAGTTTTACTGTACGAACTATCATAACATGACATACCTTGACCAAGACCATAACCACCAAGACCATCAGTATCGTTTTGTACAAATGTAACTCCTGAGTATCTACCAACTCCAATACCATCAGCAGTTAATCCATAATTGACTCTGTATGTTCCTGCTTCTGTAGCATTAATTGAAATACAATCAGAGTTTTGGTCACTACAATTATCAATGTTATGTGTAAATATTGCATCTTGTCTCAAAGCTGGTTCATCCCAACCTGGGAATATAGCATCATCAAGTGCCAAGTCATCTTCATTGTCAGGTGTACCAGGACTGAAAAGTTTAGGACTACCATACAAAGTAATTGCTTCTGGACCATTTGGAACAAATGCAGAGTTGTGTGCAAATGCTGTCTTGTTACCAAACTGGAACATCAAGTGGTGTTTGAATGCAGTTAGTACGGTTGATTCTTCAAATCCTTCTTCTGTACTAGAGTAATTGTAAAAAGTAATTGTATTACCATTAACAATTGGATTTAACGTGTGAGTACCATTGTTTAGCTCCAAGAATGTCAAATCATCAGGGGATACAGTACCAAATGTTGTTCCATTAACTGCAGTAATGACAAGATCAGCAGTACCATTTGTTGTGAACTTGACCTTCCAGTTTCCACCTACTGCAGGATAACTTTGTACATTAATAATTTCAAGATCTGCTTCAATGTCAAATTCTTGCTCTGATAGTTGCGGTACAATCCATTTCATCTGGTCTACAATACCATTTGCATTAGTGTCGACAAATTCTACTGCAAATCTTGGATCATTAGTTACGTTAACTCGGGTATTGTTAATATTCCAGAACAATTTGAAATCAGTTCCTGCCTCTACTAGATCTTCAGGAAGATCAGAATATGCTGTAACATTGGTATAGTGTAAGGCAGATTCGTGGGAAACTGTCACTTTTTTGTTGAATTTGTCATTTGTAGAGTTGTCATGTTCTATAGCAATTGGAGCGGGAGTTGTAAATGTCAACTCTACATTCTCATCAGTTCCATTAAGAAGTAAGACTTTGAGTGGCTTGTCTTCTTGTAACATTTCATCTACTTGTTGTAGAGATGCAAGTGGAATATCAGAAAGTTTTGATAATTTATTTTCTAGTTTTTCTTCTAGTTTCTCCAAGTTTGTATTTAGTTTATCTAATTTTTTGTGGGCCTTTGCGGTGTCAAGACTTGCATAATATTCAATCTTGTCATTTGTACTGTTAATCTTTGATTCAATTTTTTGAACAGAATCTAATAATCTTAATTGTTTCGTTAGATCTTTTTCTGAAATATCTTCATCATCATACAGGCCTGTATGTGTTGAATTTATTTGCGGATATTCTTGAGAATCAAAAATAAATGTCTCAGATGTATCATTCATTGTTTTAATTGTAAGAATTTCTGCATCAGCTGGAATTTCTACTGCAATAAATTGAGAGTTATTGGAAAATATTACATCATGATTCCATGTTACTGGTTTGTTAATTTCAATAATATCATGAGATAATGTAATGTTTGAATTACTATCAATTGCAATTAATGGATCATCTTCAGAAATTATTGTAGCATTAATAGAAAATATTTCTTCAAGTGAAATGAAATGTTGTCCATTTAATGTTATTAATACAGTATCTTGGATAGACAAAGATGAAGATAGTTCTAAGAATTCATCAGGGACAGTTGAATTAGTTTGTGTTTGATCAACTATAGTTGCAACAACTACATCTTCAAATGTTACAACATCACTTGATGAAACAAATGTTGAATCATTTAATTTGTATGAAATGTAATCGCTAAATGATAATTTTTGGAATGCTGATGGAACATTTGATGTAGCATTGACTGATGCAACAATTACGTCTGTTGAATTTGTTCTACCAAGTGTAACTGAAACGATATCAGTGAATGACAAAAGACTTGATGCAAATGGAATGTGTTTAATACCATCTGGAGAAGTGTATTCTGCATACATTTCATCTAATTGTGCCTCAGATAGTGCCTCTTTGTAGATAAGAACGTCATCAATTATACCTGCAAAGTGGTTTGATAATGAAATATTTCCTCGGATAGTATTGAGATATGCACCAATGATCAAGTCAGAATTATTTCCTTCAACTTCAGATGATGCTGTTTTAATTTCACCTTCTGAAATTACAAATGTTTCTGGAAGTGTTGTACTAGTATCTTTAGTTCCATTTACATAAAGTGTTAACTCTGTTCCATTAATTACACCAGCAAGATGTGTCCAGTTTCTAATTTCTGAAACACCTGTAATCTTTGTCCATTGTACTCCATCAAATATTGCAAATGTTGCAACTCTTTCTGGAGCAATTACATTATTAATTCCCAATACAAATGAATTTTCTTTTGATACAACTGTAAATTCTGCAGAGCCAGAAGTGTAATCAGGATTAATCCATGTAGAAATTGTTAATTTATTTAATTCATCATTCAATGTTTCTTCTGTTATTGGAATGTATTCTTCTGTTCCATTGAATTCAATCATTGTTTCTGTTGTATTTGTTGGAATTGGTGTTGTTGTATTTGTAATGCTTGAAATTATTTGTGTAGAGTTACTTTGTGTAAATATATCTATTACTATAGATTCTTCTTGTGGAATTATTTCTGTTGATGTATTATTTTGTAATTGTAATATTAACGGAAGTGTTTGTGTATAGATTTCTTGTATTTGTTCTGCAGTGAGATAGAGATTAAAGATATCAACTTCTTTTATTTGTCCGTTGAATTGTTTTGTTACATCATCAACTGATCTTGTGTTTTCAAGTGCTGCACCAATTACAACATCAGATGTTGATTCAATTGTTTCAATTGTTTGAGCTTCTAGTTTTCCATCAATTGTTAATGTAATTTTTTCAATTGTTTCATTTGTGTTTGAATGTGTTCCGTTTGTGTAGATTGAAAGTGTTGTTCCATTAAATGTTCCAGCAATATGGGACCACTCATCGCCAATTTTTTCAATAGATTGTACAGTGTGCCATTTTATGCCATCAAATACTGAAAATGATGCAATTTTTTGTGGCTCGATATTATTGTTAATAGTTAGAGCAAAAGAGCCTTCTTTGCTGATTACTGTAAATTCAGCAGATCCTCCAGAATAATCAGGATTTACCCAGGCTGTGACTGATAGATCACTAATTGTGCTTGTTGAATTACCATCATTTGCCAGATATCCATCCCCATCTAAAATGAGGCTAGAATTAGATTCAGTAATGTGAACATCACCTACAAAGCGTGATCCGTTGATTTGAGTGTCAAATGACCATGATTCTGTAGCATTTGGAATGATAATTGGCTCTGAAATCATGCCTGTAGAATTAGTGCTATTTGTGCCTGGGATGGCTGTGCCGTTGACTGGGATGACTGTGCCGTTGACTGGGATGACTGTGCCGTTGACTGGGATGACTGTGCCGTTGACTGGGATGACTGTGCCGTTGACTGGGATGACTGTTAAAGTTGCATTAGTAGAAGATGAAACCTCAGTAGACTCGCTGTCTTCAGCTGGTGTAGAAGAAGATGAGGTTGAATCTACTGAGGTGTCAGTGTTAGAAGTTGTAGCCTCGGATGCACTGGTATCTTCAGCTGGTGTAGAAGAAGATGATATGTCATCTGTTGAGGCAGTTGTATTATCAAAAATTGTTTCATTCATGTCACCAGTATCAGCATAAGCTTCAGGCCAATAACTTGATGAAATAGAATATGGAGTTACAACAACTGTTGATAAAATAATGAAAACAAGAACAAAAGAAAGTACTGGACGAATTTTTTCAATTTTAAATTTAACATCTTCTGAAAAAATAAATAAAAAGAAAGCAAGTGGAGTAAAAATAAGAATAACAAAAGAATTATCAAAAAGAAAAGATGGATCTAAAATATTAACATACACAGAAAGATTTTCAAATGATTCATTTTCAAAGATATTAATAGATTCTAAATTATTTTCAAAATTTTGTTCAATTATTGAATCTGATATTAATTTTAATGGATCTGTAAATAATGATGTTTTCAAAATATTTGAATCAAATGAGATCAAATTATTTGAAAATTCATGTTGATTAGAATCATCAAGAGATAATAGATCAATCTTTGAATTCTTTTTTCTATCTTTAATTTGTTCAATTGGAGATATTCTATCAAGAGTTGCTTGTGGTTGTATTACAAATGAATTATGTCCAACAGTTTGTTGAAGTATTGATGAGATCAAATTCAATTCTTCTGATAAATATATCGTCTTACCTAGATGTTCAGATTCTGAAATAATGGTAGGATTTATTGCACTTGATTTTTTCTGTGGGGAGTTTGAAGCAATTCCAACAGATTCATGTAATGAAACTGAAATGTTTCTAGATTCTTTTGGTGTAGAAGAAACAAGTGATAATGTTTCAGGAATTGTTGAATCGTTTGTTGTAGTTTCAGCAAATCCAAATGGAATGCTAGATGTCAGTAAAAATAAAATTGTGATCAGAGATAAAACAGATTTCAATTAAAAAATCCCTCCACACAAAAAGTTGCAAAAATTTCTTGGTGTAGAATTTGATTTGCAAGAATTTGGTGTAGAGAATTCTCTAGAGGACTGAAAAATCCAATAATGCTATCCATAGGATAGTCTAAGGTAAACACCTCATCTTCTTCTACACCAACAAAAAATGATTCACAAAAAGCGATAAAGGAGGTGGAAATGTACCTCAAAGATAGATTCCATGATGGAAATTAAGGTAATACATTGATCCGATTTGGATCTCTGATTTTTGATCGATTTTTGATAAAAAAGAGAAAAATGGATCTAAAATATTGATTTGTAAAAATGATAATTTTAAAAAATATTTTTTATAAAAAATAAGATGTTGTAGTGAGTAATGTTGTAGTGAGTAATGTTGTAGTGAGTAATGTTGTAGTGAGTAATGTTGTAGTGAGTAATGTTGTAGTGAGTAATGTTGTAGTGAGTAATGTTGTAGTGAGTAATGTTGTAGTGAGTGTAAATTATTTAATATTTAGAAAGGGATAGGATTAGCATCACCATATTCTACTTTAATAATTTGACTTTTTCCAGCTGGTAATGCACGTACATAATCATCTATAGGAATATTTTTTGCAATTTGTTCTTCTAATTTAGCAAATTCAATTCTAATTTTTTTTGCTGTCTCTGCCATTTCTGAACCATGTGGTTCAATAATCGTGTACAATGTAGAGTATTTTTTAATTGGTTCAGGGGGACCGCATGTTAAAACATAATCATCATCTTGTTTTATAATTCCCACAGCTAGTCTAAGAGTTTCAGATTTGATAAAATTTCTTTGTCCTTCAATAGTAAATGATCCTTTAGGTAAAAATTCCCCACTTGGTGCAGATTTTTTTACTTGATCAGGATGAATCCAATAAGCACTTACACCATACAATCCTTCTCTCCAAGCTCTGCTAAAACATACAGTTGCATGTGCAATTTCATTCATACTTGCATCAGGTGCATGTTCAGCATCTTTTAAAATAAAAAATGGTGAACCAAAAATATCACCGTGAAATATTTTATCATCTTTTTCTAAATGTTTTCTAACTACAGCTGAATTAGATGCGGCATCTCTGCCTCCTATTGTAAGATATCCATCAGTTGTAAAGAACCATCTATACCGTTCATACCAATTTTTTTTTCTAATTTCTGTAACTACAAAAAGATCTTTTTCAGATTCTGTTTTATTCTGAAATTTCTCTAATTTTTTCTCTGTTTTTTCCTTTATAGCTTGTATAGAAGAAATTGCACCTGATTGTTTTTTTGCTTCATTAAATAATACTGACGCAATTGATTGTAAAGGAGATTCAGTTTTTATTTTTATTTTTTCATCTTGTACTACAATTAGTGAAATACCTTTTTCATTAACTAATTTTGCATTATTAGTTGCCAAAATTTCTTGTGCAGAAATATCTTCTATTGATATTATTCCTCTAGATACCATTTCAAAAAGTGAATTTGCTACATTTGTTATATTTTTTGATCTTTCTTTTACAGTTTCAATAGCTTTTTCTTGTTCAGAAATTTGTGTTTGTAATTCTTTAATTTTTTTATCTGATCCAGTTGATTGTACAGATTTTCCTTTTTCTATAATATTTTCAGTAAATATAGTATCTAATCCTTCAATGAAACTATTTGCTTGGGTTATTTCCCCTTCTAGTTTTCCTAATTTGAGAGGAAGAACTTCTGTCTTTTCATTTCTAACTATTACAGCATCGTGATTCCCAGATATTATATCTGAAACAATTTTCTTTACAGTTTCAAAAATCTTCTTTGTTTCTTCTTCTGATAATAAATTCCCAATTCTTTTTCCATCAATTTGAGCGATTTCAAACACAGCTTCAACATATTTTTTTGGTAAACCCAAAGTTCTTCCAAACCATTTTGCAGCAACTAAATCTGTTGTTTTAAGTTCATCAAAGTCAGATTCTCTTAAATTAAAAATATCTAATCCGCTACTAGGAGGTTGAGCGTATTCTAAACCAACACCTAATTTTCTATGTCTGACATCTATTGAATGTTGTAACGCAAGAATTTTCATTTCATTATTACATAGTAAGATATTCCCGTCTCCAAAAAATTCCCCTACCAAAACTAACTCTTTTCCAAACCCTTCAAAAGTAAAATATGCTATTCTCTCTGCACCAATCTGTTCAATTTTTTTTAATTTTAATCGTAAAAGATCACTACGTAATCTTTTTAGTAATCTGTTTGGTTCTATTTGATCAATTTTTACAGCAGTCAACCACACACCTGATGTTGAAATCATCATGAAAAGATCACTTTTTTCTGTATGATGAAGTTTGAAAAGAATACTGTCTTTAGAAATTCCATAAATGTTGCTGATATAGTATCCTTGAACTTGTTCTGTAATTGTATCAACTAAATATCGTAATTCAATCCCTGATAGTGCCATAACTAACCTATTTCTTGTCTAAAATTATACTCTTGCTTTGAAATCTCCAAAATTTGACCAAAGATATTAAACATGGTTTGCTTGAGACACGCTAGAAAATTACTTGGCAAAATTCAAAAAGAAAAAATCTGAACCTACGATAGATCCTAATGAATCTAAAAATGAATCAGTTGAAAATATTCCTGTAGATATACCAGAAACAGAAAAATCTGAACCTGTTCCAGATACTCCATCAGGTGAACCACCAGTTAGTATTGCTGAGAAAAGTGAAAAAGATAAAAAATTAAATAAATTATTTTGGATGCGTGTTGCTTTGGCTATAATAGCAGGAACTGCGGCAACTTTCATCTTTGAAGATATTGAAGGTGAAGATAGAAGATGGGCATCAATTGGATTTATGATAGCAATATTTTTTGGAACTGTTATAATTGCCAAAGGAATGAAAATGCAATTACCATCATCAGATAGAAAAAAAGTTGTTACGCAAGCTATTGGAAGTTATGTTTTCTTATACTTGTTCTCATGGATAGTAAGTTATACGTTAACTCATTTGAGTAGTACTACTAGTGGAATTAACATTTAGTTAGAAATTATAAGGTAATTACAAATGTGGAAATTTAAAACACCTGGAATTCCTGATGAAGAATTTGAAAGGGCAGAGAAAGTTCCAATCACCAAAGAAGAAGTTAGAGTTATTCAATTAAGTAAAGCCAGACTAAAACCTGGGCAAATTGTTTATGATATTGGATGTGGGAGTGGATCCATCTCTATTGAAGCTGCATTACAAATTGAATCATCTGGAAAAGTTTTAGCAGTTGATTATGATAAAAATGCCATTGAATTAACTAAGAAAAATATTGCAAAATTTGATCTATCAAATATTTCAGTGATTTATGGGAATGCTAAAGAAAAAATTCAAGAACTTGAAAAAGCTGATACTATTTTCATTGGAGGTACAGGTGGAGATACTAGAGAAATAGTAGAACTATCACAAAACAAACTAAGATCTGGAGGAAGAATTGTAATTGGTATAATATTGATTGAAACTTTGTATTCAGTCTTACAAGTATTAGAGAAATTAGAGTTTGAATCTGTAGATATCACTCAAGTTACCATATCTAAGAGTAGAAAGACCAGTACTGGAACCATGATGCTTGCAAGAAATCCTGTAACTATCATATCTGCCACTAGAATCTAATCTAGATTTTTAATTAGGAAGAAAATCATACTTTTCATGGCTGGATTAATTGGAATAGGAGTTGGACCTGGAGATGTTGATCTATTAACAGTCAAAGCTGTAAAGGCAATTAATAATGCAGACATCATAATGTGTCCTGCTTCTAACGAATCTAGACCAAGTATTGCACTTGCAGTAGTTTCACCAATAATTGATGAATCTAAAAATCAAAAAATTATAAAATTAATTTTTCCAATGACTAAAGACAAAGATATTCTTGAAGCATCATGGAAGAAAAATGCCAAAATAATGGCAGAAACTGTATTGACTGGAAAAAATGTTGTTTATCTTACTGTAGGTGATCCTTTTTTGTATAGTACTTGGATCTACATGCATCGAGATCTTAAAGAAAATTATCCTGATATGGACATTAGTGTAATTCCTGGAATTGTTTCCATGTTTACATTTGCAGCCAAAGTTGGAGTAAGTGTAGCTGAAGGTGCAGAAAAAGTTGCCATCATTCCATCATGTTATGATTTATCAAGTGTGAAAGAAATTGCTAAACATTCTGAATCAATGATATTTCTTAAAGATGGAAGATATTTTGACAAGGTTATAGAGGTTCTCAAAGAATCCGGATTCCCAGATAATTCTATTTTTGCAATAGGACAAGATCTTGGAACAGAAAATGAAATTATTAGAAAAATGACTCTAGGTGAAGTTAATGATTCATCATTAACAACAAAATATTTCTCAATCTTGGTGGTAAAACGTGTCTGAGGTATTTTTTGTTGGTTGTGGTCCAGGTGATCCTGAACTAATTACTGTTAAAGCAAAAAAATTAATTCAAAAAGCAGATATTGTTGTTTATTCTGGATCATTAATTCCCGATCCAATTTTAAAACTATGCAAAAAAGGAAAGTTGCATGATGCTGCTAAATTAGTTAGAGAAGAAATTTTTGATTTGTTGTATAAAAATGCAAAGAAAGACAAACTAGTTGTTAGATTACATGATGGAGATCCATCAATTTACGGTGCAATCAAAGAACAGATTGATAATCTTGAAAAAAAAGGAATTAAATCTACTGTAATTCCTGGCGTTACAGCATTTTTGGCCTCAGCAGCTGCACTTGGAATGCAATTAACACTTCCAGGAGTTACTCAAACAATTATTGTTACAAGAGGTGAATCAAGAACCAAAGTTCCAACACGTGAAAAAATTTCAGAACTTTCAAAACACAAAGCAACATTGATTTTTTATCTTAGCATACAACTAATTTCTAAATTAGTTACAGAAGCAATTGAAGGAGGATACAAAAAATCCACACCAGTTGCAGTTGTTTATAGAGCAAGCTGGCCTGATCAAAAAATTATCAAAAGTACATTAGGAGATATAGCTAAAAAAATTAAAGAGGAAAAAATTACTCGTACTGCAATTGTGATAATTAGTGATGTAATAGATCCTAAAACATATGAATATTCAAAACTATATGACAAAAAATTTAGTCATGGTTATAGAAAAGCTAAGAAGGAAACAGGTTAACTTTATTTTTAATTCCTATTTTGTTTAATTTTAATTCAAATATTTTGATATTTCCTGTGGCAAAAATCTTTAATAAATTTTTTTTGGATTGATTATTTTTTGTTATTAATAAAGTCTTTTTTGCTACCTGTATTGATGGATCAATGAAATTAATTGTTGGGAATTGTTTTTTTAATAATGATTTTAAAAAAAGTAAATGCGTACTAGATAATGTAATTGTATCAATATTATTTTGATATAATGTTTGTTTTAATGTTTTTTTAATAATTTTATTACAATATTTTTTATTTGAAATAAATTTACCAGATTCTACTAAATTAACTAAATCTGATCCATTAATTTTAAAAAAATTAAATTTTTTTGGGAAATTATTTTTTTTTATATATTGAGTTAAACCATTACTAGCGATTGCGCTTTTAGTTGCTAATATTCCAATTTGTTTTGTTCTAGATTTTTTTAGAGCTTCTTTTAGAGGGGGTTTTACATCAATTATTTTTTTCGATGATAAATTTAGCATCAGACTAGGTGTATTTGATGCAACGACTATGGCATTAAGGGAAAATTCCTTATCAAGTAATTTTATGGAATGTTTAATTATTTTAGAAAGTTGAGCCTGAGATTTTTGTCCATATGGGAAATTCTCTTGGTCTGCAAAATAGATTATTTCTGACTTTGAAATTTTTTGAATCGCTTTAATTATTGACAATGAGCCTAATCCTGAATCAAAAACTACAATTCTAGCCACAAATGATACAAAGTACAAAAGCTAATGTTTGTTAGCTAAATTTAGTCGAAAGCTGATCTAAATTTACACCGTTGATTAAGACTAAATTTCTAAATTCCTCATCATGCCAAACTTCGATAGTACTTGGGCTCGACAAGAGACCCAAAGCGTAACTGGCAAACTACGTGATGCAGTAAAACCTCAAGGTGCATTAAAACCACGAATTCAAACAGCAGTAAACAAACTACAAGTCCAAATCTCAAAAATGGACTCTATGTTAGGTAAACTGCACGAAAGAGATGCGCAACTCTTTCAGAGAGTCGTGACTGCAATGCAACAACATGATACTAGCACTAGTAGAGTTTTGTCCAACGAATTAGCTGAAATTCGTAAAGTTACAAAGATGCTCGGCAACGCAAGAATGTCATTAGAACAAGTCCAACTAAGACTGACAACTATTCATGATCTTGGAGATGCTATGGTAGCAATCGGACCAGCAATGTCTACAATGAAGGGATTGAAGTCATCGTTAGGAAGATTCATGCCAGAAGCTGATTCAGAATTGAACAGTATGACCCAGACACTTAATGGACTAATGATGGATTCACTTGCAGGAGACTCATTTAGTATGGAGTCTGATGTTTCAAGTGAAGAAACCGAAAAGATTCTTCAAGAAGCATCTGCAGTAGCTGAGCAACAGATAGGAGATAAATTCCCATCTGTACCATCTTCAACTGGACTTTCGTCACAATCCTCTACTTCTACCTTTGAGTAGTTAGGATAAGACGTAAGTCGGTTCTTTTTATTTTATTAATTTTAAAAAATATAGTCATAAATTAATTTCCCAATATTAGGAAATTCAAGTGTCAGTTTGTTTTAGAACATACAGTTAGATCATTTTATATTAAAAAACGGTTTATTTTTTTATGGAGAAAAGTAGACTTGTTATTTTATCTTCAGTATTTTTATTATTATTAATTCCTGGAATTTTAACAAGTAATGCATTTGCAGTTACAACTAATGATATTCTATATGCATGTGATAAACCAAATGCACAAACCAATTTTATTTATGAGCTTGACAAAACAGATGGTACAATTATTTCATCACAGGTTATTGATATTGATGGAATTTCTGGTAAAGTTAAAGGATGCACTGCTATTTCACAAGATCCAATTTCTGGAACTTACTATGCAGTAATTCAAACCAGTGGAGGAGGTCAGAGTGGTAGAATTTTAGCAACAATAAATCCTGAAACTGGGATGGGAACTAAAATAGATTCAATGGATGCTGCAATTTCAACTTTAGCTTTTAGTTCGGATGGTTCTTTGTTTGCAGTAGTTGGCGCGGGTTCAGACTCTGGACATGATAAGTTGAATTCTGTTGATTTAACAAATGCACAATTAAATCCATTATGTTCAATGCCATCAACTGGTACTACGTATAACTATTTGGTGTATAATTGGAATGATGATGTGATGTATAGACTTGCAGGTAATGGACTTAGTTCAGGTTTACCTGGAGACATACATTTGGATAGAATTAATGATGTAACTACTTGTGATGTAACAACTACATCTATTACTGGACCATTAACAGGAGAATTGTTTCAAGCTTCATTTAACACAAATGATCAATTGTATTATGTTTTAGCAAGAGGAGGTTCAGGTCCAGCATATTATTCATTAACAACAGATGGTCTTGCAACTTTGATTAATGCTTCTCCATTCTCTACAGAGATTAAGGGACTAGCATTTGATTTGTCATTAACAGTAGCAGATGAAGATGGTGATGGAGTACCAGATAGCGAGGATGTGTGTCCAGGATTTGATGACAACTTGGATGCAGATGGTGATGGAGTACCAGACGGTTGTGATGGAGTACCAATAGCTATGGTTACTGCAACTCCTGATTCAGGGCTTGCACCTCTAACTGTATCTTTTACTTGTGATAGTAGTACTGGTAACAAGCCATTTACATTTGAATGGGACTTTGGTACATTAATTAATAATCCAGAACCTTCCTTTGAACAAAATCCATTTTATGTTTATGATTTTCCAGGTCCATTTACTCCTACATGTACTATAACAGATGATGATGGCGATACAGATTCTTCATTAATTCCAGTAAATGTAAGAGTCATTGGAGTTTCCATAGAACAAACAGGATCTCCTATAGATGAGGAAAATGAAGAATCAGCAATAGTTACCGCAGTTTTATCTGAAGTATCTTCTAACGATGTAGAAATTACTCTCTCATTATCTGGTACTGCTATAGAAAATGATGATTACATTGCCACAGAAACCGAGATAACAATTCCTTCAGGAGAAATAGATGGAGAAATTACATTAACTGCAATTAATGATAATGAAATTGAAGGTACTGAATCAATAACTGTAGAAATCATAGATGTTAGTGGTGCTTTTCAAAATGGAGTTCAAGAAGTAACGATTGAAATTATTGATGATGAAAATGACTTTGATGGGGATGGAATAGATGATAGAGTAGATAATTGTCCAACTATTCCAAATCCTGATCAACTAGATACTGATGGAGATGGAATAGGGGATGCATGTGATAGTATTCCAACAACTGTAGTTACTGCAACTCCTGATTCAGGTTCTGCACCATTAGATGTATCATTTACCTGTGATAGTACTACAGGAAATAGTCCTTTTACGTATGAATGGGACTTTGAATCTGACGGAGTAATAGATTCTATTGAAGCAAACCCACTATTCACTTTTGATAATGTAGGTGACTATACTGCAACATGTACTATTACAGATTTAGATAATGATTCAGATACTTCTTCAGTTATGATAACTACAATAAATCCATCACTACAAGATAAAAAATTAGAACAAATCACAATACTTGAATCTCTAATTGATGATGCTCCAAAGAAGACTCAGAAAGAACTCGAGAAATCAATAAAAGAAATTAACAAAAGTCTTGATGATAAACTATGGGAAGATGAAACATCATTAGATCCTAAAAAAGGAAAGAAAGTCTTTGATCATGAAAAGCATGCAGTAAAGAAATTAATGAAAATAGAAAAGAAAGACAATACTACAGATGTTTCTGGAGTTATTGATGTTCTAGTAGCTGTAGATAGGCAATTTGCAACAGACGCATTTGATGAAGCAAACACTCCTGAAAATCAAGCAGATAAAAAATCAACGAAAGAACTTGAAAAATCCGAGAAAGAATTAGCTAAAGGTGATGAAGATCGAGATAATGGTAAGTTCGATAAAGCAATTAATCACTATAAAAAATCATGGGAACATGCTCAACATGCAATGAAAGAACATCATAATCATCATCATGATGATGATTATGATAGTCTTTTGATATTAAACTAATTATAAATTAAACAAGTAAATTTTGAATCTGTAATTATTGTTTCTCAAGTATTCTCAGAATTTATAAGATATACCAGTCTCTTTTAGTTTCAAAAATTTTATCAACAAGTCTTTAAAAATAATTTAATTCCAAAGTTTTTCTTTGAAAGTAAGTTTTTTGTTTAAAATGAAATTACTAAATGCTGCAACACCAATTGCTGAAATTAAAGCAAGTGGATATGCAATATCATAAGAATCTACTAACATGAATACAATTCCAAGTTGTACTAAAGCACCTAATGAACTAAAAATAGCAAATTTTCCAAATTGAGTGAATGTTTTTCTTCGTGAAAAATCTCTATCTTCAAATGTCCAAACTTTGTTTAAAACAAAATTAGTAAATATAGATGCAATAATTCCAAAAATATTGGCATGCAAATACCACATTTCAGTTAATCCAGATGTGAAAAGCATAGAAATTACATAGTTTACAATAAATCCAGAGGCACCAACAGTAAAAAATCTTGCAGCCTTTGAAAGAAAACGAATTGAATTTCGTTTTTCATTATCTGTTTTTATTTTTCCATTTTTGTATAATTTCCATACAGATTTAAAATAATCAATAATTATTGGGTTATCTAATTTACTTGAACCAAATTTTCTATTTTCAAAAGTATATGGAATTTCTTTTACATTGATATCTTTTGTTTTAACAAGGATCTCTAAGAGAAACTTGTAACCTAGTGCATCAAAATTTAATCCTTTAATGATATTTTTTTTAAATGCAAAAAATCCCGACATTGGATCTTTTGTTTTAACTCCTAATCCTTTTTTTGCAATTAGAGTTGCAATTTTACTCATTATTTTTCTTTTAGTTGTCCATCCTTGAATATTTCCACCTGTAATGTATCTTGAAGCTACAACAAGATCACACTGATACTGCCTAAAAGCTTCAATCATTTTAGGAATAATTTGTGGAGGATGAGAAAAATCTGAATCCATTACAACAATTGTATCTCCTTTTGCATTTTGAATACCATTTAAAATTGCAGAAGATAATCCATTTTTTGCTTTTCTATGAATTATATCAATAGTATTTTCAGCAATTTTTTTGATTCCTAAAATATAATCCTCTACAATTTTACCAGTTCCATCAGGAGAATTATCATCAACTACAATTGTTTCAGTAGAGATTCCTTTTGGAATATTTTCACGAATTAATTTAAGAATATTTATAATATTTTGGGATTCATTGTATGTAGGAAGAATAATCGATATCTGAGGATTATTTTGAACCATACTTTACTTCATCCTTACTCATGAACAAATGAATATGAATTTATAATTAATTTTATGCCTAACTAACTTTTTATTTATAAAAAAATTTTCAGCATAGTAATTACTCTAAATCCATACTAGAATGAATGGAAAAATTTGATTTTAGCTTTGCTTTGAATCAAAATTATTGTAAAAATTAAAATTGCAAATATAACAAGTGGTAAATGCATCTCAGGTAAAGATTTGTCAGGGGATATAATGTCACCCCATTCTGATGGAGATGGAATTTTAGATGAGCTTTCTCTTGTTATATTTTCAGGCCATGAATAAAATTTATCTAAACTTGCATCATAAACTGAAAGATAAAAACCATAATTATCTGAACGTCCTAACAGTTCAATTGGAATTCTAAATTCGTAACTTGGATGTAGAATTTTTGAATATCTATCATTTTCATCAGAAATATCACTTATTGCAATAAATTCTACTTCATTAATTATTTCATAATTTCCATTTGAATTTCCTTGTTTAAGAATTCCTTGAGATTCATTCAATAAAACAGAAAAACAAAAATCGTTAGTATCAGGAATTAGACTTTTGTTATTTTTTGCATCAAAACATATTGTTGCTTCATCTAAATTTTTATCTAATGTTAAATCTTTAATAGGATCAACAAAAATATAAATAAAATTTTCCTGATGAGCAGTTCTCAAGTGTATTGTTGTTGAATCATCATATGACAATAAATTATGACTTGATGGTTTCCATTCTATTTCATTTGTCCATTTACCATCAAATATTACATCATGTAATCCAGTTGATTGTGTAATCAAAATTGGATCAGTACTAGCATAGGCTTGATCAAATAAAATAGTTGTAGACATTGAGATAACAAAAATCATTATTAGTTTAAATGGTTTCAATAAATAATTAATCTTACAAGAAATATAAAAAACCAACTGACTATTAGTCATGTTTATAGACTTGTAATTGGCATGAAGAATATAAATAAAATTATCATTGTTGTTATCATAGCGGCGATAATTGGTATTGATGTAACTGCTTCATCAATGGTAAGTACAGATGAGGAAATAATTCAAGTTGAAAATGAAATAGTTTTACAGGAAACAGTACCTGTAGAGGAAGTGGTTGAGGAAACAGTACCTGTAGAGGAAGTGGTTGAGGAAACAGTACCTGTAGAGGAAGTGGTTGAGGAAACAGTACCTGTAGAGGAAGTGGTTGAGGAAACAGGAAAATCACTATCAATAGAATTGACAGAATCTATTGGTCTTAAAACACCATAAAATATTCCAAAATGGATCACTTTATCAGTTATTTTTGCCAACTAATAATAAAGTAAATTCAAGGTTATTCAATGAATAGACTAAAAACGATCGTATTGTTTGCAGGCATATTTGCAATAAGCCTGGGAGCAGTAAGTCTAAGTGGTAATTCTGCTACTTCATTAATGATTTCAGCAGAACCACAAACTACAGAATTAGGCATGCTAGGTCATGTTGAATATCAAGTTCTAGATCAAACAGGTACAGTCATACAATACTTACAAAATGACAACGTTGTTGTCGAAAGTGGTAAAGATTGTGTTTCCCGTTTAGTATTTGAGAATTCAACTACTTCAGTATGTGCAGCTGGAAACAATGAATTTCAATACATTGCTATTGGAAACAAAACAGCAGCAGCAGATCCGCCAGCAGCCACTTTATCTGCATTAGAAACAGATGGTGGTTGTGCAGCTAATGGTAATGATGGAGAAATGGCAAGAAAACAAGTTACTCCTACATTTACAGCAGCAACCGGTGGAACCGGAACAATTGTAGTCTTGGACACATCAAGTGATCCATTTGACTTTGGTGCCGGTAATGCAACAGGTAACATCCAGCAATCTGGTGTATTTAATGGACCAGAAGCAACATTTACTGCAAACGGTGAATGTGCAACACTTGGTAATACAAGTATGTTCTCAATACAAAACCTAAGTGCATTGACTGGTATTTCAGTATCTGATGGAGATAGTTTGTCTGTAAAATGGACAATCACTGTAGGATAGAACTGATTTTATTTTTTTAAAGAAAATCAATTCTCGTCTTTTTATTTTTTTAAAACAGTCAAGAAATTATCCACATAATTTTAAAAAATAATTATACAATACATCAAGTTACAAACTTATTTTTGTGAAATGATTGAATTTGATTCTGTATCAAGAGTTATTTTTTGTCCAGTTTGAAGCGTTACAAATTCATCATCAGGTATTACAATAACTGGAATATTTGCAAGAGCACATCCAGTTGCAACAGTTAGATCAGCCTTTGTACAAATCATTGCAAGAGGTGCCGTACCATTTGACTTTATTGAATAAATTGTATATGCACCAACGCTACTTCCAACACCAGATGGAAAAACTAGAATTGTATCTTTGATTGATTTCTGGTATAAATCATGATTTTCATCACTAATAATACCAGTTTTTTTATCAACTGTGCCTAAGAAATTGATTGATTTCTCTGATTTTAAAATAATCCCTTCTGCTTTTCCTGAAACTAGAACTTTCATCGTGTCTCATCTTCAACTATTTGTAATAATGGCTTTAGATTAACACCTACTCCGTTAGAATTTTTAAGATAAAATGCACCTTTGATACTATTTGTTGTCACAGCATCTACACTATCTTTACTGATTAATGGTGATAGACATGTACAACAATCAGCTAGAATCTCACATCCTGCACGTTCAAGCTCTGCAGTATATCCAATTTTTGTGGATTGCTCTTTTACCGTTCTTGGCATAAACACCATACATCTTTTCTGAAAAGAACGACCCTTTAATTTTCCAGCAAGATCAGATATCTCATCTAGTCCCAATTGAGGACTACCAAGTGTAATAATATCACCTTTTTCTGCAGTGTTTAGTTCATCATGAACTGTTTGCATTTCTTTTTCATCAAAGTCAATTTTTTCACAATCAGAATCACCTTCTCCAAAATTAAATTTAGCACAAGTTCCAGATGTTCCCATTCCACCACACATTGCTTTGGTTTGTCGTTTATCCATTTCTCCTAGTCCTGAAATATTTACAGATGTATCACCAACTTTTCCTGCAAAAAATCCAAGCATTCCATATGTCAATTCATTTGGGTTTTTCACTTTCATTCTAATTGTAATGTTTGGAGAATCTTCTTTTCTTAATGAAGAGTATGGGCTTTTTCCAACAATTGCACTAGCTAGTGCACTAAATGCACTTTCTTTGTTAGTCTTTAGATTATCAAATGAATTTGCATGAATTGCTGCATTACTTTCTGCAAATGCAACTTGAGTTCCATCTTTTGGAATATCAAATATTTCATAAGGAATACATGAAAATGAAGGAATAACACCCATTGTCTCATATGAATTTCTAATTGAAAGTTGTTTTGAGATAAAATTCTCATCTAAATCATAATTTTTTACATTGTCAATATCAAATCCCATTGGATTCAAAGTGGTTTTTACTTTAACTCGTGCATTTTTACTAATACTTGATAGAAATTCCTCACCTGCATCACCAATTGTATTGTAATTTACTCCTGAAAGATGAGCCCATTCTATTGGAACTAGTTTTTCAGCATCAGTTGCCTCACCAGTTGCAACTAGAATCCTATAGGCTGTCTCTAAAGTTTCTCCTTGCTCACCTTTTAATGCAGATTTTTCATCTTTAGTTAATTCCAATAAAATTCATTTGTTATTACAGTTATAATACTTGTACGTAATTTTTTAGTTGGAAATGGAAAAAATACTTTCTGGAATGACAAAGACAATGAACGCAGTAAAACCCCCAAGAATAACTGCACTAAGAGATCTTCATGATGCAGAAACTGGTCCTTTCAGTATTTTGATTGGAACCATATTATCTGCAAGAACTAAGGATGAAGCTACAACAAAAGCTGTTAAAGAATTATTTTCAATATACAAAAATCCAAAACAATTATCAAATGCAAAAGTTAAGGATGTTGAAAAAATAATAAAATCAATTGGTTTCTTTCATGTAAAATCTAAAAGAATCATTGAAGTTGCAAAAATTATTGATAAAAAATATAAAGGTAAAGTTCCAGACGACCTAGATAATTTGGTACAATTACCAGGTGTTGGTAGAAAGACTGCAAATTGTGTTCTTGTTTATGCATTTGAAAAACCAGCAATTCCAGTTGATATTCATGTTCACAGAATTTCAAACAGATTAGGTTTAGTCGAAACAAAACATCCTGAGGAAACAGAACAGGAATTAATGAAAAAAGTCAAAAAGAAATTTTGGATTGACATTAATGATACATTTGTAATGTATGGTCAGAATATTTGCAAACCAATTTCACCAATGTGTGATGTGTGTCAGATTAAAAAAAGTTGTAAATTTTATAAATCTAAGAACGCTTCTTAGTTAAAACTAATATTCCAACAATTAATCCCACACCTGCTGCCATAGCAAATGGGTATAATGCAAATATGTTCTTTGCAGGATCACCTGATAGAAATTCTATAATCATGCTGCCAGAACTCACTGCTGGAGGATCAGTAGAGCCTGCCATTCCATGAACAGAGTATGCGTGAATAGCAAATTGACCAATATCCAGATTTGTAACTACAATTCTAGCTCCATTATTCACAGTTAATCCTGCTCTATCAGTATAGGATATGATGGATTTTGCTTGTGGATACCATCCTCTGTCTAAATCACTATGAACTACAATGTATCCTTCCTTTGGGGTTTGAACCGCCACCCAAAACTTGTTGTCAGGTTCTGGCCCCATTCCAACTTCAATAAATTCATCATGTGTCTCTTGATCATAAATTCTAAAAACTGCATTTCCTTCAGGATTTGCATATAGTAGATTGTTATCAATTGTCACTTGCCAACTAACAGCATGAACGTCATCTAAAACTCTAATTGGTGCTTCTCGTAGTACTGTGTTAAATTCATCTGAAGGAATTTCTAATGTGTCAATGATTAATGATGGATTTTTTTCTTCTTGAGCAAATGCCGGTGATATAAAAAATCCTAAAAGTAAAATTGCTGTAAAGAGATATTTCACAAGCTAGAGTAAATTTGATCGAATAAAAATCTAATCAACAAATGGTTTTGGATGATCCAAAATTACTTTTGCAACTTCTGGTCTTAAAATGAATTCTGATGGTGCCTGACCATTTTGAATCATTTCTCTTAATGCAGTTCCACTAATTTGCTCTTTAACATCATTATCATGTGGACATGCCTTTGGAGTAGTGTATGTGAGGCATTTTCTACAATAAAAGAACGGTGGGAAGAATACCGGAGAAATTTCTAACTCTGGATAATCATCAAAGATTTTTTGTGCTGCCATTGGATCGTAAAACTTTCCAACACCTGCATGATCACGACCTATAATGATATGAGTGCAACCAAAGTTTTGTCTCATTATTCCATGATGTATTGCTTCTTTTGGACCTGCATACTTCATTTGAGTATGTAATGTTCCTAGTTGGCATCGATTTTCAGGATAGTATGATTTTATCATGGTTTCATAGCATTTTACAATAACTTCATCTACAAAATCACCAGATTTTTTCTTTCCAATTACTGGATTTACAAATACACCATCACGAGTTGTAATTGATGTTTTTTGTAACATCTCATGTGCTACATGAGGTGGATTTCTGGTTTGAAATGCACAGATGGTTTTCCATCCTGCTTTTGCAAAAGCTTCACGTGTTTGAATTGGAGTTAATCTATTTTTTCTAATTTCAGTATCATTTGGTCTTTGAATATAATCAATTTTGCCGCTAACCAAGTAATCTTTCATTGACATTGTATATGCAACACCTGGATGTGCTGAATCATTAGTTCCATAGACTCCTTGAGCTGTTTTTTCTTTATCAAAAGAATATGTTTCCTCAACATGTAATACTGCAACTCCAATACCATCTGGATTTTTTAATAAAACATCTTTTGCTTCTTTCATTTTGGTTGCAGTTTCTTCATCAACATCAAGTACAATTGGAATAGTCCAAGCTAAATCATTAGTTAATCTTCCACGTGATACAACACTTTCAAAGTCTTGTTGTCCCAAAAATCCTTCTAGAGGACTAAAAATTCCATCTGCAATATTTTCAACATCATTTGCAACATCTTCACTAATTGAAATTGAAAATAATCCTGTAGGATCAATTTTGGTAATTCTGTTAACTAGTATTCCACCATGTGGCTTAATTGAATTGTTTTCTGACATGATAAATCATCTATCAAGGGTCTATATGAAGGCCACACTCTTTATTTCCTTCTTGTTCCCACCACCATCTTCCGGCTCGAATATCTTCTCCAGGTTTAATTGCTCTAGTACATGGCTCACAACCAATACTCGGGAATCCTTTGTCAAGCAGGCTATTGTATGGTAAATTATTTTTTTTAATATATTCTTGAATCTGATCCCAAGTCCAATCAACTATTGGATTTATTTTTAAGATCCCTCCATGCCCATGATCTAGTTGAAACATTGTCACATTAGTTCTGTTTGTGGTTTGATCACGTCTTAATCCAGTAATCCAACCATCCAAAGTGCTCAACATTTTATTCATTGGATGAACCTTACGAATTTCACAACAGAGTTTTCTATTATCAATACTCTCATAGAATAGATTCATTCCTTTATCACGAACCATATCTTCAACTTCTTTTGTATCTGGAAATAATACTTCAATAGAAATATTGTATTTTTTACTAACAATATCGATAATATCATAGGTTTCTTGTGGTAATCTTCCTGTATCAAGGGTAAAGAATCGAAATTTGGGATTAATTTTTAACATAATATCCATAACTACTGCATCTTCAGCTCCAAAACTTGATGCCTTTGCAACTTTTGGATGAAGATTTTCAGAAACCCACTCTAATGCTTCTTGTGTAGTTTTGATTTTTGAGTTTAGTTCATCTACTTGTTCTTGTGTAAATTTTGTCACATATTCACATAGATTATTTGTTTTATATTGATTACCCAAATTATTATCCTAAATTATAAACAAGTAGAATTCAAAATAAAAAATATGGATGAAATATCATACGTTGTAGTTTTTCCAACTATATTTTCAAAAAATAAAATTCCACAACTAATTTCAAATATTAAAAGAATTCTTAAAATAAAAAATCAGAAATTCAAGTCTGTTAAGCGTGATGGGGATGTAATCCTTGTTGATGCAAATGATCCTGTATTTGCATCATCTGCAATAAATTTACTTTTTGGAATTGAAAAAATAGCCATAGCAAGAAAAATTAAAAATGATTTCCAAAATATTATTTCTGAAATTACATCTATTGGAGGTAATTTACTCTTAAAGGGAGAAAAATTCCTTGTAAAAGTAGAAGGAATTTCAAAAGGATTTGTAGTCAAAGATGTGGAGATTGCAGCAACATCAAACATAATTGAAAAGAAAGTAAAATTGGGAGCATATCCAGGAACAGATGAAAATTATGACAAATTATTGTATACATATCTTACAAAAAATAATGCATACATCTGTATATTTTCAGATAATGGTAAAGGTGGTATTCCATATCAATCACAAAATCAAAAAACAATATGTGCAGTATATGATGAAATTTCAGCAGTTTCTTGCTTTGAGACAATCAAGCAGGGTTATGATGTAAAGATACTAGTTTGTTATAAACAAAAATCTGAATTGATGAATCTTGCAAAAATTATTAATCAAATTATTCCACGATTAGTGCAAGATAAAATTGAACTTGAATTTTTACAACTAAAAATTAGTCCAAATGGAATTAAAAATTATTTAATTTATATAAATTCAGTATTAGAAATATTATTACAATATTCTAACAGTCGTGTGTCATTAGCATTATCTCCATTAATTTATTCATCAGACTTTATTGATAATTCATTAAAGATAGTATTTGGAAAAAAGAAAATTCCAATTTTACCACTTGCTGGAGTTGATTCTAACTTGTTTATTGAAGCTAAAGAGATAGGCCTTGAAAGAAATATCAAGAAATTGGAAAAAATGGTCACAATCTCTACTGATGAAATTCCTTCTTTTTCAAAAAAAGAAGTTGAATCAGCACTAAAATCAAAAAAAGTTATCAATATTCAGATAGGTCCCAACAATGTTCATGATATTTTAGATTCTCTTGAAAATCATTGAGAATTTAAACAGCATATTTGGTTTGATATTGTGCTCAAAATAGGAGAATTCATCTACCCATGGGGAAGTGGCCATTATTCTCGAATGATGAGACTAAATGATATTCTAGAAGAACATATCAAAGAAAAATTTGAGGTTCATTTTTCTAGCAAAGATCATGTTTATGAAAAATTATTAAAAAAATTCCCCGACCAAAAAGAAAAAATTCATGAAATTTTGATGCCAACTCCAATTGATGGAAAGTTTGGTCCTAGTGTTTCAAAATCATTATTAAATTTGTTATTACCAATTTCAAAAAACCCATCACTGGTTAAACAAATTACAAGTTATTTGAGAGAAGAAAGAAAACTGTACAATAAAGAAAAATTTGATCTTGTAATTAACGACGGTGATATGGGTTCAAACATTCTAGCAAAAAATAGAAACATACCTAGTTTGTTTGTAACAAATCAGTTTAGACCAAAATTATACAATTCAAGATCATATCTTTATCCATCATTAATTTTTATTGCAAAACAAATTGGTAAAGCATCAAAAATTCTTGTGGCAGATTCACCACCTCCATATACAATGTGTGAGTATAATCTAAATTTTATCAAAGAAGTAGAAGAGAAAGTTGTCTATGTTGGACATTTTACAAATAGTAAAGAAATTAAAAAAGAAGATATTTCAGATCTTGAGAAATTAGTACAAAACAATGAATTTGGTTATTGGATGAGAACAGGAAATAAATCGACTAATGATGGAACTGGTCAGAGATATGAAGAAGTATTTCATCAAGATGAGATGAAAAAAGAAAAAAGAGTAATATCACATGCAAGAAATAATTCCAACATAGATTCAGTGTTAGGAAAAGATGGTAAAAGATATTCTATAAAAGAAGCTTTGGATAAAAAAATAGATTGGATACAAATTGATATTGGTTTTCTTTCAGAACAAGAAAAAGACACAATACTAAATTTGTGTAAATATGCTGTTGTGAATGGTTCTCACACTGTAATGGGTGAAATCATGGGAGGAAAGTCAAAACCAATAATTGGAATCCCAATTTATGATGAACATACAAACAACATCAAATGGGCAGAAGAAAAGAACTTAGGCGTATTAGCGATTAAAACAAGCCAAGTAACGAAAGGTATATCCAAAATTAAAGAAAATTATGAAGAATTTCAAGATAATTTGAATGAGTTTTCAAAGAATTTTGTTCCTAGTGGGGCAGAAAATTCAGCAAAAATAGCTGCCCAAATATTAGAAGAAAAGAGATAATAGATTATTTTGATGATTTTTCTCATCTGGCACGCGGGATTTCGATGGGCGAACGGACCGCAAGGGATGATGAAAAAATCCGCGTGTCGGATAATATCGATCAATAGAGATTGTGGGAACGCTTTTATGGAAAAAATCAAGCCATGTCAACAGTGCCTAACTGTCCTGAATGTACATCACGAGAGAAAAAGAAAATAGAAGCAAAGTATGTAGAGGATTTCCCAGAAGAGGAAGACAGAAGCAGAGATGCATTATTCAAATTATTTGATGAAATTGACATTCCAATGAAAATGGATGAAAAAAATAGAAGACATTTCATTTGTAAACGATGTGGATTATACGCAACAAGAGAAGAAGTTTCAGATATTAGATTCAAGTTAAATCAAAGAGAAAGAACACGTGATGACAAACATGATGACTATCTAGAATGGTGGTCAAAAAGTAAAAAAGAAAAAGCAGAAAGTTAGAGAGGTTTACCATGGTAAAAAAGAAAGAAGATGAAATTCCAGAATGGGTTACTGATGAAATTCAAAATGCAAAATTTAAGAAACCTGAAGAGATAAAATCATCAGGATATATTCTAGAATTCTATTATGAAGACAACAAAGTAGATGTTCAATTGTATGATGCAGTAGAAGATGGACGACATATTGTAACTATGGATGTCGCTAAAGGTATCAAAATGGATGATTTACTAAAAGGTGAAGTTTATGAATTTATTTTTGATCAACATAAAGCACCATTAAGCAAAAAAGTATCAGAATTTCTAGAAAAAGAAAAAGAAATAGAAATGAAAGCAATTTATCAATTTGAATTAAAATCTCTAGAACTCTTAGAAGTAGGCTCAAATGAATCTGCAAAAGAAGGTTTAGAAGAATAAAATTAATCTTTTTTCATAGAATCTAATTGTTTTTTAAAAGCTTTTCCTAAAATTGGATTGATAAGATATGGGAATGTGTTTTTCAACCATACTGCACCCCGTACTACAGATGGTACAATGATTTCTAATCTAGTAGAATTTGCTGCTTTTAGGATTGTTTTTGCTACAGTTTTTGAACTAAGTGAGGTTGGAGAAAATTTTGGCATTTTTTTAAATGATGGATGATCAAAGAAATTAGTTCTAACCATTATAGGACTAACAACAGTAATCCCAACCCCAGTATTTTTTAATTCATGTTTAAGACCTTCTGAGAATCCTAACATTGCAAATTTTGATGCACAATGTGGGGCAATTCCAGGTAAACCAAAACTTGCAGCTACTGATGCCACATTGACAATATGCCCTGATTTTTTATCCAACATTGATGGAAGAAAATTTTTGATACAGTAAATCATTCCAAAATAATTTGTCTCCATTTGTGATTCTATATCATCAATACTAAGATCAGTTACAGAGCCATAAATTGCAAAACCAGCATTATTTACTAGAATATCAATTGAATCAAATTTCTCTAAAACTGTTTTTGACATTTCTTTTACTTGATCTTTTTTAGATACATCACATAGACAAATTAGAATGGTCACATTGAATTGTTTTAATTCATCTGCAACTTGTTCAAGTTTTTCTTTTGTTCTTGAAACTAAAACAAGGTTAGCACCTTTTTTTGCAAATTCTATTGCAGTATCTTTACCAATTCCCGATGATGCACCAGTGATTAAAACAACTTTATTTTTAAAATCCACAAATTAAAAAAATCAATTAAAGATAAAGTGGTTTCTATGAAGACTGTGATTTTGGTATCTTACTCAAGGCTAATTTTACTAAAAGTAGCCATGTAATTACAATTGGAACATAATATGTTGCAATTCTCCATCCAATTACAGCATCCCAGGCTACAACTCCTTCTGAAATTTCAAATGCAAAAGGATCTAAATTATTAATGTAAGCTATAATTCCAAATTCTGCTAAACCAGAACCGCCTATAGTAATTGGTAGATTTCCAATTGCATTTGCACCCATTACTGCCATAATAGAATCAAATGCATTGATAACAAATCCTGTTCCCATTGCAATAATCATAAATGAAATTCCGTAAAATGCCCATGAAGCTAATGAAAACAAAAATGAAACAGTGAAAATTTTCTTAGATTCTGGAGTTTGTATATTTTCTCTAATCATAGTACATGTTTCTTCCATCCAAGAATTAGTTTGATTGATAATTTTAGTTCCTTTTTCTTTTCCTAGTTTCTTAAGAAGAGTTTGTATAACATTTGGAACTTGGAATATGTGTTTAGAAGATAAGAAAAACATAATCATCCATAAAGATGTTATAGAAATACTAGTAGCTAAAATAACTATTCCAACTATGTATGCTCCATTCAATAATGCAATTATTCCTGCCAACATAGATAACAATCCCATTGCTAGAACTTCAGTTACAATATCAACGAGTGCAATCCATGTAGCTTTAGAAAGTTCTATTCCTTTTTTCTTTAAATAATAAATTACAACAAATTCTGCTCCAATAAACATCGGAGTTGTAAATTTGATAAATTCACTACCAACTCTAACACCGACTAATTTAAAAAATGAATCAAAATTTCCAAGATACTTTCTTGTAATGTATGCAAATTTGATTCCCTGAAGTCCCAATTTTATCATCATAGCAACAATTGCACCAATAAATGGAAGCAATCCAATTGCTAGAATATCTTCTATTTGAATATCAAATTGAATTGCGATTATGAAAATAGGAACTAAAGTAATAGGAATAGCAATTATTCTCCAGTTCATTTGATGGTTTTTTTGAGGAATCAAATATGAAAGTTGAGTACATTTCTAGTCAGGAAGAATTGCAGTCTAGAATTAGGCATAGAAATTATACAGAATCAGAGGCTTTGGCAGTAACATGAAATTCTTGTTTAATTTCTTCAAACAATGAATCCAACATATCATAATCTGAAAGATTCCTATCTTTGAGTAATTTAACAACTAAATCTTTGAGATGGGCTTCCTTTTCAAAAGTAGTTTGATTCACAAATAAGATAAAATTTGATCTGATAAACATCAAGTGGAATTTTTTCATCTTTTTGAATACCAATTTGGTATTTTCAGTGATAATAATATCAAAGCCAAGCTAGTTTGAAATATAAGCAAATAAAGAAAATTAGACGGATTGAAAACAATTTTTGTTTCAGGTACTGCAGGTTCTGGAAAATCCTTACTCACATCAAAGTTACAGGATTATTATTCAAGAAATGGAGCATTTGCTGCAATTTTGAATTTAGACCCTGGTGTAGATAGCATGCCATACACTTGTGATGTAGATGTTAGAGATTATGTTGATTATGTATCAATTATGCAACAGTATGAACTTGGACCAAATGGTGCTATGGTTATGGCAAATGATTTGATTGCATCGAAAATTGATGATATTCAAAATGATGTAAATAAAATAAATCCAGATTACCTAATTGTAGATACGCCCGGTCAAATTGAATTATTTGCATATCGTTCTAGTGGACGTTTCATAGTAGATAATATTTCAACTGAAGAAAAAACAAATATTTTTCTCTTTGATGGATCTCTTATTACTTCACCAGTTAATTTTGTTTCAATTGCATTACTTGCAACATCAATTAGATTACGTCTGAATTTACCAACAATTAATGTTCTAACCAAAACAGATCTTATTGGAGATAAATTAAAAAATATTTTAGAATGGTCTACAAATTTAAAAACATTAGAAAATGCAATTGGGAATGAAACTGATGGTGATACATATACATTGACTACAAATATTTTACGAGGATTGAATTTAGGAGGATTTGCTCAAGGACTAATTCCAATATCTAATCTTACAGGTGATGGTTTTGTAAATCTTGAAGGTGCATTAAGCAGAATTCTTAATTTGGGTGAAGAGGTAGAAAGTTAGTTGGTATCAAAAGTTACAGTTAAAGCACCTTCATCAACTGCAAATTTAGGTCCAGGATTTGATGTATTTGGATTAGCTTTGGATGCATTTTATGATACAGTTACACTAACTAAAATAAAAAAAGGAATTAAAATAATTACAGATGATAATATCCCTACAAATCCTGAAAAAAATACTGCGGGATTAGTAGTAAAAAATATGATAAAAAAATTCAAAATTAAAGGCGGTATCGAAATTAAAATCAAAAAAGGAATTCCTGCAGGATATGGAATGGGAAGCAGTGCTGCATCAGCTGCTGCATCAGCAGTTGCATTTGATAAATTATTTGGATTAAAATTAAATGGGAATTCTTTAGTAGAATTTGCAGGATCTGGAGAAAAAGCAAGTGCAGGTACAGTTCATTATGATAATGTAGCAGCTTCTGTGTTAGGTGGATTTGTAATTGTTAAAACAAATCCTTTAGATGTAATTAGAATTGATCCCCCAACTAATCTAAGGATGTGTATAGCAGTTCCAACAATTAGTGTGCCAAAGAAAAAAACAAAGGTATCAAGAGGAGTTATTCCAAAAAAAATCAAACTATCTGACAGTATTTTGAATTTATCAAATGCTGCTGCAATTGTTGCAGGATTTATGAAGAAAGATTCAGAAATTATTGGGAATTCAGTTAAAGATGTAATAGTTGAACCTGCCAGACAACATATGATTCCAGGATTTCTCAAAGTAAAAGAAAATGCTATCAAAGCAGGAGCCATAGGTGTCACTATTAGCGGTGCAGGACCTTCAGTGATTGCTTTTTCAAAAAGTTCAGCAGATTTAAAAAAAATTAGTTTATCCATGGCAAAAGGATTTACATCTGCAAATACAAAATGTACTACTGTAATTTGTAAACCAAGTAAAGGCGCTGCAGACAAAAGGAAATAGTTGAATGAATTATGAAGAAAGCAGTTATTGTTTTTAGTGGTGGAATAGATTCTGTTTGTGCCGTTTCATATTTGAAATCAAAATATGAATTGTATGGTATTACATTTTCTTATGGACAAAAAGCTAATAGTGAAATTGCAGCAGCTAAATCTTTTGCAAAAAAATTAGGATTAAAACAACACAAGATAATCGATATTGGTTTTATGAAAGACTTGTATGGTAATTCTAATGTTTTAACAAGTTCTAAAAGAAAAATTCCTAGTAAATTTGATTATTCAATCGTAGTACCAATAAGAAATGCAGTCTTTTTATCAATTGCATCAGCATGGGCTTTTACACTAAATGCATCTCTAGTAGTATATGGCGCACATACTGGAGATAAACACTATCCAGATTGTAGACCAAATTTTGCAAAAAAGCTAGAAAGTGCATTTAATCAAGGTGAAATTGATGGAATTAAATCAAAACTACGAAAAAATATTGAAATTTGGTCACCCTATAGAGCAGGATTAGCAAAAAGTGATTTACTAAAAGCTGGAATGAAAGTATTAGGAAGTTCTATTTTCAAAACATGGAGTTGTTATTCAAATAAAAAATATCATTGTGGTGTTTGTGAATCTTGTAATAATAGAAAAATTGCATTTGAGAAAGCTGGAATCACTGATAAAACAAAATATCTTAAATGATTCTAGTATCAGTTTTTAAGAATTTTTGTTAGAATAAAACGTCTAATTCCAACATACCAAACGAGGAAAAATATACCCATTATTCCTATAAACATATAATTTTGTACTTCTGGAGTTAGTCCTTCAATAGAATCAGTAATTTTACTTGATGCAATCAAAGAAACTGCAATTAGTATTACACATTCTATTGCATACCATGTCCAATTAGGCCATGATTCTTTTGGAATGTGAATGTACGGATTTACTCCCATGTTTCTGATCAAAAATATTGATTATTTAATTTTTCAGTATTCTCTAAAAGGAGAGATCTGAGGCACGGTTTCGAAGTAATGACATTATGCCTGCTTTTTCTTCTTTATTTTCATAAATTCCTCTAAATGCAGAGGATGAAAGTGTTGCATCATTTTTTACACCACGCATCTTCATACAAAGATGCTCGGCATCTGCTAAAACAACAACGCCCTTTACTCCTTGAGAATGTAATTCATCAGCAATATTTTTTGTAAGACGCTCCTGAATTTGAAGTCTTTTTGAATATTTTTCCACTAATCTAACTAATTTTGAAATTCCGAAAACTCTACCATTTGGAGAATATGCAATGTGGATTTTTCCGTAAAAAGGTAACATGTGGTGTTCACACATTGAATAAAATTGAATATCTCGTGCAATTACTACATCAGAATCTTCTGAGAATTGAACAGATAATTCTGAATCTGAATCATATCCACCAAAAATTTCTTTGTACATATTTGCAATTCTTTCAGGTGTTTCACGTAATCCTTCACGTGTAGGATCTTCTCCAACTTCAATAATTAATTCTCTAACAAGTTTTTTTACACGTTCTTGATCCATTGATATTCACACAGAATTTTTCTAGTATTTGAACCTAATCTGATTTTTAGGCAGGTGCTAATTTTATGGAGCACCAATAAATTTGTGCAATTGAGGAACTACCTTAACATCAATATAATGAGAATAGACTAAATCATATAATTCTAATAAAAGTTCCAGGGAAGGTTCAGAAATTCCATATGTAGGCTGAATGATAAAACCATCAATATCATCTTTAGATATTTTATCAAAAATTTCTTGTACTAGTTTTGCAAATTCATTTAGTTGAGTTTTTGAACTAACCACAATTTTGATGTAAGTTGTTTTCTTTGATTTAACAGATGATTGGAGACATTTCATTGTGTGACCAATAAATTTTTCATATTGTTTTATATCAACAAAATCAGAATCTTTTGTTTTAAATTCAATTTTAACAATATCAATAAATGGTAATACATGATTAAATCTACCAATATCAAAACAAGATGATTCTAGATAGGTTGGAATTTTTTTATCTTGAATGTGTTTTGCAAGTAATGCTACTGCTTCATGTTGAATTAGAGGATCACCTCCTGTAAAATTTACTTTGTAAGTTTGATTTTTTAAGTTAGAATCAATTAAATGGTTTGCATCTTCAATAGAATATTCCGTTCCAGAATCAAGAGGAAGTGATTCTTTTGTGTCACAGTAAAAACAAGTAAAAGGACATCCAGCTAATCTCACAAAGAGAGTTTTGGTTCCATAAAGAATTCCCTCGCCTTCAACAGAAGTAAATATTTCAAATAATCTAACTTTCAAGTAATAATTGTAATTTTTTTCATTATTTATTCAGTGAGTTTCTAATGCATTACTGGTTCTTTTGTATAAAATAAACCAGAAATAAAGAATATTACTCCCAAAATTCCAATTGTACTTCCTATGAGTTCTACTTGATTTTGAAGATCTCCTTCAATTGGTGCCCATAACCATGCCATCAAAGCACCGACAATAATCATTGGGATTCCTACTCCAACTATGATTGCTTTTGAGGCCATGCTAAACGCTGATTAGAAAATGTATATGAATTTTATGATAATTTATTGTAGTGAATTTTTAATTTCTGCCAGTTGTTTTGCTAAATCTCTTAATTGTTCATTAGCAGTTTCAAATTCACCATCATTCAAATTCTGTTTAATGCTTTGAAGAGTAATTTCTGCATTTGACAAATCTTCCTCATCTACTCCATCAACCTGATAAAGTCTAGAAAGAGTTTTTTCAACTTGTAGTATTCTGGATTCAAGTCTATCATTTTTTGTTAGCTCAAACTGATCTTTTAAAGACATGATTTTTCTTATTTCTTCAATAATTTGACGTGGATCATCTATTGAGGATAGATTTTCCTTAGCAGATTCTAATTTTTTAATAATCTCATCAGAAACACCTTGGTTTTTGGCATTTTCTATTAATCTATCAAGTTGTTCCAAATATTTTTGAGCATATACTTTAGCTCTTTGTGACTCTTGTTTTGATGCTTTTTCACGTAGTTCTTTGTTAACATCTATGATTGTTTCTTTGATTTCATGAATTGTATCTAATGCTTGTGCAAATTGATGAGCATCAATTTGTTTTTTGGCTTTTACAACCAATTCATCTAATTCAGAGAAATCAATAGAGGCATCATGTTTTTTTGCAATAGTTCGTAGATTATCTAGATAAGATTGTAATCTTTGAAGATCATTAGATGGATTCTTTGCAGTATCTCTTACAGATGCAGTTTCATCTTGAGATGCAACATCAGATACTGAAATTGTTAGATGTCTAGAAATTTCTTTGAAAATTTTCATGGCTGAAAGGAAGTGCTCTTTTGCAGCGCTGTCATCATCACTTTGTAATGATTTTTCTAGGGATTCAACTTGTTGTGTTCCCTTTTCAAACAATTTCTTAATTTTATCAGAAGAATCATTGGAAATTTGATTATTGATTTGTTCTTGTGCACGTTTTGCAATCTTTAGTAGAATTGCAGAATCATCTGCAGCATAAGCACTGCTAGTTATACCACCAAAAGCCATGCTTGCAACTAAAATTAACAAAGCAAAAGATGTTAGAGATTTCATTCTTCTTCCTCCAAATCTTTCTTTAATTTGACTAGATTTTGCAAGTCTTTTTTAGAAATTTCTATTACTCCTTCTCTTTCTAATCGTTTAACTACTCTCCACATTGTAGTTCTAGGTTGTAAGAATTTTTTTCTTAAATCACTTTCCAAAGCTTCTCCTCCATTTGCAGAAATGAATTTAATGATTTCTTTATCATCTTCACGCATATCAGGTCTTAAATTGAAAATATTTTCAGTATCAGTTGTATCGGTTTTAATTTGTGACTTAGAAATAACTTCAGTTTGTATTACAGAGGAAGATTTTGTTTGTTTTCTTTTAATCATAATAACTACTCCAGAAATAGCTGCTGCAACAGAAGCGCCAGCAAGTATAATTGTATTAATATCATTATTTGGTTGTTCAGGTATTGTAGTTGGTGGTTGTGTAGTTGGTGGTTGTGTACTTCCAAAAATATAATTAATTTCAGATAAACCTGAACTCAAATCTAATTTTGTTTGATCATTTATCAAATCCATATTTGATGGTAATGCATCCATTCCAACAATAATTGAATTTGTTGGCATCAATAACGAATAATCAGTTGGAGAATCTAGAGTAAAAGTCCAAACTCTTCCTTCTTTAGAAATTAAATCGTGAATATCATAATCAATTGAAACAGAAGAAGAACCAAAAGTATCAATCATTGCTTTATCATCAATAATTTCACTAGATAGCAAAAAACCATTTTCTCCTACAACCACAAAATTATCAATAGATGACCCAAACAGACTAACTTCATAATCAGGATCTAGAGGATCTACTTCTAGCTGAGATGAAATATGAGCTGAACCATCTGAATAAAGGGTTAGATCAAGCATACGAGTAGAACCGAATGAGGTCTGAATTGGCATCGTTAGTGCAACAATCATTAAGCCAGCAATTATCAAAGGTGCCTTAACCATTGTTTCGAGGATACCATCAGTCCTTACAAAAAGCATTCCATCTTCTCGAAGAGACTCTTTCCTATGGATTGGTACGATTTCTGGATACATATGCTTAATACCTTAGATTCATGCTTTCGACGAGTCCCTGAAATCTCTTGAATTCCTGGAAAAACTGAAGTCCTTTTTCAGTTATCAAAAAGACTCTATTTCTGTCGTTTTTGACGGATTCGACTAAGCCTGCTTCTACCAGTTTCTCACATTTGTCTAGTACTGCATAGTGAGATAGGTTGGCTTTGCGAGAGATTGCAGATACAATGACTCCACCACGACCGCCATCAGCGGTCACATCTAAGATATCACCCATAATGCCCATTTCGGACCTGTATTGTTGTTTTGACATGCTCTAGTATAGAACAATGTAGTTTATGAGGAACATTTTGAAACTTCACAGCGGAACGCAAAGCGGAACAGTAGTTTCATTAGAAAAATTGCCTAATTTTTAATAATTTTGGAAATATATCGGAAATTTGAAAATATCTCATGCCTACAAAAAATTATAAAAATCTCTATTTTTCTAGAAAAAATCTCTTTTAGAAATTTTTAAACAAAAATAATCAATTTGTCCCAATTTTAGGTAATTTAGATGAAATTTAGTATATAAAGAACAGGATAATTCCTCGCCGTTCCTAATCTATCATTTTGATAATATTTTTTCATGATAAAAAACCAAATTCAAAATTTTGAAGTAGCCATCCTCTTGATGCTTGCTGCTTCACCCCTATCTATTACCTATGCATTTGGTCAAAATAATGACAATGTAGATGAACAAACAGTAATTCTTACAGAGAAAGTAGTAGATGGGAAGCTAAAAGTCAATCATTATGCCCTACCTAATGGACTATCTGAGGCTGATTTGCAAAGAACTCTATCAATTGAAGGTCAAATGTCTTGGACTTATGTTAATTACGAGTCATACAATGCAGGAATTGTTCTTTTTGATGGAAAAGCTTCAAAGTTGGGAGAAAATCTATGGGAAATTTCAATAGATGAGGAAATCCCTGAGGATGAAGTAAGCTTTCAGGTAGTATTTTCTGGAAAAATTATAGAATCAGATGAGGAAAATGTGATTGCAGTTTCATTAATGAATTCCGTGATTAAAAACCCAGAAACTGCCCAAAATCTCAAATTATTAGAGATAGGAGAACCGATCATTAATTCAATTGATTCCAACCAAGAATATAGAAATTCAATTTGATGAAATGTCATCATATTTTTTCTTTGATTGACTAAAAATCATTCACAAGGTCAGCTTTGAGATGCAATGTAACTTTTTATTCCCATTTTGAAAAGTAAATCATAAAATGTTTGATAAATTCAAAAATGAAGAGGGAGGAGAAATGGTAGAAGAAAGAACTGATAATGATAATACTGAAGAATCCAATTCTACAATAGAATCAACTAGTCAAATTGGAATTGGGGAATTAATGGGTAAACGGGCAAAATTAGAAGAAGCGATAGATTACGTTGGTTTAATGATTAAAAATCTAAAAGATAAGAGAACTTTACTTGAAAAAGATATTGAAGAAGAATCAGTTGACATAAAAAATCTAAAAGAAAAGCTTCAAAAAGTTAGTGAATACATTGAGGAAGAAAACAGAGGAATTTCTGAACTAGCTAATAAGAGACAAAAAGTTGAAAATGAAGCAGACGAAGTAGGTTCCATCATCAATACATTGAGAGATAGACTTTCTGGTGTTGATAGAGTAATTGATGATGAAGGTAGTAGAGTCAAAAAAATTAAAGAGTCTAGAGATTCATTTAATTAATAAATTTTAAAAATTAAAGATATTTGTTGGTAGTTGCTTCTTGAGTATCTGTTGGAACTGAAGGGAACATTTGTCCTGCTGAAGTTTCAGCAACAGCAGCAGCTTCTTTTAAGATACTTTCAGATTCTGCACTGGTTGTTTCATCCATTCCAAATGCTGCATCTCCTGAGAAACTTTCTGTCATAAAGCCACCAAGCATTTCTGCCATTTGACCAATTTCTTGCTCAGCACCTGGCATAATTTTTCCAAGAGAAGATTTTAGATTTTTCATCAATCCCATTGTTGGCATTATAGCTACTACAGTATCTCCGAGATCACTGCATGTAGTTAATCGTAATTCTATTTGTTCTAATGCTATTCTAGCGCTACTCAAAATTTTTGTTACTTTTCTTACTTCAGCTAATTCATTTCCAAGAACTTTGCTTGTTTGATTATCATGTTTTTGTGTTGCATCTACGATTCGTTGGAATAGTTTTGCATCACGCTCTTGTAAACTGGATAGCATAGTATCTAATTTTTTAATTTGTGATTGTAATTTTTTAATTCCTTCCTGAACTCTTGGTTTTAAGGCTCCCTTAGGCTTGATAGTGTCATTAATTTTTTCACTAATTCCAGGCTTAGCTTGTTTTGACCATTTATCAGATAATCCAGGCATGAGTTGAATTTTAAAATATGTACTTAATTTCCTGTGTAAAAAATGGTTCACAGTACATAAAAAATTACTAGCTAAAATTGAGTATTTTAAACATCATTTTTTAATAAATCAAATTTCATAGGCATTACAAAAACAAGTTTCTAATCAAAAGATGTGATTTCAAATTAAAATGAAGAATTTAGAATGTATCTTTAGAATTTATTGATTTTATGATTCCATCACGTTTTTTATACTCTAACTGTAAATTATGTTCTAATCTTTTCATAGTTTCCAAACTAACTTCTTGATTTTCTGATTTAGAATTTTCTAATTCATATTTCTTATGTTCTTCAAGTTTGTTAATTCTTTCTTCATTAATTTTTAACTGCTGATTTAGCAAGTCTAATTGAATTTCACAATTTTCACAGATTAATGATCTTCCTGTTTCTATATTAGACATATAACCACATTTCTTACAAATAAAATCCATTTACATAAAATGTATAATTATTCTAAAATTAAGCGTATTGATGGAATTTATTTTTATAATAGAATTTAATGCATATTTTATTGAATAAAAAAATTATTATAATTTCTATAGTTATCATATTAGCAATTATTTTAGTAAGTTTTTCATCAAATGAAACTAGTGAAAAAAATAATATTTTATTTCATGTAACACTTGCAGATCCTGATCTTTATGATAATGGTGTTTATACTAAGGAATTCACTCTTGAAAAAGGAGAATATTTTTTTAGATTTGTTCCAAATGGTAGTAGTCCAAAAATATTATCAATTACATTAAGTGGAAATACATTTGATTATTCTAAAGACTTTCAATTAATAGGAACATCACATCAAACTGGAATCTCTGAATATTTTACATGGGATTATGATGGACAGAAAAATATTATCAATTCAGAAATACAAAAAATTTCAATCACAATTAATCCAAACGGAGAAACTATTGGTTCTGTATCTGTAGATATCTTAGAAAATTAAAAAGGCGTATTCCCCTTAATTACAGAACAATGAGAGATTTCCTCTCTTAGTCAGTTGTTAAACAACTGAACACCTTTTCCGTTCTGCGGGGCTACGCAAGTTTAGTCGATAGTAATTCTATCTTTCGACATTAATTATAATAGGAACTCTAAGTATTTAAAATTTAAGATGAAATTTTATAAAAAATCATTAATTTTTATATAATTTTTTATGACTGTTCTTGATTAATGGATCTATAAATTACGAAATTACGTTTAGATGTTGTTGAGATTAACTGGTAAAATTGCTCTAGTAACTGGTGGAAGCCGTGGAATAGGATTAGCAACTGCAAAAATTTTATCAGAAAATGGTGCAACAGTAGCAATTACTGCAAAAGATAAAGATAGATTAGAAAATGCAGTAAAAGAGATTCCTAATGCAATAGGTATTGCAGCAAACATTAGAAATTCAAAAGATGTAAAAAATGTTGTAAATAAAATAATTGAAAAATTTGGTAAATTAGATATTCTTGTAAATAATGCTGGAATTTTTCCCAAAATAAAACAATTACATGAAATTAATGAAGATGAATGGGATGAGGTATTAGATGTAAATCTTACAGGACAGTATAGATTTACCAAGGAGGCCATTCCTTATTTACAAAAAACATCTGGTTCAATAATTAACATTTCATCAGATGCTGGAATAAAGGCATATCAAGGATTTAATGCAGATGCATATTCTGCATCAAAAGCTGCATTAATCATATTAACAAAATGTTGGGCTCTAGAATACTCTAAAGATAAAATTAGAGTAAATTGTATTTGCCCAGGAGTAGTAGATACAGATATGACAAAACCATTTTTGAAAACTGAAAAAGACAAGGAATTCATAAATAATGAGCATCCCATTGGTAGAATTGGACAACCAGATGAAATTGGAAAAGCAGTTTTGTATTTTGCCTCAGATGATGCATCATGGACAACAGGTGCAATATTGGCTGTAGATGGAGGAGAATCAATTAAATGAATTCACATGAATTTAATACAACAACAAAGGAGAAAACACTATGAAAGATAGAAAAGCAAAAGCAAAATTAATTTTACTTTTAGGAATTATTTGGATAGTTATCACATTACCTCTACCATGGATAGTTAATAATCCAGAGGTGTCAGCAGCACAATTCAATACAATACTTGCCATTATTGGAGTGATGTCAATTCCATTTATCGTTCTTGGAATAGTCTGGACCCTAAAGCCAGAACTTACGACTTAGGTAATTTTTAATTGCAAAATATCCCTATTTCGAACAAAATTCCTGAATTAGATATTGCCATCAAGGCTGCAATTGAAGCAGGTAATGCAATTTTAGAAATTTATCAAAAAGATTACAAAACATCCACAAAAAATGATAATTCTCCAATTACAGATGCAGATTTGAAAAGTAATGAGGTGATTAAAAATATTTTATCACAAACAAAACATTGGATTTTATCTGAAGAAGATAAAGATGACTTAGAGAGAACATCACAAGAGACAATTTGGATAATAGATCCTCTTGATGGAACTTCTGATTTTATTGACAAGACAGGAGAATTTACAGTTATGATTTCTTTGATTAAAAACAAAAAACCAATTCTAGGTGTAATTGGATGGCCTACAGAGAATACATTATTTGTTGCTCAAAAAGATAGTGGAGCATTTAGATTTTCAAATGAAAAATGGGAAAAAATTTTTGTTACCAAAATTTCAGAAGTCCCAAAATGTAGAACTGTAGGTTCTAGACATCATTTATCAGATAAAGAAAAATCATTCATTAAAAAATTAGGTATTGAAGATTTCACAAGTATTGGAAGTTCATTAAAAGTTGGAAAAATTAGTTCTGGCGAAGCTGAAGCTTACATTACAACAACAAATAAAATGAAAGAGTGGGATTCAGCTGCTTCTTATTGTATAATTTCAGAAGCTGGAGGTAAAATGACAGACATGTTAGGAAATGATCTTACATACAACAACAAAGATGTGTATCATCAAAACGGAATTCTTGTTACAAACGGTTTAGTTCATACTAAAATAATTGAAGAATTTAAAAAATTATAGTAGGTTTCTTCCTTTAAGGAAGTCCTTTACTTTTTGTGCGCTGTCTGAAAGTGAATCATGTTCTG
>Ga0233439_10000803_pt1 | contig 43521 bp, 39 predicted proteins | sample SI_123_September_6_FD_182713 | JGI IMG/M metagenome (GOLD analysis project Ga0233439, IMG submission 182713) | Seawater microbial communities from Saanich Inlet, British Columbia, Canada - SI_123_September2016_100_MG | ecosystem: Environmental > Aquatic > Marine > Inlet | place: Canada: British... | reverse complement strand
ATGAACCTAGGTCAGCTGCTTGAAACCCACTTGGGTTGGGCTGCTAACACTCTTGGCTTCCACGCTCGAACACCAGTATTCGATGGTGCTCAGGACAGCGTTATCGAAGACCAGCTTGCACGAGCTTGGTTCGTTCGTGAATCTAACGCCAAGGACAACCGAGATCTAGATACTGCAGAAATCGACTGGACCAAGGTCGATGCATACCTAGAAGAGCGCGGTTTCGACCGTGATCGACTCTGGAGTGACGCTCAGTCAAACCGAGGTGTGGCTCGTGAAGCCTGCCTACGAATTTGGCTGAAGGAAACTGCTGGTATCGAAACTGCTGAAATGAAGCCTTCGGAGCTTATGCAGGAGTCACTCAAGGTATCTCGTGAGCGAAACCTTTCTGCACCGATCTTCGGTAAGCAGATGCTCATAGATGGTCGAACTGGTCTTCCATACGATGCACCGATTACTGTCGGTAACGTCTACATGCTGAAGCTCATTCACCTTGTTCAAGACAAAATTCACGCTCGTTCAACCGGACCTTACTCGCTCATCACCCAGCAGCCGCTCGGTGGTAAAGCTCAGTTCGGTGGACAGCGATTCGGTGAGATGGAAGTTTGGGCACTAGAAGCATATTCAGCGGCTTACACGCTGCAGGAAATGCTGACGATCAAGTCTGACGACGTGATTGGACGTGTCAAAACTTACGAAGCGATCGTGAAGGGTGAGGAGGTCATCCAGCCGGGTGTACCTGAATCATTCCACGTTCTCTTGAAGGAACTTCAGGGTCTTGGGCTTTCGGTCGAGCTTCTAAACGAAGATATCGAACGATTCACTCAGGCTCAGACTCAGTCTCAGGAAATGTCGGCAACACTCGGAGCACCGCTGGATTGGAATGATCTAAGCGATGAGCCGTTTGATGCACTCGACATCGAAGAACTTGCAGTTGGCGATGAGCCAGTTGCGATAGTCGCAGACGAATCAGAAGACGAAGAATCGGACGACTCCGACTCAGATGACAAAGACGAGGCAGCAGAGCCAACTGAAGATTCTCTTCAGACTCTCGCTTCTGAGGAATCTGAAGACGGTGCCGACGACCTTCCTGGCGTCGAAGACGAAGAGAACTAACAAAACAAATTACGTTCGGGTGAGCCTCGATTGAGGTTCACCCGAACACTTCAACTTTGCTGGCTTCGCTAGCTAGCTTCACTAACGGGATAGCTACCCACGAGGGTAAAACCTCGAAAGGTAAGGAAACGGCCACATATGACGCAGTCGGGCGCCGATTTCAACGCAATAAGAATTTCTCTGGCTTCACCAGAGCAGATTCGAGCATGGTCATACGGAGAAGTGACCAAACCAGAGACGATTAACTACCGCACGCTCCGCCCTGAGAAGGACGGACTGTTTTGCGAACGTATTTTCGGTCCTACCAAGGACTGGGAGTGCTACTGCGGTAAGTACAAGAAAATCCGCTACAAGGGCGTAATTTGCGACCGTTGTGGTGTTGAGGTTGCGCGTTCAAAGGTTCGACGTGAACGAATGGGTCACGTCAAGCTCGCCGCGCCAGTAGCTCACATCTGGTTCTCGAAGGGCACACCTTCACGACTTGGTCTCCTTCTCGACCTTTCACCACGAAACCTTGAGCGAGTTCTTTACTTCGCCCAGTACGTGGTTACACATGTCGACAACATGGCTCGCCAGAACGCCATCGAGCAGCTGGAAGCCTACCGTGACGCCGAGGTCAACCGACTCGGTGAAGATCTAAAAGAGAACCTCGCTGGGGAAGCCGTTGAAGGCACTCTCGCAGCCACTATGCAGGTTCTGTTCGAACAGCGAGTTGAAGCTGACCGAATTGCACTTGAGTTTGCAGAGATCGATAAGCCTAAGAAGAAGCCTACTAAGGCTCAACTTGCTAAGGCTGAAAAAGAATCTGCTGAGCTAATTGCAGCACACAACGCTGAAGTTGCAAGCTTCAAGGGCGATGACGCTGCTACCAAGCTTTCAGAGATCACTGACGAGCAAAAGGCTAACGTTGAAGCTGACGTTCAGGAAAAGATCGACGATTTGGAGTCGATCCGAGTAATGGACCTTCTCACAGAGGCTCGATTCCGAGAGCTTCGTGACAAGTTCGGCCAGGTATTCAAGGCATCAATGGGTGCTGAGTCTGTTCTAGAAATTCTTAAGAACACAGACCTCGACGCAGTTCGAGTTGATCTTCAGGATCAGGTTCGCAACACATCTGGTCAGCGCCGCAAGAAGGCAATCAAACGACTCCGTGTTGTTGAAGCCTTCCGAAAGAGCGGAAACAAGGCCGAATGGATGGTTCTTACCGTTCTTCCGGTTCTCCCACCAGAGCTACACCCAATGGTTCAGCTCGATGGTGGCCGATTCGCTACTAGTGACTTGAACGACCTGTACCGACGGGTTATCAACCGAAACAACCGTTTGAAGCACCTCATCGAGCTTCAGGCGCCAGACATCATCATTCGTAACGAAAAGCGAATGCTGCAGGAAGCCGTTGACGCACTAATCGACAACGGTCGACGTGGTCGAGCCATTCAGGGCAGCCACAACCACAAGCTGAAGTCACTAACTGACCTCCTACGTGGTAAGCAGGGTCGATTCCGCCAGAACCTTCTCGGTAAGCGAGTTGACTACAGTGGACGATCAGTCATTATTTCTGGTCCTCAGCTCAAAATGTACGAGTGTGGACTACCTAAGAAAATGGCTCTCGAGCTATTCAAGCCATTCGTAATGAACGCACTTGTTGTGAAGGGTTATGCCCACAACATCAAGAGCGCAAAGCGAATGACAGAACGAGCACGTCCGGAGATTTGGGACCTTCTTGAAGAAGTTATCCAGAACCACCCGGTAATGCTCAACCGTGCTCCTACGCTTCACCGACTTGGTATTCAGGCCTTCCAGCCGGTACTTGTCGAGGGTTCAGCTATTCAGATTCACCCGCTCGTATGTACAGCTTTCAACGCTGACTTCGACGGTGACCAGATGGCTGTTCACGTTCCGCTTTCTCGTGAAGCGGTTCTTGAAGCTAACCGGTTGATGCTTTCAACTAACAACATGCTTGCGCCGAGCTCGGGCTTCCCGATCGTTTCACCGACGCTAGACATGGTTCTTGGCATGTACTACCTCACAGGTCTCGACGGTGAGGAACTTACTCCTGTCGAACGTGATGAAGAAGGCAACGCTAAGTACAAGACATACGCAAACTTCGAAGACGCACGATTCTCGTTCGAGATCGAGCGCGTAAAACTTCGTGAAACCATCAGCGTTCGTGATGATGACGGCAAATGGATCGAGACGACTGTAGGTCGAATCATCTTCAACCGTGCACTTCCCGATGCAATGGGCTACCGAAACATCCTCTTCGACCGTAGTGCAATTGAAGCTATGGTGAGTGAGGTTGTGAACGAGTACGGAAACCAAGAAACCGCGAAGATGCTCGACCAGATGAAGGCGCTTGGTTTCAAGTACGCCACGCAATCTGGTACGACCATTGCGATGAAGGACATTGTTGTTCCGCCGCAGAAGCAGTCGCTGCTATCTGCTGCAGACACTAAGATTTCCAAGCTCGAAGATCAGTACCTTGAAGGTCTGATCACCGACCCTGAACGATACAAAGCTTCTGTCGAAATCTGGACTGATGTTTCAGACAAGATGACTAAGGCTGTTGAAGACACCCTGCCTAACTACGGCGGTATCTTCACAATGGCCAATTCGGGAGCGAAAGGTAACATCGCTCAGATCAAGCAGATGGCTGGAATGCGTGGATTGATGTCCGACCCTAAGGGTAGGATTATCGAAATGCCTATTCGGTCGTCATTTGCTGAAGGCCTGTCGGTTCTTGAGTACTTCATTTCTACTCACGGAGCTCGAAAGGGTCTTGCTGACACCGCTCTGAGAACAGCTGACTCGGGTTACCTAACTCGACGACTTGCTGACGTTGCGCAGGACGTGATTATCACGACTGACGACGATCTTGGCGCACAGGGAATCATGATTACTCACGATCCATCAGGTTTGCAGGCTCCGCTTGCAGAGCGAATCGTGACTCGATACTTGGCGGAACCGGTTATTCACCCTGAAACGGGCGAAATTATTGCCGACCGTGACGACATGATCACCCGCCCAATTGCCGAAGCGATTACCGAAGCTAATGTTCAGTCGGCGTGGGTATTCTCACCGCTTTCGAGCACAACTCAGCGTGGTATCTCTCAGAAGTGCTACGGAGCATCGCTTGCTACCGGAACACCTGCATTGATGGGTGAAGCGGTTGGAATTATCGCTGCTCAGTCGATTGGTGAGCCTGGTACGCAGCTCACAATGAGAACTTTCCACACTGGTGGTATCGCTGGTAAGGACATCACGTCCGGTCTTCCACGTGTAGTTGAACTCTTCGAAGCACGCCAGCCTAAGGGTATGGCCGTACTTTCAGAAATCGGAGGCAAGGTTGAACTTGCTCAGCTTCCTGAAGGTCGTGTAGTTCGAGTGATTTCTACTGAGGAATTCTCGGAAGAAATGGACATTCCAGACACTCACCGCCAGACAGTTAAGACTGGCGATTGGGTTGACGCGGGTGAAGCAGTTCTTTCTGTGAAGAAGACTGCTATGGCAGCCGCTGTGAAGGCTGGCGAAGATGCCGATCTTGCTGAGGAGATTTTTGCTCCCGTTGCAGGTACGGTTCAGGTCACCAAGACCGCAGTTCGAATCACTTGGCAGGAGACTGACGAACGTGAGTACGTCATTCCAGCTGCTTCTGAGATTTCGGTTGCCGATGGTGAATCTATCGAGCCGGGTACTCCTTTGACAGACGGACCTAAGAACCCGCAGGACATTCTGCGAATCGAAGGTCAGGGCGCTGTTCAGCGTTACTTGGTTGACGAAGTACAGGCTGTTTACCGATCACAGGGTGTGCAGTTGCATGACAAGCACATCGAAGTGATTGTTCGACAGATGATGCGTAAGGTTCGAGTCGATAACCCTGGTGACAGTGATTTGCTGCCGGGTGAATTGGTCGACCGACACGATTACGAATTCACGAACAACAACATGCTGGCTGAAGGCGGCGAACCCGCAACAGCAAGCCCAGTCCTTCTTGGTGTAACGAGGGCTTCCCTCAACACCCAGAGCTTCTTGGCTGCAGCATCGTTCCAGGAAACCGCTCGAGTGCTGACAGAGGCCGCTGTAAACGGTTCTGTCGACCGCCTGAACGGTTTGAAGGAAAACGTGATCATTGGACGATTGATTCCAGCTCGACTGGATCAGACGGCCGAAGGTCGAGAACGACTCGGAGTCAAAGAGGGCGAGCGAGAAGCAGGTCGACTTACCGGCTTCACGCAGGCTCCTGAAGCTCCTCCAACGTTCGAAGAAGCTTTGGCAGCTATTGGTGGTGGCGAATTGGTTGGCGTTGGCGCCGAACCTACTGCTCCTACCGGTGGTGACGCAGCAGCAGCCGCAGCGGCAGCAGTTGCATCGACTGATGCCCCGAGCAACGATGGTGGCCTCTTGGCAGCTGTGACGGCTTTGACCGACGCTGCTAACACAGGCGGCGATTCGTCGGATGCCGGTGATGATGATGCTGCAAGGGCTGCAGAAGCTCTTAGGGCTTCGACATCGACAGCAGAAGAGAACGTTGAACCTGCTCCACAGTTTGTGGATGAGGGCGAAAATAGCGAAGGCGATAGCTCGAAAGAGTAGTTCGTTTAGCTAGCTTCGTTTTAGAACGATAATTTCGTAGCCCCCGGCTTTATAGCCGGGGGCTACGTGTTTTAAGAGCGTAATTTCTTGAGTGAAGCGCCAGCGGAATCGCCAGCGGTGTAATTTCCTGAGTGGAGCGATAGCGGAATCGAAGGACTTCCAGCGGGTAAAAGTTTCATTTCTGGTCGAAACACATCAGGCTGCGGCTGAAGATCCGATCCATCGAGGTCCCTCTACTCCGCTAACGCTGCGATCGGGAAGTGATGTACGTCGCCAATCCGCTGTACCGCCATCAACCCTTCTCTCAAAAATGCGTGTTTCTAGCTATAGCGTAAAAGCACTGCTTTTCTCTTATAATTGATCTTCTGCTAGGTACCTAAAAATACTTGGCACCAATAACCGGGGGCGGTTAGCTCAGTTGGCTAGAGCGCGTCGTTGACATCGACGAGGTCACAGGTTCAAATCCTGTACCGCCCACCACATCTGAAACGAAATTATGTGCAACCAGTCGCAAATAGAGTTTAGAACCGCCTCGGTTCCTCGCGGCTCAGTGGAGTGCAGCCCGTCTAACGGGCGCAGTACCGCCACTACGTAGGCACGCCGCCCCAACGCCAATCATGGCTCAGCGACGTGCCCCTTCTACGTAATTCATTCACTTCATCCTGATTCGTATTCGTTTATTCGCGTTTCAGGATTTGCACAGCGAAATTCCTACTGAATTTTGGAATTCGCCAATTTGGAGCCAGTCGCTATGGCAGACCGTATTAAATTCAAAGACCTATCACCTGAAGAGCAGGGCGATCACCGCGATCGTATGCGCCACTCAACGGCGCACGTGCTTGCTGAGGCAGTAACCAAACTGTTCCCAGGCGCACAGCTGACTATCGGACCTCCGATCGAAGACGGCTTCTACTACGACTTCGCCGGCACTGAGCCGTTCACTCCCGAAGATCTCAAGAAAATTGAACTCGAAATGCGCGATTCCATTCGCGCAAACACTGAATTCGTCGAACGAGAAACTTCACGTGACGAAGCTCTAGAGATAGTCAAAGACAACCCGTACAAGGTCGAAATTCTCGAAGGTATTCCTGCCGACGAACGAGTCACGTTCTGTAGTCACTCCGATGGAGCGTTCGAAGACCTATGCCGTGGTGGCCACATGCACCGCACTGGCGATATCAAGGCTTACAAATTGCTTTCAGCTGCAGGCGCCTACTGGCGCGGCGATGAAAACAACGCGATGTTGCAACGTATTTACGGAACAGCATGGGAATCACGCGATGCTCAGAAGGCGTACCTCAAGCGAGTAGAAGAAGCTGAGAAGCGTGACCACCGCAAGCTGGGTCGTGCGCTTGGACTGTTCTTCTTCGACCCAATCGCCCCTGCAAGCCCGTTCTTCCTGCCAAAGGGCGCTCAGGTGATGAACAGCCTGATCGACTACGTCAAAGAGTTGTACATAAAGTACGGCTATCAGGAAGTAATGACTCCGCAGATCTTCAACACTGATCTCTGGAAAAAATCGGGTCACCTCGACGCTTACGCCGACAATATGTATTTCGTCGACGTCGACGAACGAGAGTTCGGCGTAAAGCCAATGAACTGTCCTGCTGCAGCCATGCTGTATCAGGCCGATTCTCATAGCTACCGTGAACTTCCGTGGCGATTGGCCGACTTTGGTCGACTGCACCGCAACGAGCGTTCCGGCGTTACTCATGGACTTACTCGGGTACGTTCGTTTGTGCAGGACGATGCGCACATTTTCTGCACGCTCGATCAGATCGGTTCTGAGATCAATTCGTTCTTAGAAATGCTCAACGAGGCGTACAGCACGCTCGGATTCGAAAGCTACCGACTTGAACTGTCGCTTCGACCTGAAAAGCGCGTTGGTACCGACGAAATGTGGGACAAAGCAGAGGCTTCTCTCACTGAAATTCTCGATGCTTCAGGCGTGGAGTACACGGCTGAATCTGGTGAAGGCGCTTTCTACGGTCCTAAGATCGATATCTTCGTTCCCGACGCTATCGGTCGTGACTGGCAACTCGGTACCGTTCAACTCGACTTCTCACTCCCTGAGCGATTTGACCTTGAATACGCGGCTGAAGACGGAACTCGTCAGCGACCAGTAGTTATTCACCGAGCCATGTACGGATCGCTTGAGCGATTCTTGGGCGTGCTTATCGAGCACCTCTCGGGCGCATTCCCAATGTGGATGACTCCAGTGCAGGCCGTCGTGGTTCCAATTGCCGACCGTCACATCGACTTCTGCAACGAAGTTGGCGACAAGCTGAAGGCAGCAGGAATTAGGGCTCATGTCGATAACTCGAACGATCGAATGAACGCCAAAATCAGGCAGGCACAACTACAGAAAGTGCCTTACATGCTTGTTGCTGGCGATCAGGAAATCGAAGCCGGAACGGTTGCCGTTCGTACCCGCTCAGGCGAAAACCTCGACCCCATGACGGTCGACGAAGTAGTCGAGAAATTCCTCACTCAAATCGCCGAACGTTCGTAAATCGGTGTTTTAAGCATGCGAATCTGGCCATAAAAAACTCACAAAAAGCAATAGGCCGTCAATTTGACGGTCTATTGCTTGCGGTGTAGCCTCGAATCGCTTGATATGCGTTCGGCGCGCCATCTGAAACGATGCCGTCGGAACCGTACATCCGGATATGTTCATCTAGTAAAAACTTCAGAGCGCGGCGTCTTCGCGGGCGTGGCGATGGATCAGTAACCCCAAATGACATCTGACGAGATCACAATTCATCGAGGACTTACAGGCGTTTACTTCGACAGGAGTGAAACGACTTTCATCGATGGTAAAGAAGGCGTCCTTGAATACAGGGGCTACAACATCAATGATCTCGCTGAGCACTCAACGTTCGAAGAGACAGGCTATCTGCTGATCCACGGCAAGCTACCTACTCAGGCTGAACTCAACGAGTTCGACGCCGAGCTAAAGGCAGCACGAGAGCTACCAGAGCAGATTTTCGACGTAATCGATCTGGTCAAAGATTCTCACCCGATGGACGCATTGCGAACTGCTGTATCAGCACTCGCATCGTTCGATGAAGATCGAAACGACAACTCGGCTGAAGCAACTATCCGCAAGGGTAACCGCCTCACTTCTCAGGTTCCTGCAATCGTCATGGCGCACCACAACATTCGCCAGGGCAAGGATCCGATCAAGCCAAGCACAACGCTGAACCACGCCGGTAACTTCCTCTACATGCTGAACGGCGACGAGCCGAGCGCAGATGCAGCGGAACTGATGGACAAAGACTTTGTTCTTCACGCCGACCACGGTTCAAACGCTTCAGCATTCACTGCACGAGTAGTCGCTGGAACAGCAGCCGACATTCACGGTGCAGTAACTGCCGGAATCGCAGCACTCTCGGGTCCTTCACACGGTGGAGCAGCTGAGAACGTAATGCAGATGGCGAAAGAAATTGGCACGGCCGATAAGGCAGCCGACTATGTTCAGAACCTTCTTTCAAACCGTGAACGAGTCATGGGATTCGGTCACCGTGTTTACAAGGCTGAAGACCCACGAGCGGGCCACCTTCGTGCCGGTGTAAAGAAGCTCAGTGAAGAGATGGGCCAGCCAGAGTGGTACCAGATCCTAGAAGCAGTCGTAGAGGCAATGCAGCCGTACGCACGACGTGGAATCCACGTGAACGTCGACTTCTTCGCCGGAGTTATCTACTACTTGAACGGTGTCCCACAGGACCTGTTCGTACCGATCTTCGCGGTTGGACGAATTCCTGGCTGGACGATTCAGGTTGTCGAGCAGTTCCAGCACAACATTCTGATTCGACCTCTGTTGCAGTACACAGGCGGACGCGAGCTTGAATACGTCGCCATCGGCGATCGTTAGAGAGCGAAAGTCCTCTCCTTGGGGAGAGGATTTAGGTGAGGGGATTACGAAAGCGTTGGGCTTAAATGTCCATATCTCCCTCAACCCAGCCTTCTCCCGCTGGGAGAAGGGGTGCGTTTCTGCGTGACTTCTTCCAATCCCAACAACCCGCTCGAACAGCGGCTGATCGAACACATCGCTCAGTACGGACCGATCACGTTCGAGGCGTTCATGGAAGCGGCACTCTATGACGAGAATCATGGCTACTACCCGAGTAGACGGAATCAACCGGGTTCGACTCCCGTCGGAACCGACGGCGATTACTTCACAAGTCCATCCAGCCACCCTGCCTTCGGCGCACTCATCGCTCTTCAGCTCGAAGAAATGTGGCAGTCTCTAGGTTTTCCTGACGAGTTCACCGTGGTCGAGATGGGAGCGGGCGATGGCGTACTAGGCGCGGACATTCGCGATTACATCAAGCGAGAGCTGTCCGACTTTGACGATTCGCTTACCTACGTCGCTACCGATCTCGTTCCGCCTGCTGAATCTGAAATCGTTGCGAACACATCGGTGCTCCCGGTTGGAATCACGGGATGCGTAATTTCTAACGAACTGCTCGACGCTATGCCTGTGAACCGATTCATCGTTCAAGACGGTGAAGTAAAAGAAATATACGTCGACTACAAAGATGAAAAATTCGTCGAATCAATTGGCGACGTAAGCAATCCTGAAATTGCTGCACGGGTTGAACCTTTCCTCGATTCGCTCCCAAATGGTTATCGAGGCGAGGTGAATCTTCGACTTGGTTACTGGGCCGACAGCGTGTCTGCGACGCTGGAGCGTGGCTATGTGATTACGATCGACTACGGTTATGACCGGCCTGAGTTGTACAAACCCGCCCGCGCCGAAGGATCGTTGCGCTGCTACTACCAGCACACGCTTGGGCAAGATCCGCTGGCTCGTATCGGTAAACAGGACATCACAGCGCACGTCGATTTCACAGCAGTCGATCACGGTTTGTCTGTGATGGGATTTGAACGGATCGGAAAACCGTCGCAGCAAGATTTCTTGCTGAACGTTGGAATCGACGGGTTTCTGAACGATATCGGTGAGCGACAGATCGCTGGAGAACTAACGAGAACCGAGGCGCAGGAAGATCAAGCGGGGATAGGTTCACTGATTAGCACTGAAGGACTTGGCAGCTTTAGAGTTGCAGTGCATTTGAAGGGTGTTCAGGCCCGCGGAGAGCCTTTGGAGTGGGTCACAGGCATCCTTGGCGGTGCGGCACTGTCGAGTGGGCATCCTGCACCAATTCTCGGTAATTCCTCGGCAGAGCATGCTCGACTGCTTCGAGCGAGTGCTCCGTTCACGCAGCGACAACCCGATCTCAGTGGGCTTCCAACGTGGGAAGAGCTCTTTAGCGACGAGCCTTAGGCTGCTGCTAATTGATTTAGGCTTTTGACTGGATCTGGCAACTGAACAAATCGTCTTTCCCGAGGACTCCGAGGGATCACGTGAGGAGGCGAGATCCTTCGACTCCGCCGACTCTGCTCAGGAAATCGATAATCGTGTTTGGCATGTGCTTGGAAAATATCCGGTATTTTGACTCGATTCAGGTTAATATTCGTTACCTAGATTAGTCAGCCTGATCAACACGTCTCACGGGAAAATATATTGAGCGACGAAGCGCAGTCCACAACAGAACAGCTCAAGAAAACCGTCCTTCACTCCACTCACGTCGAATCAAACGCAAAAATGGTGCCGTTTGGCGGATGGGACATGCCAGTTCAGTACTCAGACGGAATAATTGCCGAAGTAAAAGCGGTTCGTAGCTCGGCTGGAATTTTCGACGTTTCGCATATGGGGCGACTCGTTTTCGAAGGACCCGGCGCTGAATCGATCCTCAGTTCAATTACGTCTGCGAACGTACCTGCGCTCAAAAACGGCAGAGGAAAATACAACTTCATCTGCAACGCAACGGGCGGGATCATCGATGATGCGATGGTCTACCGCACCGATGAAGACAAATTTCTGCTGGTGATAAACGCTGGAAACGCCGATGTCGATATGGAGTGGATAACACCGCACCTCGCAGCTCGTGATGATTTCACTATGAACGTGATCACGAACGACACAGCGATGGTCGCAATTCAAGGTCCGAACGCTCTAGAAATCGTCGATTCGCTTACGAACAATGAAGCCTCGAAAATCCGACGATTCCGCATTGGGAGTGCCGAGGTTGCTGGAATTCCCGCAACTCTCGCTCGAACCGGATACACCGGTGAAGATGGCTTCGAAATCGTCGTGCCATCTGATCAGGGCGTAAAACTGTGGAAAGCGTTGCGTGATGCTGGCGCAATTGAGTGTGGTCTTGGCGCACGCGATGTGCTTCGTCTCGAAGCAGGACTTCCGCTTCACGGAAACGATCTGACTTCTGACACTAATCCGTTCGAAGCCGGATTCGGTCGGTTTGCGTACTACGAAGCGCCAAACTGTATTGCTGGATATGCGCTAAAGCAGCTTGCCGACAAAGAATCGGAACGATTATTAGTTGGCTTCAAAATGGTCGGTCGCGGCATCCCAAGAGCGGGCTTGAACATCCATTCCAGTGGTGATGATTCAGTGAGCGATTCGAACCGAATCGGAACAGTTACTTCAGGTACCCATTCGCCGACTGTTGACGCTGGTATTGGCATGGGCTACGTTGAGCGAAAGTACGCTGCAACTGGTACTAAGTTGGTGATCGATGTGCGTGGGAGACCAGTTGAAGCTGAGATAGTAGATATGCCCTTTTACAAACGCAGTTAGGCTTTTCTAGCCAACTGGTTTGCCGATCATGAAACTGGCTAGCAAATTAGCCACTAGAGCAAAATTAGGAACGTGATAGACGATGTATCCGGAAGAATTAAAATACTCGAAAGAACACGAATGGGTGCGAATGAACGGCAATATTGCTGAAGTAGGCGTGACCGTGTTTGCTCAGGAATCGCTTGGCGATGTCGTGTTCGTTGATCTTCCTGCAGAAGGTTCCGATGTTGAACAGTTCGCCAAATTCGGCGAAATCGAATCAGTGAAGGCTGTGAGCGATCTATTCTCACCGGTCGGCGGCAAGATCGTCGAGGTCAACTCGGCTGCTACCGACGCCCCCGAAGTAGTGAACGAAGAGCCATACGGTTCCGGCTGGCTGATCAAAGTTGAACTTTCGGATACTGCTCAGCTCGATGACTTGATGGACGCCGCCACCTACCAGGCAACGTTGGAGTAAGAAAAAACTTCAATGGCTTCACCAACCTCGTCTGGCACCAACACCTCAGTAAACCACCCGTACATTCCATCAACCGATTCCGAACGAGAAGAAATGCTCGGCGTGATCGGCGTCGACTCTCTCGATGGCCTTCTTGGCGATATTCCTGTTGAGCACAGGCATCCGGCGCTGAAATTGGCTCCCGGACTTTCTGAGCAGGAACTTTCGACAGTATTTGGGTCTATCGCGGCTGAAAACGCTTCGGCTTCAAGTGGGTATATCTCGTTTTTGGGAGCTGGAGCCTACAGCCACTACATTCCGTCGACCGTTCGTTCGATTTTGCAGCGTGGTGAGTTCGTAACCGCCTACACGCCCTACCAGCCAGAAGCTGCTCAAGGCACTTTGCAGGTTGGATTCGAGTTTCAGACGGTTATTTGTCAGCTCACAGGCATGGAAGTTGCCAATGCGGGCATGTACGACGGTCCTACAGCGTTTGCTGAAGCATGCCTTATGGCAGCACGTGTGACCAAACGAACCAAAGTAGGCATTCTTTCGACTGCCGATGGCCGATTGCCCGAGACTCTCGTGGCTTACTCGAAGCATCAGGGCATAGATATTGTCGAGATCGAGCCCGACGCCACAGATATTCCTGACGATCTTGCCTGTATTGGCATTCAAAGCCCGAATTTCTTCGGCGAGATCGAAGATGTTGAACGACTCACGAAACTTGCTCACGATAACGGCGCTCTATCAGTCGTTCACGTGAATCCAACTGCGCTGGGCATGTTCAAAGCCCCCGGCGAGTTCGATGTAGACATCGTCACTGCCGAAGGTCAGCCTCTCGGTGTGCCAATGGCGTTCGGCGGCCCGTACGTTGGGCTGTTCGCCTGTAAGAAAGCACACATTCGCCAAATGCCGGGTCGAATTATCGGTCGAACGACTGATACGAAGGACCGGACTGGATACGCACTTACTCTGCAAACTCGTGAGCAGCACATCAGACGAGAACGTGCGACCTCGAATATCTGCACTAGCACGCAGCTAATTGGCCTGATGGTCACTGTGTACGCCGCAACTCTCGGCAAGCAGGGCATCAAAGACCTTGCGAATCTCTGTTACCAGAAGGCGCACTACGCAGCATCTGAAATCAACAAGCTCAACGGCTTCACTGTCGATGCACTCGCAACTGGCGGAACGTTCTTCCACGAATTCGTTGTTTCGTGCCCAAGTTCGGCTTCAAGCATCAATGCTGACTTGCTCGATAAGAAAATCATAGGTGGTCTGGATATTTCCGATCGATCTGAGAATGGCATGCTTGTTTGCGTGACGGAGACTAGTTCAAAGGCTGATATAGATAAATTTGTGAAAGCTTTGAGCGAGATCGGAGCTTCGTCATGACTATTTCCACTAACGTAGGCGACATCGATCGTCGATTGCTGATGGATCGTTCTGTATCAGGTCGAAAAGCATTCACGCTTCCCGAATCCGATGTTCCTTCGCAAGATTTGCCTGACTCATCGTTCTTGCGTGACGATGTCGAGCTTCCGGAAGTCTCACAGCTTGAAGTAATTCGTTATTTCTCGGTGCTGAGCCAGCTAAATTTCTCTATCGACACGAATTTCTACCCGCTTGGGTCATGCACGATGAAGTACAACCCGAAGATCAACGACGAACTGTCGAATCTGCCGGGTCTAGCCGACATTCACCCGCTTCAACCCGACGACACCGTTCAGGGTGCTATTCGGTTGTTAAAAGACCTTCAAGACGACCTTGGCGAAATAACTGGTTTGCCGGGAGTTTCTCTGGCTCCTCTTGCAGGTGCACAGGGTGAATACGCTGGCCTGCTGATTGCACGGGCGTACCACGAAGCCAAGAACGACTCGAAACGTACGGTTGCGATTGTTCCCGACTCTGCTCACGGCACGAACCCCGCATCGGCAGCAATGGCGGGTCTCGAAGTCGTGACTGTTCGTTCCGACGACCAGGGCAATGTCGATGTCGACAATCTTCGCGAGCTTGCCAACGAGAACACGGCGGTGTTCATGCTTACGATTCCGAGCACGCTCGGGTTGTTCGAGCCAAATATTCTCGAAATCACCAAGATTGTTCACGATTCTGGTGGTTTGGTCTACGCCGACGGCGCGAACTTGAACGCCTTGCTTGGGTTAGTGAAGTTGGGCGATTTGGGTGTCGATATTTGTCACTCGAACTTGCACAAAACGTTCTCAACACCACACGGCGGTGGTGGTCCGGGATCTGGTCCTGTGATGGTCACCGACGAATTAGCGAAATTCCTTCCAAAGCCGGTCGCCATCAAGACTGACGATGGCTACGCAATGGGCACTCCCGAGATGTCGGTTGGAGCAATCAACGGCTTCCACGGATCGTTCTCGATCGCTGCTCGTGCCTACGCCTACATCAAGGCGCTCGGACTCGAAGGGCTGCAGTCGGTATCTGAGAACGCGATTATCAGTGCGAACTACATTCAGGCTAAGTTGCGCGACAAGTACAACCTTGCCGCCGATCGCTACTGCATGCACGAGACGGTTCTTTCTGCCACGAAGCAGAAGAAGCGTGGCGTTGCTGGCTTAGATATTGCCAAGCGATTGCTCGATTTCGGCATTCACGCCCCAACGATGTACTTCCCGTTGATCGTCGACGAAGCATTGATGGTTGAGCCTACGGAATCGGAATCGAAAGAAACTCTCGATCACTTCATCGCAGTAATGCGACAGATCGACGATGAAATCGATGCTTCGCCAGAGTTAATTCTCGAAGCACCTCACGACTTGCCGGTGACTCGACTCGACGAAGCAACGGCGGCTCGAAAGCCGGTTTTGCGCTGGAGTGCTGAGTAGTAGTTTTTTTTCCGGGCACCAGCCATTCGGCTGATTAGCCCAGAACTGCCTACTGTCATCCTGAATTCATTTTCAGGATCGAACGCTGTAGCTGAACCAACATGCTTGCTGCCGCACGACTTATTTCTCGACCGCAGCGATAGCGGAGTGGAGAGATCTCCAGAGGGGCAGGTGTGCGACCGTAGGCTGAGTCGTACTGATCACGCCATTGAACGATAGATCCTGAAAATGAATTCAGGATGACAATGTTGAGCGATTATCTGATTCGATAAATATGTGTGTGATGTCCATTACGTAATTCGTAACAGCGAATACTTTGTGAGACGAATCACATTGTTGACAGGGTGTTGCATAATGCCGACATGTCAAAGCAAACACTAAAATATGTCGTCTTTCCAATTCTAGTTGTAGTCCTGTTGGCTAGTGCATCGATAACGGTGCACGCTTCGACTGAAGACCCTATTCACGCCTACACCACTACTGATTCAGGCGTGAAAGTCGGCTTCGGGTACGGACTTCTCGCACTAGGCGGAATTGCACTGTTCACGTTCCTGTCACGAGCGATTCTCACTAAGACACGCCGTTAGATCGTTCGTACGTTCTGATGGTGGCGATTGTGGGGACGGGGGGTAGTGATGATCGGTGAAGCAGGAATCGGAATCATAAAGTCGACCTCATCTGGTTGGCAGGAATCAGTCGCGGGCAGTTCCACAGGGTTCACTCCCGAACATGCAGTAGTTCTCGGCGTGTTTGGCGTCATTCTGCTGTTAATGATCGCCCGCAAGCGCGGTTGGGGATCACGACTCGATTGATCGAGTTTTTTCAATCCTGAAAACTCGCACATTCGCGACCATGTGGCGGTAAGCTAGCCCGGAATTTTGATTTAGTTCGAATTGCGGGAGTTTTTAGCGCCGAATGTCACAACGTCCAGAAATCGTCGATACACACGTTCATATTTGGGAGATGCCACCGATAGCGCCTATCGGTCCGAGCGCACCAAATTTCACCTCGAAACCAAAAGCACACGGCAATGCCGAACTGCAGCTTGCCGATATGGACGCCAACGGGGTCGATAAGACCGTTCTAGTGCAAACATCGTTTTCGACTTGGGACAACGAGTACGTAGCTGCTTCAGCGATCAAATACCCAGAGCGATTCGTTTCGATGGGGCTTGTTGATCCGATGGACGATAAGAACGCTGAGCAGGCCGTGTACTGGATGGACGAACGCCAGATGCAGGGTTTTAGATTTCATCCGCAGTACTACGCTGAAGTCGATATTTTGCTTCGACCCGAGAACCAAGCGATGTTCAAAGCAATTGAACAACGTGAAGGCATCGTTCAGATTCACAACCGACCCGAACACGCCCACCAGTTTGATCACGTTGCGGCAAAGTACCCGGGAATAACCTGGTTAATCGATCACATGATGTACCCAGAGCCGAACATGGCTCCCGATTGGGACGTCTACAAGCCGGTTCTCGCCCTCGCCAAGCACGAAAACGTGCTGATGAAGATTTCAGATATTCACAATCGTTCCGAAAGCGATGATCACCCGTTCAGCGACATGCACGATGTGATCAAGATGGCGATGGATGCTTTCGGGATGGACAACGTAATGTGGGGCACTGGCTATCCCGGCTATCACCGTGTAGATCACGGCTGGCTTTCGCTCGCCGACGAGCTGAAGCTGGTGCGGGAAGGCTTCGATTGGCTTACAGCTGATGAACGTGATAAATATCTTGGTGGAAACGCCATGCGCGTTTGGGACTGGTCGTAGGTAGAATCGTTTCCAAATGGCATAGTCGCCGCTCGGAACGAACATGGAGCACGAATAACAAATGGCACTGCAACCCGGTACTCAGGCACCAGATTTCACTTTGGATGCGCATTCAGGTCAGGTAAAACTTTCCGACCTGCGCGGCAAAACGGTAGTGGTTGGATTTCATCCGGCCAGCTTCACCGGTGGCTGACTAAACCAGGTGCGCGGGTTCCGCGCAAACTACGAAAAATTCGTTGCTCTGAACACAGAGATCATCGAGATCAGTGCCGATCCGACTCCTGTGCAAAAAGCCTGGGTCGCAAGCATGCGAGAAGACGATTCCGACGAAGACGGGCATGTTCCGTTCCCGGTTGCCAGTGATTTTTGGCCGCACGGCGAAGTGATCAAGGCGTTCGACGTTTTCAATGAAGAAACCGGCAAGGCAAAACGCTCAGTGTTCATCATCGATGGCGAAGGCGTGATCCGCTGGTCGAACGTCTACACCGATTCGATCCCAGCCTCAGGCGAACTCCTGCACGAAATAGAAAAGCTGTAGTACTAACGGCGAACGACATTCCAATCTGTGGAGAATGAGTTTGTTATGGCGCCAATTCAACAAACGAAGGCAACGCGAGCGATAAGAATGATCGCAGCGACGATCGCCATCTTGGCTGTCGTCTTTGTTTCGTGGTTTCTTTACGCGATCTACGTTCTAGAACCGAATGAAGCGAACGTTTCACCTATAGGTCTGTTGAATTCGAGTTTGATGGCAGCTTTGGCGGCGGTGACAGTTGCCTATGCTCGTTCTGTGTGGCGTCGAAGTTTAGGTATTCACGACAATCCTGTGAAGCTGCGGTTCTTCATGGGATTCATGGTGATCTATCCGATCTTGATTGCGATATTGCTGCCCTATGCGCTTATTTTCGCTATCTTCGCACTACTGTTGCAGTACATGAACTCGCTGTTTTCTCGCCCATTCACTCGTTCGATATCAGAATAAAAAAGGTCGACGGGCGAACCCACCGACCTTTGTTGCTCACATCCCCATCAAGGCAGAAAAAGTCGGCTAGCGACCTAGTAGAACGTACCGCCGGTTTCGCCGTCGTCGTTTAGTTCACCCGCGAGTCCAGCCTTCAGGTCGGCAAGCTGGCCTTCAACACCCATCTTGAGCATTCCGGCGTCTGAACTCATAGGGAACCACTGCATTCCCTGCTTGATTCGTCGAGCTGCTTCCTCACCACCAGTTGTGTGCGCTCCGGTGAACACCCCGTGTCGCTTTCCAGCATCAACAACCTTCTGAACGGCTGCGATGTGGTCAGGGTGCTTGTTGTCCAAGCCGATCGGAACACCCATGTTCTGTGCTAGATCGTTAGGTCCTACGAAACACACGTCCACGCCCGGCACAGCCATGATCTCGTCGATCTGATCGACTGCGGCAGGATCTTCGATCATGATCACAACGAGAGTCATGTCGTTGGCCTTCTGGTAGAAACCGGGTCCGTATGCGATCTGACCCCGTGCGCTACCGATTCCGCGAATACCGTCTGGAGCATATTTGGCAGCCTGAACGATTTCACGAGCCTGCTCAGCGTTTTTGACGTCAGGTGCAACGATTCCCATGAACCCAATATCGAGAATTCGCTTGATCCACACCTTTTCGCCGTATGGCACCCGAGCAAACATCGGTACGCCACTGCCCTGAGACGCCCGGAGACAGTTCACAGCCGTCGAAACGTCGATTGCATTGTGTTCGAAGTCGACAACGATCCAGTCGAGATCAGTCATGTACGTCAGAACTTCGATAACCGAAGGGTCGCCGGTTGTTGACCATGTGCCAACGGTGGCTTCGCCACGTTTCATCTTGTCTATGACTGGATTGGAGTCCATTTGGGAGTCTTTCTTTGTATTTTCAATAACGATCTGGCACATCGAGTTTGCGCTCTCGACGAATGTTTCACGGCGAAACAGGTTACTACTTCACGAGAGAGCGATAAACTGTCCTGCGTATCAAATCAAAACTATCTCGTTAAGGAGACCCGAGTTGGCCAGACACACACGGCTACAAGCACTAAACGCAGTGAACGAAATAAGCGTTGTGCCAGTTTTTTACAACAGTGATATTGCGACCGTACAGAACATTGCTAAGGCGTGTGTGAACGGCGGAATCAAGGTTCTTGAGTTCACAAACCGTGGCGATCACGCTTGGGAAGTGTTCTCAGCACTCGACAAATTCTGTGCAGCAGAGCTTCCTGAAGCCATTTTGGGCGCAGGTTCAGTTCTCGATGCAGGAACCGCTTCGATGTACATCGGTGCCGGTGCCAGCTTCATCGTTGGACCAGTAACCAACCCCGACGTTGCAAAGGTCTGCAACCGTCGAAAAGTTGGATACGTGCCAGGATGCGGAACTGCATCTGAGATTTCGGCTGCTGAAGAACTTGGTGCCGATATTGTGAAAGTCTTCCCGGGTAGTGCCGTTGGTGGCCCAGGATTCGTCAAAGACGTTCTAGCCCCTATGCCGTGGTCATCGATCATGCCTACAGGCGGAGTCGACATCACCGAAGAATCACTTCGACCGTGGTTCGAGGCTGGCGTAGTTTCCGTTGGAATGGGTTCGAAGCTGATTTCCTCCGACATCATCAAGGATGGTGCGTGGGACAAGCTCGAACAGCGCAGCAAGGACACTGTTGCACTGATCAAGTCGATCAAAGCATCACTCTAAGTGGTGGCTTAGCCACTTTTTCTCAGCGTGGGATGATTTTCTCTAAATTGTCCACACGCTGACTATTTTCAATCTAGATAACAACCAGTTCGCGGTAGAAAAAGAATCGAGATTCATGGTCAAGGTAGTAACTTTTGGTGAGGTAATGCTCCGACTCGCAACGATGCGACGAGAGCGTTTCACTCAGGCACGAGAATTTGAAGTCACTTACGGTGGTGGTGAATGTAACGTTGCAGTTTCGCTCGCACAGTTCGGTGTCGACGCAACGTTCGTTACGGCGATTCCCGACAACGACATCGGGCAGTCCTGCATCAATTACATCCGGCAGTTCGGTGTAGATACATCTGAAATCTTGCGACAGGGTCAACGACTCGGCACTTACTACCTCGAATCTGGTGCAGCAATGCGTGCTTCGAAGGTCGTTTACGACCGAGCCGCTTCTTCTATCTCTGAAATTCAGACCGGCGACGTCGATTGGGCGAAAGTGTTCGATGGAGCTGACTGGTTCCACTTCACTGGAATTACACCTGCAATCTCAAAGAGCGCTGGTGAAGTCTGTATCGAAGCCGCAAAGGCAGCCAAAGAGCTTGGTCTGACCGTTTCGGCCGATATGAACTACCGAAAGAATCTGTGGACTCCTGAAGAGGCTCAGGCAACGATGATTCCGATGATGAAATACGTTGATGTTTCTATCGGAAACGAAGAAGACGCTGAGAAGTGTCTCGGTATTGCTGCTGAAGGCGTGGATGTCACTGTTGGTGAGATCGATCCTGAGGCTTACAGGCCTGTTGTACAGAAGCTTGTAGATACGTTTGGATTCAAGAAGGTTGCGATCACGCTTCGTGAGAGCTTCTCGGCAGACGACAATGGCTGGAGCGCTATCTACTTCGATGGCGACGAAATTCACGTAGGAAACAGGTACCCAGTACGAATCGTCGACCGCGTTGGTGGTGGTGACTCGTTCTGCGCAGCGATGATCTACGGTCTGAATCAGGACGGTTGGGATTCCCGACAGGTTCTCGATTTCGCAGTTGCTGCTTCGGCAATGTCACACACCTTCCATGGCGACTTCAACCTCGTCAGCGTGAGGGAAGTTATGGCGGTTGCAGGCGGCGACACCTCAGGCCGAGTCCAGCGGTAGCAGTGGCTACGTTTTCTGCGAGATCGGTCACACGCTGACTGAATCGAATCGATGGCTCCGCAGAACGTTAGTTAGATAATCGAAAACGCCCTCTTGAGAACATCTCAAGAGGGCGTTTTTATATTCGATATCAACACGCTTCGTCCGACTCTGTCATGCTGAATTCACTTGCAGCATCTGTCGGCCAAGTTGAACTACCCGTTATTACCTTCGGTCTTGATCACTACTTCAAAGCCGAGAATCGCCGAGCCGTGTGCGACTGTTCCGTCGTTCTTGTTGGAAGCTGCCTGACGGTGCCCGCGTTCGAACGCCTGTGAGCTCACCCACGCCTGAAACGATTCTTCGGAATCCCAGCGGGTGTAAACGAAGTAGCGATCTTCGCCTTCAACTGGTCGAAGCAGTTCAAAACCTTCGAATCCGGGTTGGTTTTCTACCTCGCCAGCTCGCGCCTGAAATCGCTTCTCAAGCTCCTCACCCTTGCCTTCGCCAACTGCGATGGCGTTGATTTTTACGATGCTCATAAGTTTTCGTCTCCTAAAGCCAGCCCGACACGGGATGACGAATTTTTTCTACATGGATAAATCGTAAACGACACACAGCTACTGCAACCAGAGCAAACGTCCTAAAGAAAACGTGCCACTGGCACTTAGCCCATGGTCGCTAGAACTTCAGCGGTGATCTCGTAGTTGAGAGGTTTTCCACTTCGCCACAGTTCAAATTCTTCGATCATGCAATCGGCCATTCGCACGACTTCATCGCCGACTGTGCCGCCAATGTGGGGGCTTATGACGACGTTCAGTAGCGACCACAGCGGTGAATCGGACGATGGCGGTTCTGGCAGGGTTACATCGAGCAATGCGGTGAGATCGGATCTTGCTTCGAGAACGCTAATCAGATCTGATTCGACGACCTGCGCACCCCGGCCACTGTTGATAAATGTGGCACCTTCTCGCATCTTGTCGAAATGAGATCGATTCAGAACACCGACTGTGGATTCGAGATCAGGAATGTGGTTGCTCACGACAAGCGAACGTTCGAATATTTCGTCGAGTGAAACCCGTTCAACATTGAGTTCTGCTGCGCGTTGATCAGTAAGAAATGGGTCGTGAGCGATGACTTTCACTGGAAACGCCTCAAGAAGGTTCCTGAGCCTAGTTCCGATTTTGCCTAAGCCGATCAACCCGACTGTTTCGCCAAAAACTCCGCTTCGAGGAAAGTTCTTCGCTTCGTGTGTTTTTATTTCGGCGTAGTTGCGAGTTGCTCTAAAATAGCCACGCAACGACAAAAGCACTTGCGATAAACACATCTCGGCTACTGGAATGGCGTTGATGTCCCAAGCGCCTACCAACAAGACATTTCGCTCAATCAACGGTGCAGCAAACGACTTCACGTTCCCTGCGGCGTAAAACACCGCTTTCAAGTTCGGCATCACGGCGAAATGGTGATCGTCGAATCTAGGAATGCCCCATGTAGCAAAAATCACTTCTACGTCGGCTAAAGCGCTGGCATGCTGATCGAAATTAGCACCAGTGATTATGGTTGGGTAGAGATCGACAAGACCTTCGATTCGTTCTCGACGACCAAGTCCGAAAACTGCACCGTCTTCAGGCGGGTATTCGTAGAACAGCGCCGCCTTGGTGCGCCCGTCGCCACTCATTCCAGCTCTCCGTCGGTTTCATGACCTTCAACGAGTTCGAGGTAGCCGGGCAGAACATCGTCGATGTACGCCTGCTCGAGAAGTTTCACGAGTTCTATAGGGTCGGTATGCCCGATTACACGAGCACCGGTGTCTTTGTTTATTACCTTCAGCAGTTCGTCGATATGGTCGGCTATGCCGCCAGTTCCTTCGAGAACGCCGATGATTTTCGCCTGATCGTAGGCGATAGAGAATTCGCCTAAAGTGCCTGAACGACCACCAACAATCACAACTGCATCGCAAGTTTGAATATTTTCGACTTCGCGTCCCATTAGGCCGCTGCCGGTGTAGACGATGATGTCGTAGCCGCGGGTTGGTGAGTTGTAGCGTTCGATGTGCTCTTTGAAGCTCTGCCCAGGTGATATTCCGATCACCAATCCACCTTCAGATTTTGCGCCAAGAACGGAGTCATGCGGCAACCCGGGAGCGATTCCGGTTACTAGCGTGTAGCCGCGTTTGCCGACTTCTGCACCCAGCTTATAAATCTTTTCTCGTGCCGATTCAGGTACTTCACCACCGGCTGAACCCATCACCCCAAACACCATTTTTGGAAATTCGGTCAGATCGCCATAGTTGGCGGTTATTTTTTCGTTGTTTTGGTTGGTCATGAATCTATTTTGCCATTGCGAGGAGGAACGACGCGGGAATCAGTCGCTGTGATCGGTTGATCGGCGATCTCACCCCTTCTCCCAGCGGGAGGGAAGTGAGACGCGTGAAGGGAGTTCCGATATTGCTTCAGGTCGCCTTCAGTGACCAGCCATGATCCCGCCATCGACAGGAAAGGCAACTCCGGTCACGAGAGAGGCAGCGTCAGAGCAGAGCCAGACGACCGCCGTTGCTACTTCGTCTGCTGCGCCGAAACGACCTATCGGTTGAATCGACATGTACATTGCTTCACGTTCAGGGTCGTTGTCCATAAGCCGGTCCGTCATCTCCGATCGCACTGCGCCGGGGCAGACGGCGTTAACTCGCACGCCCCTATCCGCATACTCCAGGGCTGCGATTTTCGTCATCCCGACAACGCCATGCTTCGCCGATCCATAGGCTGTAGAACCTTCCATACCCATTAGCCCGGCAACGGACGACGTGTTAACAATCGCGCCGCTCCCCTGCTCGATCATGTGCCTGATTTCGTATTTCATACACATCCAGACGCCCTTGAGATTCACCGCCATGACACTGTCCCACTGATCCTCGGTCAAATCGATGAGTGGCACGCGGGCGCCCTCTATCCCAGCGTTGTTGTGTGCAATATCGAGACGACCGTAGGTTTTGACAGCTTGACTGACGAGCTCCTCGACACTGCCGCTTTGCGATACATCACATTCCACAAAAGTCGCGTTTCCAGATTCGCTGTTTATCAGGCTCGCGGTCTCCGAACCGCCCGCCGAGTCGATGTCGGACACAACGACTGAGGCGCCGCTCTTCGCAAACTCGATCGCTGTAGCGCGTCCAATGCCTGCTGCTGCACCCGTAACAAGGGCTACTTTGCCCGATAAATCGATCTTCATTAGTTATCTCCTATGGCGTTGCTAGGCATCGTAGCGCAGCCCATCTCCTGAGTTAGTAGTGTCAACGGAATGCGAGTACAAACTGCGTGGATTGGCGACTGGTGGTGTTCCGCCCGTTTATTGCACCCAGTCGCGGACCGTCAATCTCCCCTCCTCCGTCTCGCTTTCCGAGAAGGTTGGGATGAGGGAGATACGTCTGGATAGCCAGCAGTTACCGATTCTCCCTCACCTAAATCCTCTCCCGCTAGGAGAGGACTTGAATTGCTCCCCTAATAACCCATCGCCACGCCATCACGCCTAGGGTCAGCCCCGCCTAGCATCGTTCCGTGCTCTGTGAACTGGATGCCCTGACCGCCACCAACGGCGTTGTGCCAATCGGGAGCTACGTGCACACGGTGCCCACGTCGAGCGAGGTCTTCTCGCATGTGCTCAGGGAATCTATTCTCAAGAAGCAGCATTCCAGTGTCGTAATGCCTGAACCGAGGAGCCTCGATGGCTTCCTGCACGTTCATTCCGCCATCGATGTGGTTGTGCATCATCTGAGCGGTCGTATGCAAAATGCCCCAACTACCGGGAGTTGCAATAGACAGGCGAATTTTTTTATCACCGGATCCGTCGCCAGTGTCGGCGTAAATCTGAGCGGGAGCAATGCAGAAATCTTCCTGTTTGCCGGGTCCGATCAAGTTCGGACTCTCGCTATTCGGATCGATATCGAACCATTTGCACATGTTGTTCATGAACACACCGGTATCGCCGGCTACAACTGCTGATCCGAACGCACTACCGAGAGATTGCGTGATCGTGACCACGTTTCCTTCGGCGTCGGCGGTTACGAAGTGGGTCGTCAGACCCGTTGCGTACTGAGCTTTCACCCCGACAGGAGGGTGATCGATTCGAGAACGATTCCATCGTTCAGCGGGAGGTCCGTTGGTTTCGATCATGCTTATATCGGCAGCACGATCGGCTGCGTATTCGGCAGAAAGAAGTCGATCAAGTGGGATTTCGACGTGACGAGGATCGCCAGCGTACTTGGCTCGGTCGTCGGCAGCGATGTAGACCGCCTCGACCAACCTGTGAAGCGTGTCGCTGGAGCCATAGGGCAGTTCGTCGAAATTGCTCAAGATATTTAGCGTTTCTAGAATCTGGAACGCTGACGAATTTGGCGGCGCAACTCGAACTTCTAATCCTCGATAGTTCGTACTCAACGGCTCCTGCCAGTAGGCACGATACGCAGCCAGCTCTTCTCGACTAATAATTCCACCGGAAGCTTTTAAGCCCGCCTGAATACGATCTCCAAGCGCGCCTTCGTAGAACTCTTTCTGTCCGCCTTCTGAGATTGCTGCTAGCGACTTCGCCAAATCGGGTTGTCGCAACACAGAACCTGCACCCATACCGTTTCGTTCGATAACCAGAGCCTTTTGAGATGTGTCGAATTGATCGATACGAACGAGATTTTCTTCGATCATGTCGGCGTTAAATGGCGAAAGCACGATGCCTTCATCGGCGTATCTAATGCCGTCTCGCATCACTCGTGACAAAGACAAAGATCCGTACGTGTCGTGCAACGTCGTCCAGCCTGAGACGTTTCCGGGCACTAGCGGCGAAATAGGGCCCGATTCGGCGTTCAGGTTGTCGTACATTTCAGGGTGGGCAGCGTTTGGAGCGTGCCCTGAGAAATTTAATATGCGAGTTCGCTTCTCTTTGGCGATGTAGACCATCGCAATGCCGATCCCGCCGACGCCCGACATGTACGGCTCGGCTACGTTGAGCATGGCTGCTACTGCCACAGCAGCGTCGATGGCGTTTCCGCCGTCTCGAAGTACGTCTAGTCCTGCCTGAGATGCGTACGGGTGAGCCGAGGCGACCATTCCGTGTTTGCCAATTGCTGGCGCTCTCGTGGAACGTCCATGAGGCGATACGCCATCTGGAAACAGCGAATTCGGATCGATTTCGTCGACGTTATACACGTGCTCGCCTTTCGAATGTTTTAAGTTGGCTCAGGTTTGGCCATAAGTGGCGTTTATGCCAAAGAAGATAATTTTTCGCGAGAGTCGATTCGTTCTTGGTCCGATCCGTACGCCATCGAGTAGTGACCCTTGTAACCGGCATTTTCTAGTCGGTTGAACATATTGGCGAAATCTAGATTGCCTTCACCGGGGATCAGATGAACCTCGTACTCGCCATGATTATCGGCAAGTCGAACCTCGCCAATTCGGTCGATACCGAATGCGTCTAGGAATCCATCGATTCCGTCTGGAACCAAGTGCGAATGGTTCGCGGTGAACGCCCATCCCAAGTGCTCGGCAGGTATTTCGTCGAAATATTCTTTGGTTTCGGCGACCGTGTGAGCCATGTAGTGAACTTCGGCGTGCTCAGGCTCAAAATTGAGATTTTCTAGCAGAATTTTTTGTCCAGTATCGGCACCGTACTTACTGATCCTCCTCAGGCGCTCAAGTGATGCTTTTTTGCGTTCAGGAACATCGCCTGTGAAGTGATAACCGGCGTGAACGACGGTCCAAGCGCAATCGAGCTGATTGGATAGATCTACACTGGCTCGCATGTACTCTTCAACTGCTCGTGAAACGTACGGCGAGTACTCGGCGACGTTCACTGCTGAGAGAGTATGAAGTCCTATCGAAATGCCGTTTGCTTCGCACATACTGCGAACTTCGCGTGATCGCTCGGGAGTCCACGTGTCCATGTGGTTTGGACCTGCGTCAGCGTTGAAATCTAGGAAGAAAAACTCGTTCTCTATCGCCCATTGAATAGCGTCTTCCAATCGGGTTTTTCCGGCGTCGACACCAATTCGATCTTTCAGTGACATTTTTTTCCTCTGAACCTTGCTTTGCGAGACGCTTGATAAAAATTAGTTCCAGTTTTCGTAAAGCCGGCTGTTTTCGAGATTTACCACTTCGTATGGCAATCCTGTGGCTGCTGCGGCTTCCTTACCCTCGTCCAATACGAGCCACGTGCCGCCCTTGCCGATAGCTCGACCGTTCAACATGATCATTTCGCCGTTTACGAGCGACATCGATGCTTTGCCGGTGCCGGGGTCCACGATGGTCACATCGCCATCGGCGCCTTCAGAGAAATGCCCCTTGTTTAGTAGTCCGAGTACTCGTGAAGGCATGTAGCTGAGCTTGATAACTGCTTCATCCATGCTCAAAGCACCAAACGCCACGAGAGCCATTGTGCGTTCGATAGCGACGTTTCTTGGTAGCGAACCGCCATCGGTAGAAATCGCATCGACTCGGAAGGTTCCATCGTCATATTTGGCGGTCGCAAGGCTAAACGCACTTGTTGGCGGGTTCACTGGGTAGCTGAGAGAAGCATCTGTAGAAGCAGCTTCCCAAATATCTACGGCTTCCTTGCCGGTAACCGTGATCACGCGACCGCCACGTTCGATCAGAGCCGAGCCATATCCGTCCATGAGCGAAGCTTTTATACCTTCGTCTGTAGTCGGGTAGCCGCGTGCCTTGAGGCAGTTTTGGGCGACGTTGTAGATCACATCGCCATTTTCATCGCACTTTCCGTTCGTGCCGTTCGCCTGCGCCAAATACGCCTCGGTGACCCACTGCGAACGCATTCGTTCGATCATCCCAAGCGCTTCTTGAACTTCCTCGTGGGGCTGATCGATCATTCCGCGGGTGTACGAGTTGATATGTGCGACATGAAGTCGACCATTGCCAGTAATTTCAGGGACTTCTCTCAAGCCCGTCATGTCGCTGCCAGAATCTTTCGTTCCGACGTGGAAAGCGACCCACGCCATCTGCTCGTTGGCTGCGGAAACCACATCGGCAGAAGCTTCAGGAGTGAACGGGTGGTAGCCGCCGAGCATTTTTACGCCGAAGCCACCACGTTTTTTCACATCTGCAATCGCGTCGCGCAAAATCGAAGGTCGCGGATCGTCTTCGGAGACTGTTTCGTGAGGAACCAAGCCCATAAGTGAGGCTACGTTTAGTCCGGCGCCACGCTGGATCATGCCTGTGACCATTGAAGTTGGATCGCCAGCGAGATCGAGAGCGGTTGTCGTTCCAGATTCGACCAGCATTGCATGACCGTAAGCACGATCGACATTGCTGTTGAACGGGCTAGATAGGTGAGCGTGCGTGTCGATGTGCCCTGGCATCACGATCTGGCCAGAAACATCGATGATGTCGTCAGCGTGTTCAGGTGCAATCGTTTCGGCAACTGAAGCGATTTTTCCGTGTCGTATGCCAACATCGAACTGGCCATCGATGTTGTTGGTGGGATCGACCACACGTCCGTTTTTCAGAACCGTGTCGAACTGCTGTGAAGTTGCCAATTTGGGGATTTGTTCCTGTGGGTGATGCCCCAGCGTGTGGAAGCATGTTGAACGCTGATGTGGTGTTTGCGGCGATTCTACAGAGGCGCGGGCGTTTGGAGTTGCTGCAGCCTTCGTAATCGAACCGTAATGAAGGCGGTAACTGAACGGTAATCCGAGGGTAACCCCGGCGTAATTCGGGTGGCCAGAACATAGTTTTATCGACGGCGTGCCGACGAGATTCATAACTAACTAAATGGTTGCCTGCCGCATGTTGCGAATGAATCTCCCGGCACGTTTTCGCGTTCGGCGATATTTTTGTCGAGCGACGCGAGCTTGTACCTCCCTCTCCCAAAGTTCACGGGGAGACGGCTGGGGTGAGGGTGAAATCGCCGGCACAGGAACGATCGTGCGAGTTGCCCACATCACCGATCATCGCGACCCCGCACCAGATCCCTCGGCTCCGCAGACTCCGCTCGGGACGCGAGAAACGCCCACATCGTGAACATGTTCAGGGCGCGTTCTGAATTACTCACAGATTCCTGACCGATTCCTGACGTATACGTTATCCATATCTAGTTGAAGGTACTAAGATTGGTTGCCAAAGTGGCATGAGGGCTATTGGAGAATCACGTGAGTTCGAACAAACCGTATTTGTTATTGATGATGCTTGGACTGGTCGCATTAGTGATCGCCGGGTGTAGTGGCGGCGATGAAGAGCCATCTGACCCAACTGCATCACCTGGCTCAACTTCGGCGCCTCAGCCAACTGCATCTGCAACATCGAAGCCATCAGGCGGCGGTGGGGTCAGCGATTCAGGCACTGGAACTCTCGAAGTTCGAGTAACCGACGCACCAGACCCATCGATCACTGCCGTTTACGTAACGACAGACAATATCGAAGTATCGATAGCTGGCGAAGGCTGGGTTTCGGTAATCGACGAAGAGATCACATTTGAACTCCTCGCACTCGAAGGCGTTGAAGCCGTTTTGGGCTCTGCTGAACTGCCAACCGGCAAGTACACGCAAGTTCGACTCTCGGTTCCAGAAGTGGAAGTCGAGAAAGATGGCGAAATCGTAGTTGCTGAAGTTCCCAGCGATACGATCAAACTCGTTGGAACATTCGAACTAGCTGAAGACGAGAAAACGTTCATCAGCCTCGATTTTGAAGTTGATAAGTCGCTGGTTGAACGAGGCCGACAAGGCTTCCTCTTCAAGCCAGTAATCAAACTCGCTGTGGGTGAACCGGGCGAAGAAGGCTCAGCTGCCGTTGCACTTACTGGCAAGCCTTCTGAACGACCGGTTCCAGAGCCTGTTCCAACTAAGGTGACTCCGCCGAAGCCAACTCAGGTTCCTGCAACAGCAACCGCTGTGCCACCTACAGCCACACCTGCACCTACCGCAACGCCGACAGCTGTGCCGGATGCTATTGGTGCGTTCTTCCTGCACATCGCCGAACCGGAAAGCGGTGAGGCCATTGTCACAACAAACACGTTTGACGTTGTGGGGCGAACTTCTGTTGATGCGCTAGTGAGCGTGAACGATGAATTCCCAGAGGTTGCTATCGACGGGACGTTCACAGCGACTGTGACACTGGACGAAGGTCCTAACGTGGTTGAAGTCGTGGCTAGTACCGCTGCTGGCGATGAATCCAGCATAGTAATTCTGATTATTTATGAGCCGGCCGCTTAGGAAATAAGAGCAACAACAAAATGAACATTCAAACTTTGTACAGGCCGCTCGCTCTGCTATCGATCATTTCGATGGTTTTGGCGACGACTATCACTGCAACTTCGGTTTCGGCCGATTCGAGCAACGCGGGTGAACCGCAAGGTCAACTCACCCGCCGCGGTGTTTCAGGAATCGTTGTCGGAGTTGGTAGCAGCAATATCGTTGTTGAGACCAAGCACGGAAATGTGACTATCGATGTGGGCGCTGGAACGATAATTAAGTCGAAGGGTGAATCGATCACTCTTGACGACATCGTTGTTGGCGATCGCGCTGGTGTTCTTCTCGACAAGGCTCCAGACGTTGTGAAATCTGAAGAAAAGGACGGCGAAGAAGACGGCGACGGCGATGGAGATGGTGACGGTGATCCTGATCTAACTCCACCAACGAGTGGCGATGACACAGGAACCGATCCTGATCTAACTCCACCAACGAGTGGCGATGACACAGGAACCGATCCTGATCTAACTCCTCCGTCTGGTAGCGACGACACTGGCACCGACCCAGAAGTAACTCCTACAGCAACTCCGGAGCCAACCGAAACGGCCACACCGGAACCAACCGAAACACCGGTTCCAACTATCGAGCCACCAGATACTTCGAATGACACAGGAACCGATCCTGATCTCACTCCACCATCTGGCAGCGACGACACCGGAACAGATCCAGATCCAGATCTCACAGTCCCGTCGAGTCTCAATGACACAGGTAGCGAACCGGACCCAGAACCAACGGTAACTCCAGTTCCAACACCTGCGCCATCGTTCCGACAGGATGTAACAGCTCTCCGAATTACGATTGTTCCTTCGAAGGCAACTCGTAAGCACGAGTGTGTAGTTGTGACTGAATCAGGCGATGGCACGACCACCGTTCTTGATGAAGAAGGCAACGAGACTGAGCTTGAAGGCGAAGAAGGTACCGAGGGTGAAGACGTATGTCTCATCACGAAGCAGGGTCGAGGCGGTGGCAAGAAGATCACCGGTTCAACTAGTTCCAACACGGTAGATGCTCGATTAGAGCGACTTGCCGAGAAGAACGCTTCTTTGTCGGAGAAACTGGCAGAAAAGAAGGCTTCAGTTCAGGCAAAACGTGACGAACGACTTGAGAAGACAGTAGGCAACGCCCCAGAAGACAAGAAGGGCAAAGCCCAAGGTGCCAAGAACAAGAACACGAGCCGAGGTTCGGGTAGTTCAGGTTCTGGCGGATCGAGCGGTTCGGGAAGCTCTGGCAGTTCTGGCAACGGTAACTCGGGCGGCGATAAATCCGGCGGCGGTAGTTCCGGCGGCGGAAATGGCAGTAACGGCTCCAGCGGTGGTGGTGGTGGAAGCACTGGCGGTGGACCGCCAGCGGACAAAGGCAAGCCAGACGACAAGGGTAAGAAGCCAAAGTAGTCTCGGCCGCTTCTAACGAATAATTTTCACACCCGTGGTAGCAATACCACGGGTGTGTTGTTTAACGTAGCTGATGTACTCAGATCCTCAACACCAGCCGCGGGGACAGGTCTACACTCCGCACTTCGCATTCGATTAGACCAAATGACCTCACAAACCAGCACACCAACAACAACTTCTGAACCGCACGGACGACCCGGGCTAGATGCCCTCATCGTCTACGCCGGTCGTGGGCTTCGCGATATGGGTCGTGGTTTGATCGCCGTGATTCTGGCGATATATCTGGCAGAAATTGGCCTTTCGATTCCTCAGATAGGACTCGTTCTGGGCGTAAGTCTTGTCGGCGGATTCGTTCTTTCGCTAGTCGTGATGTTCAGTGCGAACGCCATCTCACGAAAAGCCTGGTTTGTAATTATTTCGCTGGTTACCGGCTTAGCGATCGGAATGCTGTTCTTCACCGAGAACGTATGGCTAATCGGACTCGCATCGTTCTTCGGCTCGTACGCTGGAAGCGGCATGCACTGGGGGCCAAGTCTTCAACTTGAGCAATCGTCGCTAACCGAAGTCACCAACTCGCAAAACCGTACTCGAGCGTTTTCGAATCTATCGGTTTCTTCAGCGGGTGGGCGTGCGCTGGGTAGTGCGCTAGTTGGAATCGCTACTTACCTAATCGGTGTTCGTGATTGGGAGCTGATCGACGCCTACAAAGTTTTGCTGGCGATCTACCTCGGAATCAACATCCTCAACGCCGCTATATATCTGGCACTTTCATCGGCAGTTGAATCGAAGGCGAGCGCTGGCGATTTACTCGTAAATCCGTTCAAAACGCCGTCACGAAAGCCGATTTTAAAAATATCGAGCCTTTTCGCAGTCGATTCGTTCTCAGGTGGCATGATTTTCGACGCATTCTTCGCACTATGGATGGTCGATAAATATGGCATGAACGAAGGCACTATCGCTGCCATCATGATCGCAACGCAGGGGTTGAATCTCGTGTCGATTTGGCTGGCGCCTTCAGTTGCGAAACGGATCGGTCTTTTGAACACGTTCGTTTGGACGCAGGTGGCTTCGAATATTTGCCTAATTGCGTTCGCGTTTGCTCCTGGTGCTGCGATCGCCGCTGGAATCTGGATGCTGCGAGGGGTTTTCGATGAAATGGACGTTCCGACACGCCAGTCGTACATGATGGCTTTAGTACCGCCAGAAGAACGCACTGTGATGGCGGGGTCAGCGAATCTGGGTCGTGGACTGGGTCGAATGCCGAGTTCGACCGTAACGGGCTTCCTATGGGCAGGTGCTTACACCGTCGCACCGTGGCTAATCGGCGGCGGACTCAAGCTGGCGTACGACTTCGCCATCTACTTCTCGTTCCGCAACGTAGAGCTACCTGAAGACGTGGATTAGGTTTGGGTCCCAGCCCAAGCTGTTTGTGCTTTTTCGACTGTGACATCCGATGTTGCAAGTGAACTGCCGCTGAGTTCACAATCGGCATATCAGACAACCACGCACAACTGTCATCCTGAATTCATTTTCAGGATCTATCGCTCGAACGCCAAGATCCTATGCACCGGCAACCTAATCGCTACTTCGTCTACATTCTTTCGAATCCCGGCAAGATGATTTACACAGGAGTCACTTCTGATCTTCATAGGCGTGTCTGGCAACATCGATTTGAAAGTAATTCTGCGCACACCCTGAAGTACGGTATTCATCAGCTGGTTTGGTTCGAGGAGACCGATGACGTAACCGCCGCAATTGCTAAAGAGAAGCAGCTCAAGACATGGCGACGTCAATGGAAGTTGCATTTGGTGGAATTTGAGAATCCACATTGGTTGGACTTGGCTGGAGATTGGTACGGGTGAACATTTGATCCTGAAAATGAATTCAGGATGACAGTGTGAGATTGGAATCAGATAGGTAAATGCGGACGTAGTCCGCCAATCAACCGCTACCCGCGCCCTGAATACATCATTGCCTGTGTGATATCGACTACTTCGTGAGCGATGTCGGTCGCTTCGACCGCACTCACACCACGGTCGGTCGTGAGAATCGTTCCGCCACGGCCGATTACCCTGCCCGAAAGCATGATCAACTCGCCAGCAACGATGCCGTGACTCGCCTTGCCGGCATCAGGATCGATGATCGTGATGTCAGCGTCGAATCCCTCCGAAAGTCTGCCTTTCGAAGTAAGCCCAATCATCTTTGCCGGATTCAAGCTGAGCTTTAGAACCATCTCAAGCGGCTCCAGCGCACCAAACTTCACCAGTCGCATCGCCTGCTCGATATTCACATTGCGAGGCAACGCTCCGGCATCGCTACCAATCGCATCGATAATGAATTCGTTCTCAGAATTGTGCGCTGCAGTCAGTTGAAAGGCCGATTCCGCACCGTTCACCGGAAAACTCATCGGGACATCGGTATTGCCGGCATCGAACAGCTCAACTCCACGTTCACCAGACACAAGAACAAGACCAGTTCGAGTTTCTTCAACTGTCGAAGCGTACCCGTCTCGTAAGGCAGCCCTTATTCCTTCGTCGGTGGGTGCGTAACCTCGAAGTTTTAGGCAATTGCCAACCACGTCCGCGAGAACATTTCCGTCTTCATCGCACTTGCCGAGTGTGAAATTGGGGCGAGCTAGGTGAACTTCAGAAACGATTTGATCTCGTAGATCATCGATAATTTGCAGTGCTTCCTGAATTTCCTCTTCAACAGGGAGAATAGAGCCACGTGTGTACGCATTGATGTGCGCAACATGAACACGCCCGCTACTTCCTAGCAACGATGGAACCTCTCTCAGCCCATCGAGTCGCGAGCCAGTTTCCGTAGTACCAACGTGATAGGCGACATACGCACCTAAATTGTTAGCAGTCGAGATAAAACGCGAAGTCTCGTCGGGAGTGAATGGGTAGTAACCGCCCCACAGCTTGATGCCCAGTGACCCCGCTTCTAGCGCTGTGCCAACGATTTCAAGAATCATGTCGGGGCTGAGTCGACCTTCAGGGACGGTCTCTCCGGGCTTTAGATACCCGAGACTGCCCACATTCACTCCTGAGCCTCGTGCGTCGATGCCAGCGGTTAGTGCGTCCATGCTTCCGCCGAGGTCGATCACCGTGGTCGCTCCTGCTGCAGCGACCATCTGGAGTCCTAGTCCACGAATTCTGCCCAGATCAGCTGCATTAGCCACGTGAACGTGAGTGTCGATCATTCCAGGAATGATCCAATGCCCGCTTGCGTCGATCGTGTCGTTTGAGTTCGATGGATCGATATTTTGGTCGATTCGTTCGATCTTGTCACCAGATATCGCAATATCAGATATTTCGTCTCGCCCCGTGTCAGCGTCGAGGAGTCGTCCGTTCGTAATAAGCAGATCGTAGTGACTCAACTAAATTTCCTTGTTCTTTCGAAATTCTTTTCAAGCTATTTTGCGATTCATGCGGCAGAATTGGTGCAGTTTATTCACTATTTGCTGAATCGGGACGCTCCGCTTGCACGACGGATTCGTTGATTCGCTGGACTATAGATTAGATTTGATCACGAAATCTCTCTCAAACTCATCGTTAATTCGTCTGCTCATTGTTACGGCAGCAATCGGTGCGGCGATTGCTGGAACTATTACCACTGGCACCCTTGCATCGGCTCAGGATCAGGATGAGCAACCGATTGTCGGATACCGAATTCTCGATGAATCGGAAGCCGGGCCCTTCACTGTTCAACTGCAAATCAGTCCTGTTGCGCCAATCGTCGGTATTTCACGATTCGCAGTGCGGGTTCGTGACACAGCAACGGGTGAAGACGTTCCAGATGCCAAAGTGACCATTTTGGGATCGCCAGCTGAGCACGGTGAAGCGCAGTACACACTTGTGTTGAATTCACCAGTCGATCCGACGTTCTATCTTTCACAACTGAAAATGGAAACAGCCGGAGTGTGGGCGATCGACGTTCGAGTCGAATCCGATCTCGGTGATGGCACGACAATAATGTCGGCACTGGTGTCGGAACGAGGTAGAAGCGGTTCAAGCAATCTTTGGGGTCAGGCCCTGTTTGGCTTAGTCGCTCTTTCGTTCGTTGTGGGCATCACTTGGGTCTGGTACTCGTCGAAGAAGGCGCTGAAGCGGCGCGACCAACAGAGCTAATCGCTGAAATCAGTGAAAATCGGCGCGCGGCGGTTTCGATTGATTTTGAGTTCAAGAAGAGTCGATTTTCTTGACCCTGCGCACTCTCCCTGCTAGGTTTGTGGCATCTTTCAGCGGTGCGCGACAACCAATGAGGAACCGGCCTTCCCGGTGCGTCGTCTGCACACCCAATAAGGCAAATTCGTATTCAGGTTTCGAATTTGACCCACGAGGAGCACGCTATGACAGAACCAGTACGCTTTGAGGCCGAAGATATCGCTCCTAACGAGAGCGGTCGCGGAATGATTGCCGAATCGGCACCATTTGTGGCTTCAGTTGAACGACTTATGATCCGAGTTCGCAGTGCGAAACTTGCCGATCAAACCCAGATGCTCGACAACCTTCAGGCTTGGATCGATCGAGCTATGTCGGGCGGTATCGACGTTCTTAGGGACGGCGAGCAGATTTTGGGCACGTTAAACGCCAACGTTTCCGAGATGATCCATTCTCGAACGATGCTTCGACGCATTGTTTCGCCGATGGTTGGTCTCACGATATTGGCTGGTGCGCTTGCTGCAGTTACCGTTACGGTTTCTGGAGTTGAAGCACTATTTCTATCGACCCCGCTCGAAATCGTGTTTGCAGCTGTGATCTTTGGTATCGCAGGTAGTGCATTCACGGTTCTTCTACGAACAGTCACCATGCAGCTTGAGTACACAGAAAAAGTGGCTCTGTTCATGGTTGGTTTGGCTCGACCGCTTGTTGGTGGAGTTTTGGCTCTGGCAGTGTTCTCGCTGTTCGGTGCCGGAATTATCTCGCTACCGCTTGTTTCCGATCAAGAATCGACTACTCGAGTAGCGTTCTTGGCAGGTCAGGGCGGATCTGGAATCATGGCTGGTCAGTTGGCACTGTTTGCATTCGCATTCGGCGCTGGAATCTTCGAGGGTTACCTCACTCCACGGTTCTCAAAGGGAATGGCTCGAGTTGCCGACAAGATCAGCAACGTAACTTCGTAAGTTTCCTAAGTTAGCTAAAGCAAAAGACCGCTTCCGGTTTCGGGAGCGGTCTTTTTTTGTGCTCAAGCCAGAGACGAAATTGCTAACCGCCAACAATGTCATTCTGAATTTAGTTCAGAATATTTCTCACGTTTGCAGCGATGGTATGTGTGTGGCTACATGAGCAACGTCGGAGATTGTTGGTAGTGGCTAGAGTGCCGCTGCTGTGGGTAGAAAGACCCTGATCTGCATCAGGGTGACATTGTTGTCGTACTTGCGTTATTGCTTGCCTCGATTGGCGTTGATTATGCAAACAGCAGAATAAGTACAACCGAACCTGCGAGCAAAAACAGTACCGTTAGGAACACAACAACGAAGATTTTCGCTGCTTTTGAGGAGCGCGGTTTGCCCTGATGTTGGGCTAGCTTGCTCTGATTGAGAATCTGCTGCTCAAGCTGAGCGCTTTCCACTCTCATTCCCGTTCTCGGGTCACCCATGCTCATACCGGTTCTCTCCATCCCCAAACTACCCACGCAATGGCTGCCAAGATAGCGATAAGGGTTACCCACCCCACCATCTTCGAAGATCGTCGCCGACCAGGGTAGTGCTGCTGTTTTGACTGGGCTTGGATTTCCATGCCCTTAGCTAGAATTTTTCCACTGACACTGGAGTTGTTTTGATCCTGCATTCGGAAAATTCCTAGCTGTAAACCCACCAGAAGAAGACGACTATGATGGCGAGGAAAGCCAACAACCTGATTTTGTAAGGAACCCGGCTGCGACCGCGGTAGTGCTGCTGGTGTTTTGACTTGGCATCGATTTCCATGCCTTTGGCCAGGATTTTTCCGCCAATGTTGGGGTCATTGTGATGCTGCACGTTCGAATCTCCTTGATCGCCGGGATAGCCGCGATAGCTGGCTTAGCTATTCGCCCACCATATGATTGCGATGATCGGTGAGAGCAAAATCAAAATACCAAGCAGTTTCGCCTTCACTGAAGCGCGCTTGCGAATGTGGTGGCGATTTCGCTGACCCTGTGCATTGATTCGCATTCCGTCGGCTTGAATGCGAGATCCCTGATCGGGATTCTGCATGGTTGGACTCCTTGCTCGGGGAAGGGACATTCGTGAAGTTAAATATCGAATGACCTAGCCACATCATACGCTTGTGCGTATTTCTGATGCGTCACGAGTGCAGAGCGGGATTCGAGCATGCACCAATCGCTGTGGAAAACTATTCCAGCGACGAAGCCCAAATGACGGCGGCTACCAGCACGATTACAGGCACCGCAAGCACTATTACTTTCAACCAGCTTGCTGATTTAACTTTCGAGCGGTGCACCGAACGGGTTGCATCTGCATTTCGTTCAGGGTTTGAGGTCGCAGCATCGTCGAGTTTCCTGTTGTACACATTCGCCTCCTGCCGTTCTCTAGCCCTTTGCCCACCAGATGATCAAAGCGAAGATCGCTATATAGAAAATCGTTCGGATAACCAACTGGCGAACGGTAACGCTGCGTCGACCGTCGGGGTCACGATCGCCACCACCTCTGTTGTTCCAGAGATTCATCTTGCCACCTCAGCCGAATTAAGCATGCTCGCGAGCCTAGATTTTACCCTTGAAACCAGCGAGTTGATCAGCAAATGTGAATACCGCTGGAAGTCCGCCAGTGTGCAAGAAGATAACAGTTTCGTCATCACTGAAACCGCCCTCTTCGATCTGGTCGATCAAAGCAGCCATCGCAGTACCCGTGTAGTTGGGGTCGCAGATAATCGCATCGGTTTGAGCAGCAATGTGAATCGCCTCATTCACCTGAGCCGTCATCACGCCATAGCCTTCGCCAACATACTGGTCGAGCACTCGCATATCGCTCTTTTCGAACGTAACAGGGAGATCAAGCGCCTTCTTGAGGTCTTCGTTGTGTTGGAAGATATAGCCGTCTAACGGCACGTCGTAGTTCACAGTTACACCGGTGAACTTCCAATCGAGTCCCATTGCCTTTGCAGCTACGATCAGGCCGCAAAGTGAACGGCCCGCAACGCCAATGATATGGACGTTCTTGAGATTGTTTTCGTTGATTTGTTCAAGAATTTCGATTCCAGCTTGAACGAATCCGACCATGCCTACGATTCTCGGGAAGAGATGGTCCTGAATCAGATAAGGCTTGTGACCTTCAGCTTCGAGCTCTTCTTTGAGCTTGGTTGCGTAGCCTTCGGCATCGCCCGACTGATATTCGTCGAGCAGGTGCAGTTCTGCGCCCAAAATTTTGTCGACTAGAAGGTTGCCCTGAACGTTTCGATTTGCTGCGTTCCTGAGAACGAGAATGTAGCGCATGCCGATCTTGTTGGCGGCTGCGGCCGTCATTCGGGCGTTGTTCGAGTGGTAATCCATGATGTTGATCATCACGTCATAACCCTCTTCGGCAACGTGAGGCATCTCGAACTCGTAGTGACGAGCCTTGTTTCCGCCGTACGCCAAGCCCGTCATATCTTCGCGCTTGATCCAGATGTCGGGACCACCGAGTCGTTCGGTGAGTCGTGGCATTTCTTCAAGTGGAGTGGGCAAATGGGCAATATTCATCCGCGGCAGCTTGTCGATATGAGATTGCAGTTCGTCGGGCGTGAGGTGTTGTGTCATGGTGCGGTGCCAGTGGCACTTTTTCTATGTGTGTGCGTATGTGGGCTGAATCGGGAATTGTAAAGGTGATGAGTGACTCGTGCGGTTTGAGGTGGGGTGACGAGTCAGTAATCTACATAAATTACCGACAATGTCATCCTGATGAAGATCAGGATATTTCTCCCCCTTGCAGCGATCATTCCGACAATGTCTCATAGCTACTACGTCTACATTCTCGCCAACCGAGGAAAAATGATCTACACCGGCGTGACGTCCGATCTGCCCCGACGAGTTTTCGAGCACCGGAATGGAACGGGTTCGAAGTACACCTCGAAACACGGAATATCCGATCTCGTTTGGTTCGATGAAACGAACGAAATTGAATCAGCCTTGATCAAAGAGAAGCAGATAAAGAATTGGAGACGTCAGTGGAAGGTGAATTTGGTCGAGAAAGGCAATCTCTACTGGGATGATCTCGCCCGGGATTGGTACGAGAAGTGACGGTGGTCTCGCAGTGCCATGAAGCGGTGAGCACAACGTTCAATCGATACTCAATGTCATCCTGAATTTATTTCAGGATATTTCTACCCCTTTTTGCAGCGACATTGCGCTGATTGGGCAAGATCGGATCATGCAGGTGGCATTCGCTGCAGTGGGGAGGTAGATCCCGATCTTCATCGGGATGACATTGTTGGCTGGAACGAACATGGGCATCGCTCGATGGGTGGCTGGTTACCTGCGCTAATCCACGAACTTGTCGGCGTGGGCGAAGAGTTGTGGGAGGCCGCCTGAGTGGATAAAGCAGATTGTTTCATCTGCGGCTACGCGACCCGCACGAAGCTCACCTATTAATCCCGACATCGCCTTGCCGGTGTAGTTGGGGTCGAGAATGAGCCCTTCTGCTTTACCGACCATCTGGATAGCCTCGATCACACGGTCGTCAGGCTCACCGTAGGCGGGTCCTCTGTAATCTTCCAAAACCTGCAGATCGTCAGTATCAAGCGAAACTTCAAGATCGAACATTTCGGCGACCTGCTTCGAACGATTGGCAGTTACGTTCTGAAAATCTTCTACTTTGCCTGGCGAGTACTGGCATGCCGTAGCTCGCCAATCGAGTCCACGATTCTTGGCGTAAAGCCTCAAGCCTGCAATGGACCGACCTGTAAGCCCCCAGAATCGAACCGGTCCTTCCACGCCAGCGTCTTCAAGCTGTTGTTCCAGCTCGATGCCCGTTTCGAGAAAGCCGATCATGCCCATGATGTCGGAGAACGGATCGTCAGGAAGAATGTAAGGCTTATTACCCGCCTCTGTTTCTTCCTTGAAAATCTTTTCGGCAACCTGTCGAGCGTACTCGTTGGGAGTCCGGTGTATTTCGGCACCCATCAGCTTGCACAGCAGTAAATTACCGGTTAGCGGTGCATCGAGATTGTCGTGTGAAACGATGTGGTATTTCAGCCCTGCTTTCGCACATCCAGCAGCGATGAATCGAGCCTGATTCGAGTGGTAGTGGTTGATGTTGATGACGGTGTCGAATCCGCCTTCGAGTATGTGAGCGATCTCAAATTCGAAGTGCCGACCTTTGTTACCGCCGAACGCCAATCCGGTCACATCATCACGTTTCACCAGCATTCGATTCGGAACGTCTACGCCTTCGTCTTTTAACGCTTGCTGAAGCCTGTCGAGCGGCTCAAGCGGGGTGTTCAAGTGTGAAAGCTTGAAACGAGGGAGTTCTTCGAGTTTTGTACGTATTTTTTCTTGTGAAACGGTCAATTCGGCAGTTCCTGTGCTGATGAAAACCTTTGAAAATTCTTGATTTAGCTGTTTTTGGCTGGAAGCCAACCCCATGGGTGAGGACCGAAATCGAGAGCTTGCGGAACGCCGTCTTTCACAGCCATGACCGGCTTGATGGCTTGCGATCCTGCTTTGGTAGCACCTGAAGCCTCACGGAATGAGAAATCGCCTTCAACAAGATCGACAATCGAAATATCGGCAGTTGTGCCAACTGACAGCGAGCCAAGATCTTCAGAAATTCCAAGAATTTCGGCAGGCTTGGAAGTAGTCATCCGAATCGCATCTTCGAACGAAATGCCTAGAGTCATCACCTTGCCCATGCACTCGGCAAGCGAGAACACCGGTCCTGCGTAAATGCCCATCGCAGTGATGTCGGAACTGATCGTGTCGGGCATGAACCCCGAATCGATCACTGTTTGAGCAGCCTCGAACGTGAAGTTTCCGCCACCCACTCCAACATCGAAGTAAACACCGTTGTTTCGGGCTTCCTGCGCCTGCGAAACCAGTGATCCGTCAGCAAGCAGCGCCCCGACCGCTCCGCTAAGCGTGTGGGTTACGACGTCGCCCTTCGTGAGAATGTCAGTGAGAAGGCTTGGTGTGAGATCGACTGCGATCGGGTCCTGAGCAGCGATATCACCAACGTGAATCATCACGAAACCGCCAGCTTCATCGGTAATCGCCTTTGCAGCCTTTGGCATGTCGTTGCCGAGAGCCTGAATTCCCGGTGTGACCATCCGGGCTTTAATGCCCTTGATGATGCTTGGGTTCTCCTGAATGACTTCAACTGAAGCATCGTGATTTATATCATCTGCCGATTTCACTTCTGGCAGGTTAGCGACACCCATCTTGCCTATGTTGAGCAGAGCCATGAGCCGAGTTTTGGCGTTTGGAACGAGGTAATTTACGAGTCCGCCGGAGTTCAGCGCTCCGATAGAACCTGCATCTAGAACAGTGGTGACTCCAGCACTCACACCGGCAGTGTCGGCATCGACCATGAACTCATCGTTGGCTGGTTTTCGAATACCACCCGCTGCATGAACGTGAAGATCGATCAACCCGGGAGTTACAACGAGGCCCGTGGCGTCGATAGTTCGCTTGCTAGCTGAAGCATCGATATTCGCCTCAACAGCGGCGATTTTGCCTTTGCTTACGGCGATATCGAGTTTGGAGTCGACGTTGTTGGCAGGGTCGAGAACTCGACCACCAGAGATAACGAGATCGTAGGAAATGGGTTGGTTGGGCATTTTTACTTTTCGGAAGCGGAGTAGATCGTTGCTAGTTGTCATCCTGAATTCATTTTCAGGATCTATCGATCAAGTGTCTCCCCGACGAAATTCGGGGTCAATCGATCGGGTCGTGACGACTCGACAAATCAGCCAGCGATTGTGGGGGACGATTAGGTTATTGTCATCTCGAATTCACCCGGTACAGGTGCCATGACTCAAATTGAGCATCTGTATCTGTGCGATGCTAAGACTGAATCGGTTACGAAATGTGCTCTTGCAGGGAGTTTCTAGTTTGGACATTCACTCAGTTCTGAAATTGTTGTCCGACAAACGCCCAATATTCCATTCAGAAGCCGATTTCCAGTTTGCTTTGGCAAGGAAGATAGTGGATGAGTATCCGGATAGTCACGTTCGACTGGAGTATCCGGTGCACTTGGCTCAGGACAAATCAGGGCGATCAGAACCGGGTAGTACTCACTTAGATATGTGGGTCGAGAATGGATCGACACGCACCGCGCTTGAGCTCAAGTACAAAAAACATGATCTTGTAGCCAATGTTCGCTGCGAGAATTTTTCAATGACGAGAGACAAGAAGCATACCGAATTTGTTCCCGAATTCGTGAGCGACGTTAGAAAAATTGAACAAATCAATAAGAAACGGCCAGATGTGAACGGTTATGTAATTCTTATTACTAACGATCATCTTTACTGGGAGGCGGGCAGAAAGAACTCATTCGAAGGCACTTTGCATGACGTGATTGCAAAAAATAGTGGAAAGACACCAAGAGAAATTTCGCATTCGTACGATTTGCACTGGAAGGATTATTCCTGTGTTAAAGACACGAAAAATCGAATCCATATGTTTAGGTACTTACTGGTCGAAATTCCGCCC
>Ga0233439_10000799_pt1 | contig 43650 bp, 40 predicted proteins | sample SI_123_September_6_FD_182713 | JGI IMG/M metagenome (GOLD analysis project Ga0233439, IMG submission 182713) | Seawater microbial communities from Saanich Inlet, British Columbia, Canada - SI_123_September2016_100_MG | ecosystem: Environmental > Aquatic > Marine > Inlet | place: Canada: British... | reverse complement strand
GGTACGGAATTATGGGTTCCCCGTTCCGTTCTGCCAGAACCGGCGGAAGAAGAATTCTACCACCACGATTTGGTGGGATTGCGCGCCGAAGGAAAAGATGGCGTGGCATTTGCCACCGTGAAGGCGGTGGAAAATTTTGGAGCCGGCAATATCGTCGAGCTTCAGTGGGAAGCAGGGCCAACGGCTTTCGTGCCATTCACGAAGGAATTTGTGCCTGTAATTGATATCCCCGGTGGCCGGATCGTGGTTGATCCGGTGCCAGACCTGAAAGAAGCAGAGCAAAAAGAAGACTTAACGCAAGATCATAAAGACGAAGAAGACCATGACGGTGAATGAACAAACAGATCAGCCCCAGGACGCGCCCCGCAAGACACCGTGGACGGCGACCATGGCGACGCTGTTCCCGGAAATGTTCCCGGGGCCCTTTGCCTGTTCCCTTGCCGGAAAGGCGCGCGATGATGGCGCGTGGCGGCTGGAAACGGTGGATATTCGCGACTATGCGCCAGACAAACACCACACCGTTGATGACGCGCCCTTTGGCGGCGGCGCATCCATGGTGTTAAAGCCCGATGTTGTGGATGCGGCCATGGCGGCGGCGCAGGCAAATTGCCCCGATGCCCCGGCTATCTATCTCAGCCCCCGTGGCAAGCCCCTGGATCAGGCCCGCGTGCGCGAATTGGCGGCTGGCCCCGGTGTGACGCTCTTGTGTGGGCGTTTTGAAGGGGTGGATGAACGGGTTATCGAAGCACGCGGCCTTGAAGAGATCAGCATGGGCGACTTCATCTTGTCTGGCGGCGAACTTGCGGCCATGGCATTGGTGGATGCCTGTGTCAGGTTGCTGCCGGGCGTTGTTGGCAATGCCGACAGCTTGATGGAAGAAAGTTTTGAAACGGGGTTATTGGAATATCCCCTTTATACCCGGCCCAAAGATTGGGGCGGGCGTGAAGTGCCTGAAGTTTTGGTTTCAGGACATCACGAAAAGGTCCGGGCCTGGCGCCAGGATCGTTCAGAAAAGATTACCCGGGCACGTCGTCCCGATCTCTGGAAGCGCTATGGCGCGGAGCGGGGTGATGGTGCGTGACGGTATATGAACATTTTTGAATTTTAAGAATGCATCGTTTTAAAGACGCATAACCAAAAGACCGCCAAAGGGGCGGCCTGAAGCAAGGAACAGAGTAATGAATATTATTGAAAAGCTTGACGCTAAGGAAATGGAACGACTGGCAGCAGAACGCCAGCTTCCGGATTTTGCACCGGGCGATACGCTTCGCGTATCGGTCAAGGTTGTTGAAGGCACGCGCGAACGTGTACAGGCCTTTGAAGGCATGTGCATCGGTCGTAAAAACGCCGGCATCAATTCAGGGTTCACCGTACGGAAAATTTCATACGGCGAAGGCGTGGAAAGAACGTTCCCCCTGTTTTCCCCCAATGTTGTCGGTGTTGAGGTAAAGCGTCGCGGTGCGGTTCGTCGTGCCAAGCTCTATTACCTTAGAGGCCGTACCGGCAAGCGTGCGCGCATTGCCGAAAAAATTACCCATCGCCCGATCAAGGATGATGGTGCAAGCAAAGAATAGATATCCATGCGCCTGTTTTGATGTTTCGGTCGTGTCTTCGATAAGTCGGGGACATGTCCGGGACGGGGTTGGATGCACGGCTTTTGTTGAGCCGGAAACTTTAATGAATGAGGCATGAATTAGATGGCCGCGCCAAAGACGCTGTTCGACAAAATTTGGGATAATCACGTTGTTCGCAGGGACGAAGACGGAACGTGTCTTCTCTACATTGATCGCCACCTCGTTCATGAGGTGACCAGTGCCCAGGCATTTGAGGGCCTGCGTCTTTCCGGGCGCAAGGTGCATCGCCGTGACGCCACCTTGTTGGTGGCCGATCATAATGTGCCGACCACGGATCGGGACAAGCCCATTGATGATGATGATTCGCGCATTCAGGTGGAGACACTGGAAAAGAACGCGGCTGATTTTGATCTGCCGTATCTTCCCTTAACCGATGCCCGCCAAGGCGTGGTCCATATTGTCGGTCCGGAACAGGGTTTTACCCAGCCCGGCATGACCATCGTTTGTGGTGATTCCCATACCGCAACCCACGGCGCGTTTGGTTCGCTGGCTTTCGGCGTTGGCACATCAGAAGTAGAACATGTGCTGGCCACGGAGACCTTGATCCAGCGCCCCGCCAAAAACATGCGCATTACCGTGACCGGCACGCCCCATCCGGGTGTGACGGCCAAGGACATCATTTTGGCCATCATTGGCAAGCTCGGCACCGCAGGTGGCACCGGCCACGTGGTTGAATTTGCAGGCGAGGCCATCACCGGGCTTTCCATGGAAGGCCGCATGACGGTTTGCAACATGACCATCGAAGCAGGGGCGCGTGCGGGCCTGATTGCCCCCGATGATGTGACCTTTGATTATATGAAAGACCGCCCCATGGGCCCACAGGCCAAAGATTGGGACGCAGCGGTGGCATTTTGGAAATCACTGCCGTCTGATACCGGCGCGGTTTATGACACGGAAATTACCTTGGCCGCCGAAGAAATTGTGCCGCTTGTCACCTGGGGCACCAGCCCCGAAGACGTGCTTCCCGTGACGGGCGTTGTGCCTGATCCATCAACGGCGCGCGATGATAACAAGCGCGCCGCCATGGTCCGGGCGCTTGAATATATGGGCTTGAAGGCCGGCACAAAATTGACGGATATCCCAATTCAGACGGCCTTTATCGGGTCATGCACCAATGGGCGCCTTGAAGACCTGCGCGCCGCAGCATCCATTGCCAAGGGCAAAAAGGTTGCAAAAGGCGTGCGTGCTTTGGTGGTGCCGGGTTCTGGTTTGGTCAAGGCTGCGGCTGAAGCCGAAGGTCTGGATAAAATTTTCACCGAAGCGGGCTTTGAATGGCGTGAAGCCGGGTGCTCCATGTGCCTTGCCATGAACCCTGATAAATTGGCCCCGGGGGAACGTTCGGCCTCTACGTCCAACCGCAATTTTGAAGGCCGTCAAGGTCCGGGCGGGCGCACCCATCTTATGAGCCCGATCATGGTTGCTGCTGCGGCCATTCGCGGCCATATCACTGATGTTCGCGACTTCGATTAGTCTAAAGGCAGGAGAAATTCAAAATGGATAAGTTCAACACCCTGACGGGCATTGCAGCACCGCTGCCCATGATTAATGTGGATACCGATAAAATCATCCCGGCGATCTGGCTCAAGACCATCAAGCGCACGGGCCTTGGCCCGGCCTTGTTTGAATCCATCCGTTACAAAGCCGATGGAGCCGAGGACCCCGATTTTGTGTTGAATAAAGAACCGTATCGGAAAGCACAAATTCTGGTGACCGGCGAAAATTTTGGCTGCGGATCATCCAGAGAACATGCGGTTTGGGCGCTGTACGGGTTTGGCATTCGGTGTCTTATTGCCCCCGATTTTGCCGACATCTTTTATTCCAATGCATCGAAAAATGGCATTTTGCTGATCAAGCTGCCTCAGGAAACGGTGGATCAATTGATGAGTGATGCCGACAAGGGTGAAAATGCGCGCATGACGGTGGACCTAGAACGCCAAGTCATTGTTCGCCCCGATGGGGACGAGATCGCATTTGAAATTGACCCCTTTCGCAAGCATTGCTTGTTGAACGGGCTCGACGATATTGCGCTGACCCTGGAGAAGAAAGAAAGCATCGACACGTTCGAAGCATCACAGAAATCAGCGACCCCGTGGCTCTATAGCTAAACCAAACACAATAGAAAATAAGAGAAACAAACAATGGCAGCGAATAAAAACCTTTTGATTTTGCCAGGCGACGGCATCGGCCCTGAAGTCATGGGCGAGGTTAAACGCGTGATTAACTGGATGGATTCTAACCGTGCGGTTAGTTTTGACGTTGATGAAGATCTGGTTGGCGGTTGCGCCTATGAATCCCATGGCGCGCCTTTAAGTGATGCCACCATGAACAAAGCCATGGATGCCGATGCAGTTTTACTGGGTGCGGTCGGTGGCCCGAAATGGGAAAAACTGCCGTTTGAATTCCAGCCCGAACGCGGGCTTTTACGCCTTCGCAAAGACATGGAATTATTTGCTAATTTGCGCCCAGCCATTGTGTTTGATGCATTGGCCGAAGCGTCATCGTTAAAGACAGATTTGGTCGCGGGGCTGGATATCCTGATCCTTCGCGAATTGACCGGCGGTGTTTACTTTGGCGAACCCCGGGGCATCACGGACCTGCCCAATGGCGAACGCCGGGGTGTGAACACGCAAGTGTATGACACCTATGAAATCATTCGCATTGGCAAGGTCGCTTTTGAGCTGGCGGCCAAACGCGATGGCCGGTTGTGTTCAGTAGAAAAAGCCAATGTCATGGAATCGGGCGTGTTGTGGCGCGAAGAAATTACCAAGCTCCATGATGCAGAATATCCTGATATAGAGCTAAGCCACATGTATGCCGATAACTGCGCCATGCAATTGGTGCGTGCCCCAAAGCAATTTGATGTCATCGTCACCGATAATCTGTTTGGTGATATGTTGTCTGATTGCGCGGCCATGTTGACGGGGTCTTTGGGCATGTTGCCCTCAGCGTCTCTTGGGGCAGCAGATGCCACCGGGCGTCGCAAGGCATTGTATGAACCGGTTCATGGTTCAGCGCCTGATATCGCCGGTGAAAACAAGGCCAATCCATTGGCGACCATTTTGTCCCATGCAATGATGCTGCGGTATTCCTTTGATCTGGGCGATGAAGCCGATCTTGTGGAAAATGCGGTCAAAGGCGTGTTGAGCAAGGGCTTGCGCACGGCTGATATCATGCAAGAGGGCAAGGAATTGATTTCCACCACAGACATGGGCCAGGCAGTTGTTGATGAAATGGCCAAGCTTACACATTAAGCCCAACGGATTGGGCCTTAGGAGAAATTAATCATGGGCTATCGGGTAGCCGTGGTCGGCGCCACCGGAAATGTTGGGCGCGAAATTATCAAAACACTGGCTGAGCGAGATTTCCCTGCTGATGAAGTGGTGGCGCTTGCGTCCTCGCGTTCTATTGGCAAAGAAGTTTCCTATGGGGATAAAAAAATCTTGAAGGTCAAAGACCTTGAACATCATGATTTTTCCAAAACCGACATCGCGTTGTTTTCGGCCGGCTCCGGTGTTGCTGAAGTTCACGGTGCACGGGCCGCCGCTGCGGGCTGCGTGGTGATCGATAATTCATCACAGTTTCGCATGGACCCAGATGTGCCCCTGGTGGTGCCAGAGGTCAACGCGGAAGCCCTGTCCGGATTTCGGGAACGCAACATCATTGCCAATCCCAATTGTTCGACCATTCAGATGGTGGTGGCCCTAAAGCCATTGCATGATCGTGCCCGGATTTCGCGGGTGGTGGTGTCCACCTATCAGTCCACATCGGGTGCTGGCAAGATGGGGATGGATGAATTGTTCAACCAGACCCGGGGCGTCTTTGTGAACGATGCCATGGTCAAGGAACAGTTCACCAAACAAATTGCGTTTAACGTCATTCCACATATCGACATTTTTCTTGAAGATGGTTCCACCAAGGAAGAATGGAAAATGCGCGTCGAAACCATGAAAATTCTTGATCCTGAAATCCAGGTTCATGCCACCTGTGTGCGCGTGCCGGTTTTCATTGGCCATGGCGAATCAGTAAATGTTGAATTCACCAGCCCGCTGGATGCCGATGAAGCCCGCAACATCCTTCGCGATGCGCCGGGGTGTGCGGTAGTGGATCATCAGGCCGATGAAGGTTACGTGACGCCTGTGGAATGTGCTGGTGAAGATGCCGTTTATATCAGCCGCATCCGCGATGATGTGACGGTGGAAAATGGCCTAAGCCTGTGGGTGGTGGCCGATAATCTGCGCAAGGGCGCGGCCCTTAACGCGGTCCAGATCGCCGAACACTTGATTGCCAGCTATCTGGATGAAAGAGAATCCTGAGTTCACCCAGGATTCTCTAACGCCACCTCTATTTTTAATACCGTTTATAGGGCAGGAATTTTCCGTTCATGGTGATCTTGACCCGGTCGCCCTTGGGATCGGGAACCCGTTCCATATCCATGGAAAAATCAATGGCACTCATGATGCCATCGCCAAATTCTTCCTCGATCACCGCTTTTAACGTGGTGCCATATACCTGGATGATTTCATGAAAGCGATAGACCAGCGCATCGGTCGGAACGCCCTGATCCAGTGACCCGCGATAGGGGCAGGTTGCCAGAAGGGCGGCATCAGAATCATCAAGCCCCAGCATATCAGTGGCGGTTTTGGCTTCTGTTTCGGTCATCTGCATCTGGCCCAGCAGGGCTGCTGTCGTCCAGATGGGGGATTGGCCGATTTTTTCCGCCAGTGCCGTCCACGTCACGCCGGTTTCTCTTTTCTTCTCGATGATTTTTTCTGTGAGCTCTTTTCTGGTCATTGGTTTTTCCTTTTTTCAATAAATTGTCATTGGCAGGGCACCTTCAAGCGTTTTAATTGCAACCGCTGTGCCATTGGGCCGAAGAAACATTTTCTTTAATGATAACAGGTAGTTATGGGACGGCATCGCCGCCGGGCAAGCAAAATGCGCCATTTTGGAGCGCGCTAGTCGTCCAATTATTAGGCAATTATTAAATAAGGTGAAAAAATAGGCATTTAAGGGAAAGCGCCCGAGCGCGCCTACCAAACCAGCAGTAAAGTCCCGAAAACCAGCAGCAATCCACCGGTACAGCGGTTGATCCAGAGGATCACCTGTCCATTTGGGTCTTCTTTCGCGCGGGCATTGATGCGGTCGCGTAAATAACTGGAAATCGATACCAGCACGGTCCACCACAACACGCCGCCCACAAAAATTCCCCCAACCAAGGCAACCCCCCACAGGGGATGGGTTCCAATATGGCCAATGTTGATGGCCGCAAAAATAGCGGCAAAGGACACCGCCGTAATGGGGTTGGTGATCATGAGGGTGAATGCGGCAACAAAATTCCCAAGATGGGTTTTGAAATCGTGGGCGATGCCAAGGTCATTTTGGGCTTTTATTTTTAAGGCCCCTGATAATAAAAGCTTCAAGCCTATGATGATCACGATGGTGCCGCCGATCATCTGAAGCCAGCCTTGCTTGTCGGCAATTTGGTCGGCCATAAAACCAAGGCCCAATGCGGCAATGGCACCAATCACGGTATCGGCTAATGCTGCGCCCAATCCACAGACGTAACCGGCCCCCCTGCCATGGACGATGGTGCGCTGCATGCACATGATCGCAACCGGCCCCACGGGGGCTGCAACCAGAAAGCCAACAATCAGGCCCTTGAGAAAAAATTGGGCGGTATCCATGCCCTGACTGTAATATGGACCACCCCTTGCGGCCAAGACCTGGGCGGCTTAATTTTGGGTCTCAACACAAGACGCTATTTAAAGGATTGATCCCCGCGCATGACAACACCTCAGGAAGACGATAACGCAGCCCCCATTTTTCCAAGACGCAGTTGCCTTTATATGCCCGGCACCAATGTGCGGGCCCATGAAAAGGCCAAGGGGCTGAGCACGGATGTCTTGATTTTTGATCTGGAAGATTCCGTCGCCCCCGATGCCAAAGCCGATGCCCGCAACGCGATCATTGCGGCCCTCAAGACAGGCGGCTATGGACGCAGGGAATTGGTGGTTCGCGTCAATGGCTTTGATACCCCGTGGGGCGAAGATGACATTCGCGCCATTGCGGGGTTGGACGCAGGTGAAGGTGCCCATGCGGTACTGATCCCAAAGGTCGAAGACCCGGCCACGGTCCGGCGCGCGGGCGATCTTTTGGATGCAGCCGGCGGTGACACGCGGCTTTGGTCGATGATGGAAACGGCCCGGGGTGTGTTGGGGGCCGCCGAAATCGCGGCCGCCCATGAACGGCTGGATATGTTCACCATGGGTCTGGAAGATCTCGCCAAAGAACTCCACGCCGACAATTCCGGCGATCGCTTAGCCATGCTGTATGCCCTTGAACACAGTGTCATGGCGGCCAGGGCCTATGGGCTTGGCATCCTAGATGGTGTCTATCCAGCCTTCGATGATGCCGATGGATTTCAGGCCGTCTGCGAACAGGGCAGGCGGTTGGGCTTTGATGGCAAACAGCTCATCCACCCGCGCCAAATCGATCCCGCCAATGTTGCGTTTTCTCCATCCCCTGATGCCGTGTCCGAAGCAAGGCGCATGATTGATGCCTTTGAACAGGCCGAAGCCCGCGGTGAGGGCATTACGGTTCTCGACGGTGCCATGGTGGAAGCCCTCCATGTCGTCGAGGCGAAGCAGTTGGTTGCCTTCGCCGATGCCATTTCGGCATTGGAAACAGAATCCACTAACCCCTAAATCTAGGCGTTTATGACGGCCAGAACCGGGCCAGCCACAAATTGTGGCTGCAAAAATTTGTTGCCCTGTGGATAACTTTTGGGTAAATAAAGGGGCGTCAGGCCGTACAAAGACCCCGGTACAAGGCCGTAACCTTGTACAAACGTCCCGCGAAGGACGAACCTGACGCCCCGAGAGTGATTGCTCGCTCCCGATACGAAACGTGATCGACACCGCCTTCGTGCGCCCTGCCATCCAGCGTTTTATCGCGTCCCCAGGGAGAGAATGACGATAAACCCATAGACAGCCAGCGCCCCAACAAGGTGTGGTGCCACGAAAAAATCCGTTTTCCCGCCAACCAGCCTTTTCTTTTGGTCAGAAACAGAAGTTACCCCCCATCCCATGTGACCGCGACACCGTTCCCTTTGCAGGGCCGGGTCCGGGCGCTGCTGCCCTTGGGGAGGCAACAGGTTCCGGAAAAAAGCCAGCATTACGGCAAGGATATAAATCCTTCCGCCCAAAGGTACCTGGTCCAATGGACCCCAATCTCGCGACTGCCCCTTTTGAAAAGAGGGCGCCTTTGGCACCTGGTCTTTTGTTCAACCGGCGAACCGGTTTCCCGCAAGACCCCCGAATTTGTCAAACACACCGTTGCGAAAGACCCGGAGGAGTCTTCCGAAGCGGTTGAAGCCGCATTCGGAACGCTCATGTACCGTCTTGATGATCGGATTCTCTGGGGCTATTCGCAAGTAAATTTTCAAGTAAAAACAAAACTTTCATGTATAAATTTATGTTTATTGTATAATAGGATAACAACTTATCCACAATTTTGTCCACATTTGTGGATAATATAAGTAAAAGATGTTTTTTAAGGCGTTGATTCATGGTTATTTTTGCCCCGTGCCCCGGGTAAAGCAATAATGCGCAAGCCCTGCCGCAACACAGGCCAAGCTACTGAAAAGACTGGTTATGCGTGGCGTTGACTTGGTCCGCGGCAAGGGTTAAACCGAAGCCTTAATATTTCCCCTCTATAATGGGGGCGCAACATTTTCCAGCCCGCGCAAAGGGCAGAACACGCGAAAGCCCAATAATGGCCCAAGACAATCGTCCCTTGTCGCCCCATCTTCAGGTTTACAGGCCGCAGATTACATCGGTCCTTTCTATTGTTCATCGCCTGACGGGCATCGGCCTTGGTGCGGGCGCCGTTGCTTTGGTTGTCTGGCTTGCTGCCGCTGCCGCAGGTCCGCGCTGGTTTGAATTGGCTTCAAACATGGCCGCGTCTTGGCCGGGACAAGCATTGCTTTTGGGGTTCACCTGGGCGCTGTTTTATCACCTGTGTAATGGCATCCGTCATTTGTTCTGGGATGTTGGGCTGGGGTTTGAACTGACCACGGCGCGTCTTTCGGGTTGGGCGGTGATCATCACATCCATGCTTCTGACCGGGATTTCCTGGGCCATTGGCCTGAGCAAGGTGGCGGGCGCATGAGCAACCATAGCGAAATGAAATCCCGTCTTGCACGGGTGCGCGGCCTTGGTTCAGCCAAGGAAGGTGTTGCCCATTGGTGGGCCCAGCGGCTCAGTGCCGTTGCTTTGTTGCCATTGATTATCTGGTTTTCTGCATCCCTTGTTTATTTAAGCGGCGCCAATCATGCGACGGTGCTGGCCTGGCTGAAAACGCCCTTGGCCCCGATCTTGATGGTGGCGCTTGTTTCTGCCGGGTTCTATCACTTGCAACTTGGCCTCCAGGTGGTGATTGAAGATTACGTTCATAACGGCGCGATCAAATTATCCCTTGTTATTATCACCAGACTCGGTTGTGCGCTGGCGGCGCTGATCGGCGTCTTTTCTGTTCTCCGCATTGCTTTTGGGGGCTGATATGTCCGGCGCTTATGAAACCATTGATCATCATTCTGACGTGATTGTTGTCGGGGCCGGGGGTGCGGGCTTGCGCGCGACGCTCGGCATGACAGCAGCCGGTCTGGACACAGCCTGTATCTCCAAGGTGTTTCCCACCCGTAGCCACACCGTGGCGGCACAGGGGGGCGTTGGGGCATCGTTCGGCAATGTCGAACCCGATGACTGGCGCTTTCACATGTATGACACCATCAAGGGATCAGACTGGTTGGGGGATCAGGACGCTATTGAATATATGGTCCGTGAAGCCATTCCTGCCATCACCGAGCTGGAGCATTTCGGGGTGCCTTTTTCGCGCACACCGGAAGGTAAAATTTATCAACGCCCCTTTGGCGGGCACACGGCCAATTATGGTGAAAAACTGGCCCATCGTGCCTGTGCTGCGGCGGACCGCACCGGCCACGCCATCTTGCACACCCTGTATCAGCAAGCCTTAAAGCATAAGGCGCAGTTCTATATCGAATATTTTGCAGTCGATCTGATCATGAATGATGATGGCTCATGCCAAGGCGTGATGGCCTGGAATTTGGCAGACGGCACCTTGCACCGGTTCATCGCCCCCATGACGGTGATTGCAACCGGGGGCTATGGGCGGTCTTATTTCTCTTGCACCTCTGCACATACCTGTACGGGGGACGGCAATGGCATGGTTTTGCGTGCGGGCTTGCCCTTGCAAGACATGGAATTCATCCAGTTTCACCCCACCGGCATTTATGGCTCAGGCTGCCTGATTACCGAAGGCGCCCGCGGTGAAGGGGGCTATGTTACCAATTCAGAGGGTGAGCGTTTCATGGAACGCTATGCCCCAACCGTGAAAGATTTGGCATCCCGCGATGTGGTCAGCCGTTCCATGACCGTTGAAATTCGGGAAGGCCGGGGCGTTGGCCCAAAGAAGGATCATATCCATCTGCATCTGGAACATCTGGACCCGGTTCTTTTGCATGAACGCCTGCCGGGCATTTCAGAAACCGCGAAAATTTTTGCAGGCGTTGATGTCACCAAAGAACCGATCCCGGTTCTGCCCACGGTGCATTACAACATGGGCGGTATTCCCACCAATTATCATGGCGAAGTGGTGAACCCGACAGACTCTGATCCCGATAAAGTGGTGCCGGGGCTGATGGCCATTGGCGAAGCCGCCTGTGTTTCTGTCCATGGTGCAAACCGGTTGGGCTGTAATTCGTTGTTGGACATCATTGTGTTTGGGCGCGCAGCCGCCAATCGTGCCGCTGAATTGATCACGCCGGGTGCTGCCAAAATCAGTCTGGATAAATCAGCGGGCGAAGAAGCCATTGCCCGCCTTGATCGGCTGCGCAATGCCAAGGGGCCAAAATCTGTCGCGCAAATTCGTGATCGGATGCAGCACACCATGCAAAATAACTGTGCCGTTTTCCGCACCTCCGAAGTCTTGTCCGAAGGCATTGGCATGATTGATGATTGCGCAAAAGAACTATCCGATATTGGTGTGACCGATCGCTCGATGATCTGGAATTCAGATTTGGTAGAAGCGCTGGAACTTGAAAACCTGATGAGTCAGGCTGTGGTTTCCATGCATTCTGCCCATGGGCGTCATGAAAGCCGTGGTGCCCATGCCCATGAAGATTTCCCCAATCGCGACGATGTGGATTGGTTGAAACATACCGCCGCCTATCTTGATGGGGATCGTAAGGTTAGCTTTAAGTATCGCCCGGTACACTTGAACACACTGAGCGATGATATCGAAACCTTCCCTCCCAAAGAGCGGGTATATTAAGTCGGCCTTCTATTGGGCTGTGGTTTGAATTTAAAGGACTGTTTCCATGGTGGAACTCACGCTTCCGCGTAATTCGAAAGTTAAAAAGGGAAAAACCCATCGGGCACCCGAAGGTGCCACCAACGTCAAGACGTTCCACGTCTATCGTTGGAACCCTGATGATGAAGAAAACCCGCGCGTGGATTCCTATGAACTGGATATGGATGCCTGCGGGCCGATGGTGCTTGATGCGCTGATCAAGATCAAGAACGAGGTGGATTCAAGCCTGACCTTCCGTCGGTCGTGTCGTGAAGGGGTGTGTGGGTCCTGTGCCATGAATGTTGATGGCACCAATACCTTGAGTTGCACCAAAGCCATTGAAGAGATCAAGGGCGATGCCAAAATTTATCCGCTGCCCCATATGAAGGTGGTGAAGGATCTGGTGCCGGATTTGACCAATGCCTACGCGCAATACGCATCGATTGAACCCTGGATTAAAACCGAAACTCCAACGCCGGTTAATGGCGAACGCTTGCAAAGCCCGGAAGAAAGAAAACTTCTGGATGGGTTGTGGGAATGTGTTTTGTGTTTCTGTTGTTCCACATCTTGTCCCAGCTATTGGTGGAATGATGATCGGTTCTTGGGCCCGGCAACCTTGTTGCAGGCATATCGCTGGATCATCGATTCGCGCGATGAACATACCGGGGAACGGCTGGATGAACTGGAAGACCCGTTCCGGCTTTATCGGTGTCACACTATTATGAATTGCACCAACACCTGCCCCAAAAATCTGAACCCGGCTAAGGCTATTGGTGAAATTAAAAAACACTTGGTTGAGCGTCGCTAAGTTAGACGATGGCTTGAGGGGAATTTTATGACCACAAATATTGAAACCATCACCATTGCAACGACCGACGGGACGGCCATGCCGGTTGATGTTGCGGCCCCCGCAACGCCGGGTAAAGGCATCATCATTGTGCCGTCGGTTTTTGGCAACACCGATGACGTGCATAGAATTATGGGCACCTATGCCGATCGCGGGTATCTGGTTATGGCCCCGGACCCTTTTTGGCGTTCCATTCCGGGCCCCATGAGCCGTGATGAAGCAGATGTGGCAACAGCCAAAAAACGCTATGCAGAATTTGACGTTGATCTGGGGGTTTCTGATCTGGGCGATGCGGTCAAAGCCATGCGAGCCCATGACCTGTGCACGGGCAAGGTCGCGGTGATGGGCTATTGCTTTGGCGGGCGCTATGCGTATCTGGCAGGGACCCGTCTTGGTGTTGATGGGGCCATCAGCTTTCATGGCACAAAGATCGGCTTGAATTTGGATGAAGCTGACAAACTGGCCTGTCCCATGACCATTCATGTTGGCGACAGTGATACATCTATTCCCATGGAAGAGGTCAATGCCACCCGCGCGGCACTGGCAGGCAACAGTGCGGTTGAAATCAACGTCTACCCCGGCTGTGCGCATGGGTTTACGGGCCGTGGGCGGCCTGCTTATGATGCCCATGCCGACACCACCTCTACCAATGCGGCCCTTGCCTTGCTGGAGGCGATGTAGGCGCCATTTGCGTCAACACCAACCAACATCTTGATTAAAGCCTTTCCAATGTTCGCTGCGCTGCAAGCCCGCTGGTTGCAAGTGCCCGGGAATTTGCGCGGTGGATTGTGGATGGCAACAGGTGCCATGGCCATGGCTGGTGCGATGGCCATTGCCAAATGGTTGTCCACGGACATTCATGCGTTTGAGCTGAATTTCTTCCGCTGTATTTTTGGTCTTGTTGCCATGATCCCCTTGCTGATGAAAAAGGGGCCGAGCATTCTTCGTTCCAAATGTCCGGGGATACAATTGGGGCGGGGTATTTTAGGGGGCATCGGCCAAATTTGCGTCTATTACGCGCTGGCCTATCTTCCGCTTGCGGTGGTGATTGCCATTACCTTTACCCGGCCCCTGTTTTTGGTGGTCTTGGCGGTATTATTCCTGGGTGAAATCGTGCGCTGGCGGCGTTGGAGCGCCATTATCATTGGGTTTGTGGGCGTGTTGATTGTTGCCCGTCCGGTGATCGACGGGGTCAGCCTGCCGTTGATGGTGTTGGTCTTTTCAACGCTGTGTCACGCATCGGCCCATGTCTTTTTGAAAAAGGCATCGGGCATTGATGAACCGGCGACGGTGGTTTTTTACTATCTTCTTATTTCCACCCTGGTTTCTGCGGTGCCAACATTTATGGTCTGGACCACGCCCACGGCTGAACAATTTGGCTGGCTTGTCCTGACTGGCCTTCTCTATGTTATCGGCCAATCCATGATCGCTCTTGCCTTCCGGGCCGGTGAAGCCACGGCCATTATGCCGTTTGATTACATGCGGCTGCTGTATGGCATCATTTTCGATATCGTCCTGTTTACTATTTTTCCCGATGTCTGGACCCTTGTCGGTTCCATTGTGATTATTGGCTCTACGCTTTATGTGGCCCGCCGCCAGGTGCGCATCCGGTCGGAAACAGCAGAACAGACGGCTAAAAGCGGTTCTGACCCGCTCTTGTAAGGCAGGGGTTGCGGTGTGCTTGAGCCCCCTATAAAAGGGTTGAAACCTTTGCGATCTGTGATCAGGGAGAATATTTAAATGGAAGCGCAAACTGTGGCCAATATTGGCCCCATGTTCGACATGGCCATTCAGGCCCTTGTTATTCTTTCTGATCCATCGCGGATTATGTTCCTGGTTGCCGGGGTCCTGATGGGCCTTGTGGTCGGGGTTATCCCCGGGCTTGGCGGTCTGGTTGGGTTGACTCTTCTTCTCCCCTTTACCTATGCGTTGGACCCTTATTCGGCCATTGCCATGATGCTGGGGTTAGGCTCGGTGACGGTGACGTCAGATACCATTCCGGCCGTTTTATTTGGCGTGCCCGGCACATCCGGATCGGCTGCGACCATTTTGGATGGCTACCCCCTTGCCCGAAAAGGTGAGGCAAGCCGTGCCTTTGGCGCGGCCTTTACGGCATCGGTTATGGGCGGGTTGTTTGGTGCCTTGTTGCTGGGCGTTAGCCTGCCGTTGTTGCGGCCTTTCATGCTGTCTTTCTCCCAGCCGGAAATGCTGGCGATTTGCGTCTTTGGCCTGTCTTTGGTGGCGGTGTTGTCGGGCAACACCCCCGTAAAGGGTGTGATGGCGGCATGTTTGGGTGTGTTGGTCTCGACCATTGGTGATGATCAACAGACGGGGATATTGCGCTGGACCTTTGGCAGCCAATATTTGTGGGATGGCCTGCCTTTGGTGCCTTTTGCCCTTGGTGTGTTTGCCATTCCGGAATTGGCAGATTTGGCGATTACGCGGAAGACCGTGGCCGGCGATACCGTCACTGTTGGTCGCAAGGGCCAGATGCAAGGCGTGCGCGATGTCTTTAACAACTGGTTTTTGGTCTTGCGCTGTGGATTGATTGGCTCTGCCTTGGGTTCGGTCCCGGGCATTGGAGCCTCAGTGGTGGATTGGGTGGCCTATGGCCATGCGGCGCGCACCGAAAAGGGCGCATCAGAGACCTTTGGTAAGGGCGACATCCGTGGCTTGATCGCATCGGAAAGCTCCAACAATGCCAAAGAAGGCGGTGCCTTGGTGCCGACCATTGCCTTTGGTGTGCCGGGTTCTGCTTCTATGGCGCTACTTTTGGGTGCCTTTTTGATCCACGGCATTGTGCCGGGGCCAAAGATGCTGACAGAACATCTGGACCTTACCTACACCATGGTTTGGTCTGTTGCGTTTGCCAATATTATGGGCGCAGGCATCTGTTTCGCCTTTTCAGACAAGCTTGCCAAGATCGCCCAGATCCGGCCAGGAATTTTGGTGCCCATCGTTTTATCGGTGACCTTCCTTGGTGCCTTCCAGGGCAATAAATCTTGGGGCGATCTCAACGCCTTATTGATATTTGGTGGGCTAGGTTGGCTCATGAAGCGCTTGCATTGGCCAAGGCCACCATTGGTGCTCGGGTTCGTCCTTGGTGCGCTGATAGAGCGTTATTTGTTCATTTCGGTGAGCCGCTGGGATTTTGACTGGATGGAAAGGCCGATCGTGATCACTGTTTTCGCCTTTACAGTGCTCTCTGTGGCATGGCCCTTTATTAAAAAATGGCGTGAACGTAATAAGGACGAAAAACGCGAAAAGACCCGCTATGAAATTCAGAGTGATTATTTAAAGAACCCTGATTTTATCTTTTCCCTGATCATGGGTGGGCTGTTCATCGGCGCCTTTACCTTGTCCACAGAATGGGATCTTGAAGCGCGTCTCACGCCAATGGCTGTGGGCATATTGGGGCTCTTCTTCGCGGTACTTCTGGTCGGCGGCAAACTGTTTATCGCGCCGCCGAAAAAATCAGCCGGTGCTGATGGCAAAGATGCCGTCCAAGACGATATCCATTTTGATATTCAGGCAGATTATGGCGACCTTACCAGCCGAACCGTTTATATCCGCGCCGCGCGGTATTTTGGGTGGTGCATTGGCTATGTGCTCTTGGCCCATGTCATTGGGCTGCTTTTGGCCAACCTTCTGTTCATGCTGGCTTATGTCCGCAAGGAAGGCGGGGAAAGCTGGAAGGTGACGCTGATGTGGGTGCTGCCCATGTGGCTGTTCTGCTATGGCCTGTTTCACATGTTGCTGCGCATCCTGTGGCCACAGGCCTTGATTGGCACATGGTTCCCGGTTCTGCGGTCTATCCGCGAGATCAACCTGTTTTAGTTAGGTCCGGTAATTTGGATATAGCCGGTCCATCTGGCGACGGATGGCGTTCCAATCGCGCGCACCCGCGATGCCGGGATTGGGTCGATTTTCGATCCAGCCTTCGGCAATTTTGGCGCAGACATCATCGGATGGCTGGATGATTTCCCCGCCCCCGGCCAATGCGCCGATTTGGATGGTCATGGCGCGTTCCAGAAAATGATTGAGCAGAAATGCCTCGCCGATGGTGCGCCCGACAACCAATGTGCCGTGGTTGTGTAGCATCAAGACGGTTTTATCGCCCATATCATCGATCAGTTGTTTGCATTCTTCCAGGCCTTCGCCGTGCACCAGCCCTTCATAGGTGTGGGTGGCGATTTTGTTCCAAAACCGCATGGCATCCTGGGAAATAAACAGAAACCCTTTTTTCTGTGCCGATACGGCAGCGCCTGCATCGGAATGAAGATGCATGATGCAATTCACGTCCGTGCGCGCCTTCAAAAGGGTGCCGTGCAGATTAAAGGATGCGGGGCTTTTGTTCAGGGCCTGATCGTAGACCGGCCTGTCATCCAGATCGAAACACAAAAGGCTTGAAGCCGTGACCTCTTCGAACATCAACTCTGTTGGCTTGATCAGGAAGTGATCCGGTGCATCAGGCACGCGGGCCGTCAAATGGTTGAGGGTGACATCTTGAAACCCCGCATGGGCGGCGGCTCGGTAAAGGGCTGCCAGATCAAGTCGGGTTTCCCATTCAGCATCGCTGACCGCGTCCTTCATGGATGGGATGTCGATGTCGTAATGGTTGCTCATGATTTTATATACCCTCTAAAGAAAACGCGCCTGCGGCAATATTCCGCAGGCGCGTCTAATCGTCAAGTCCTGGAACGTCAGGACTATTTTTTCTTTTTCTTCTTTTTCTTTTTCTTACAATTTTTCTTACAGTTCTTCTTATAGCCCTTCACGACATTGCGGGTCATTTTGACCAGCGCTTTATCAGCGGACAGAACCACTGCCGTGATCTTATCCATTTCTTCGCCGGTACCAGGCTGGATATGGGCATTGCGTTTCTTGGCTTCGGCCAAGAATTTGGGGTCCTTCATGGTCTTTTTGAAGGCCACCCGCAAGGCTTTGACGCGGTCCGCAGGTACGCCAGGGGCTGCAATCAATGTGCGGCCAATGGCACCACCAGAGAACAAGAATTTGAAAATCTTCTTGTTTTCGGCGCTTTTTGTCAGGTCTTGTGGCAGGGGAAGATTGGGCAGATCCAATTCACGTACCAGACCAAACTGGAGGATAGGAATCAGGTTGCCGTTTTGGATTTGGTCAAATTTGCGAATTTTCCAGCTGATCCAGGCGCTGGACTGGGCATCAATATCGCCACGCGATTGTGCCAGACTCTGTGGGGCAGAACCCGCATAGCCGCAAACCATCTTGAAGTTATAGCCCAGCAATTCCAAAGTGGCCTTGGGATACAAGTAGCTCTGGGAAGACCGTCCAGAACAAGAGACGACCACTTGATGCTTTTTGGCATCGGCAATGGTCTTAACCTTGTGATTTTTATTGATCACCAAGACCGGGTTAACCGGGGTCAGGCGACCGATATAACGCATGTTGCGGGCGTCATATTTGGCCTTTTTTGGGAACATCAACTGCCCAAGGGCTAAAGAATCGGACAAAAAGCCGAGCATGGTGCCGTCTTTGGCAGCCACATTATAGAGATAGTTGGCAGCCCGTGAGCCACCGCCGCCTTGGCGATGTTTGGTCAGGATGTTGGGCTTGCCGGGAATATACTGGGCCATGTGACGGGCCAGCATACGGGAATAGGCGCCATAAGATCCACCGACGGAAAAGCCGACGATGAAGGTGACATCACGGCCCTTATAGAAATCTGCAACCGCATCTGCACGTGCAGGTGTGGCTGTCATGGTCGCAGCCAGCATTGCTGCGCCTGCAGCCATGCCAACCCCGATCCGGGTTAAAATAGAAAGTTTTTTCATAAAATAGTCTCCCAGTTATCAATTCAATTTACTGAAACGGCCCGAATTTCGGCTGTTTATATAGCCTTTTGTCCGTATCCGGCCCGCATTTAATTCGCATTCGGACAGATACTGTCACAATTCCGGATCACCTTCTACTGTTCTAACAGGGGTTTCGGGAATGACGTCTTTGACCCGGCGTTGCGCCGTTCTTCGGCCATTTTCTGCATAATCCCCCTCGACCGCTCTTCTGGCATTTTCATCCCATGCTTCGAACCAGTCCCCCATGTCGTATCCGTGCCAGGGGGATTGTTCCTTGATCGGGGGCAGGCCCAGTTTTTCCCAGAGAACCTTGGCATTTTCCATGAATTCGCGTTTTGGTAGTGCCAGCGGTGGCATATCACCCTTAGAGGTGGCATCGATCAAAAGGCTGCCATCCTGGGTGACATTGCCGCTTTTTGGGCCATGTCCCCGTGGCCGGTGGTGCAGGATTTCCACGTCTGACAAGACATTCGCGCGATACGCCAGCGCCCAGAAGATGGAATCGCCGTTTTCTGGGTCAATGTCATCGTTAACCGCAATGACATATTTTCCGCAATCAGCGCGCAAACTGGCCGCCCCATAAAGTGCCCGCCAGACTTCTGTTGCGGGGATGCCTTTTTCCACGACGATGAAAATCACCTTGCGGATGTTGGTCAACGGTTCATGGAGAGACACGCGTTTAATACCGCGAATGCCAAGATTGTCGCGCAAATGGGCCAGGAACATGGGCTCATAGGCCACCCGTTTGATGACACTGGATTCGCTGGGGGTGACTTGGGAAATGATTGATACCAGCACCGGCTTTTTCTTCATGGTGATGGCGGTCACTTCGAAGATCATGTTGTAATCTTCCAGCGCGATATGGCCGTGGGATTCCCCAAAGGGTGCTTCGGGTTCCAGATATTCGGTGTCCACCAATCCCTCAATCACCATTTCGGCTTCGGCCGGCACCATCAGGTCATTGGTTTTGCATTTTACCATGTTGATGGGTGCGCCCATCAAGGCACCGGCGACCTCTGCTTCATCGCGATCGGGGCTTAATTTTTGCGGGCCAAGATAGGCCACCGCCGGGGGTGCACCGACAACAATGGCGCAAGGCATGGTTTTGTCGCCGCGTTTTTGATATTTGACCCAATGCAAATAACCGCCCGCCCCACCGGTGCGCGATGCCATGCGCACGGCCAGACGGTTGGATGCCTTCAGGCCGGCGCGATAGGTGCCCATGTTCTGGACCCCGGTATCGGGGTCGCGGGTGACAACATTGGTGGCCGTAAAATACGCCGTGGCGTCATAGCCGGGCGTTGAAATGGGTACGGGCAGGGCATCGAGGCCCTTGTTTTCGCCAATCAGGTCTGCCCCGGTGATGACGGTTTCCTGACAAGGCGCTTCTTCAACCACGTTGGGGGGAATGGGCGCATTCATGGCGCGTTCCCAGGTTGGGCCAATCTCTTCGAGGGGGACATTCATGCCAATGCGATAAATTTCCTGATTGCCCGCCAATGCGCCAACCACCACGGGGATGTCAAATTTGCGCCCCCGCGCGTCGGTGACATTGGTAAACAGAAAGGCCTTACGCTCAGCATCGGGGATGCCGCCACGATATTGCCAGCGCACCAGCGGGTGCAGCTCTGTGTCCTTGTTGACGGGTTCATCAATGGTAACCAAAAGTCCGGCTTCATCGAGCGCCTTAAGGTGTTCTTGCAGGTCGCGATAGCCCCGTTTGGGGAAGGCATTTGCCATGGTCTCTCCAATATATTTTTGTTTTGCCCAAAAATTGTAATCAGGCCGGTTTCCAGTTGCCCCCGATTGCGCTACATATTGCGCATCATTCGGTGCCTGAAATTAAGTATTTAAGACGGCGAAGTCCATAGGGAGCGATCCATACCCATGTCTGGTGATTTTGACACATTTGAAACAGAGCTTGAAACCCCTGGAGATGACGGGTTTAGGGCCATCGGCAAGCCGATCCGGCGCAAAGAAGACCACCGGTTATTGACCGGTGCGGGCGCATTTTCTGACGATTTCAGCCTGGAAGGCCAGGTTCATGCCATTATGGTGCGCAGCCCCCATCCCCATGCTAAAATTTTGGGTGTGAACAAAGATGCAGCACTGGCCATGCCCGGGGTGCTTGGGGTTTACACCGGTGCGGATTGTCTGGCCGATGGGTTGGTTCCAATTCCCCATTCCCCGGTGCCGTCGACAAAGTTTGATATGAAGCTGACCGGCCCCGGTGGGGCGAAGGTCTTTGATGGCCCCAATATGTTGTTGGTCACAGATCGTGCCCGCCATGTGGGCGAAGCCGTGGTTATGGTGGTGGCAGAAACCAAGGCCCAGGCCATGGATGCTGCCGAATTGGTAGAGGTGGATTACGAAGAACTGCCATGGGTCCTTCATTCCGAAGATGCCATTGAGGCGGGTGCCCCCAGCGTTTGGGATGAAGCGACGGATAATATTCTGGTCGACACAACCTTTGGCGATGTGGCCGCGACCGATCTGGCTTTCGATGCCGCCGATCATGTTTTTAAGCGCGAATTTAACATTGGCCGCGTCACCGGCGTGCCCATGGAGCCCCGCGCGGCCCTTGGGGATTATAATTGTGAAACCGGGCGCTATACCTTGTACGCGGGCAGCGGTGGTGCGGTTCGCCAAAAAGGCGAAATGGCCGCGGTGTTGGGGGTTGATCGGGAAAAAATCCGGGTGTTGTCTTATGACGTGGGCGGCAATTTTGGCACCCGCAACCGGATCTATGTGGAATTTGGTCTGGTGCTGTGGGCATCTGAAAAATTAAAGCGCCCGGTGAAATATCTGGCAACCCGGTCCGAAGCCTTCCTCAGCGATTATCAGGGCCGCGATCTGGTCAGCCGGGTTGAATTAGCCCTGAAAAAGGACGGCACCTTTTTGGCCATGCGGGCGACAAACATTTCTAATGTCGGCGCGCGCTGTGTGTCGTTGTCCCCCTTGGCCAAGGGCTCTGCCCTGATCACGGCGGGCTACAACATTCCCGTGGCCACCATGCGCGCCCTTGGGGTGTTTACCAACACCATGCCGACTCAGGCCTATCGGTCATCGGGGCGGCCAGAGGTTAATTTTGTCATTGAACGCATGATCGAGCTGATTTCCAAAGATTTGGGCATTGATAAAATTGAACTACGGCGCAAGAACCTCCTGACCCCGGATGTGTTCCCTTATCGGAACCCGATGAACACCCTTTATGACAGTGGCACCTATGAAGTGAACATGGATTTGGCCATGAAAATCGCCGATTGGGATGGCTTTGAGGCGCGGCGCGACGAAGCAAAGGCCCGGGGCAAATTATTGGGTCAAGGCATTGCCAATTATGTTGAATCATCCACCGGCGCCCCAAAAGAACGCACAGAGATCACGATCAAGCCAGAAGGCAGCGTCGATGTGGTGATTGGCACCCAGCCCAGCGGGCAGGGCCATGAAACCAGTTTTGCCCAGGTGGTCTCTGATCTGTTGCATGTCCCGGTGTCTTTGATCCAGATCATTATCGGCGATACCGATATTGTTACTTTGGGCGGCGGGTCCCATTCGGGCCGGTCCATGCGCCATGCGGGAACAGTCATGTCAATGGCGGGTAAGGCACTGATCACCAAAGGCAAGGCTATTGCTGGTTTGGTGTTTAAAGTCCCGGCCGACCAGATCGATTTTAACGACGGGCTGTTCAGCGCACCCGATAGCAACAAGACCCTTGGCTTTCTGGAACTGGCGAAAGAAGCATCCCTTTTGGAATTGCCCGATGAACTTTCCGATGGCTTGGCCGTTGTCATGGACAATGAAATGCACGAACAGGTGTTTCCCAATGGCTGTGCGGTTTGTGAAATAGAGGTGGACCCAGATACCGGCGGCACCGTTATCACGCGCTATTCGGCGGTGGATGATGTTGGGCGGTGTATCAATCCCTTGATCGTTCATGGCCAAACCCATGGCGGCATTCCCAGGGCGTTGGTCAGGCCATGTGGGAACAATGTTACATCGACCCACAAACGGGACAGCCCTTGATGGGGTCGTTCATGGATTACGGCATGCCGAAATCCAACAACCTGCCCTTTTTAAACACAGAAATTGTCGAAGTGCTCTCGCCCACCAACCCGCTTGGCATCAAGGCCGGCGGCGAAGGCGGGACCACCCCGGCACCGGCGGTGATCATCAACGCCATTGTTGACGCACTTCATGATTACAACATTGACCATCTGGAAATGCCCGCAACACCCCAATCGGTTTGGCGCGCAATTCACAAACAAGGATAATTTCACGTGAGCGAAACAAAAGCCATTGAGTTGATCTGTTTCCCGGGCGCCCCCAGCCTGCCCATTTTCGCTGCCCAGGAAAAAGGCTTCTTCGAAAAAGCAGGCGTTGCTGTCAATTTGTCGACCACGCCAAATTCTGCCTATCAGGCTGAAAACCTGATCAACGGCACCTTCCAGATTGCGGGCACCGCCTTTGATAATGTGGTCGCCTATCAAGAAGATGCAGGGGTCTATAAACCTGAAAGCACGCCCGACCTGTTTGCCTTTATGGGGGCATCACAGGTGCAATTGGCGCTGGTCACCGCACCGGATGTAAAAACCTTTGATGATCTAAAGGGTAAATCTTTGGCATTGGATGCGTTGTCTACGGGGTTCGCCTTTGTGCTGTATGAAATGCTGGCGCGCGCCGGGCTTAAATCAGATGATTATGAAATGGTCACCGTTGGGGCCACCCCACAGCGATGGGAATCGGTGCGCGAAGGCAAGACCGCGGGCACCCTGACCATCCAGCCCTTCACAGCCATGGCCCAATCCCAGGGCTTTAACGTGCTTCAAACCAGCACCGATTTGTTTGATTGTTATCAAGGCGGGTCTTTTGCCGCCAGCCGCGCATGGGCCGCAGATAACGCCGATACGGTAAAGGGCTACATCCGGGGCTATCTTGATGGGCTGGACTGGGTGTTTGATCCAGAAAATCAGGATGAAGCCATTGAGATTTTGCTGCGCAACATGCCCGCCATCAAACCAGCCGTTGCCGGTGGCGTTTTGAAAAACCTTTTAAACCCGCGTTCTGGCCTGACGCCTAAGGGCGCCATTTTGCCAGACGGCGTTGATACGGTTCTGGATCTGCGCTCGCGCTATGGCGATGGGCCAAAACTGACCGATCACGCCCGCTACATTGATCTTAGCTATTACAATCAAGTCATATAATCGTTTCAGGAGAATAAGACATGGATATCCGCAGGGTTGTGACCGGCCATGATAAGGACGGCAAGGCGATCGTTGAACGCGATGGGTTGATGAGCAATGTCAAAGTGATGCCATCGGGACACTCGGGCTGCGTCATGTGGGCGACCGAAGATTCCCCAGCCGCAGTGTCCGGCGATGATGATCCGGCCATGAAGGAAATGGGGCTGGCCCCCCAGCCCAGAGGGACCATCTTGCGCATTCTGGAACTGGCCCCCAAAAAGGATGCCTTCATGCACCGCACCGACACGCTGGATTATTGCATCGTGTTAGAGGGCAATTGCGTCATGCATCTAGACGATGATGAAGAAGTGGCCCTAAGTGCCGGCGACATTTTGGTGCAGCGCGCCACCTGGCATGGCTGGGAAAACCGCAGCGATGACACGTGCCGGTTGGCGTTTGTCTTGATGGGCGGCGAAGCACCTGAAAAACACCAGCACGAAAAACTTAAAGGCTAAGACCCTAACTTGCGCAGGGTCTTGACCTCTGTGGTGGCGGCCATGGACATCAGCACGCCATCGACCCGGCCCATGATAAACCGCCCACCCATGGCGTAAATGGCATCCAGCATCGGGCCTTCTTTAATGCCGCCAATGCCCAAAGCCTTACCGTGTTTTTTGCAGGCATCCGCCGTGGTTTGGTAGGCATCACGCACCTGATCAGAATCCAGCTGGCCGGGAATGCCCATTTCCATGCACAGATCATTGGTGCCAATCAGCAACATATCAACACCTTCTACGGCGGCGATGGCATCGGCATTTTTGATCGCTTCTGGCGATTCCAGCATGACAATTAAAACGGTGTTTTCATTGATCAACCGATACGCATCGGTGGTGCCCACCGATTGCCCGGCCAATGGGCCAAGCCCGGTCAATGACCGCCCGCCCATGGGCGGATAGCGGCACGCATCAACGCAGGCTTTGGCTTCATCGACGGTATCCACATGGGGCACAACCACCCCATGGGCACCGCCGTCCAGAACCCGGCTGATATAATGATGCCCATGACAGGGGACCCGGACCAGCGGCACAATCCCGCTCATGGCGGCGGCCATAGAAATTTGCGACACCTGATCAATGGTCAGCGCGCTGTGTTCAAGATCACAATACAACGCATCATAACCGGCCAATCGGGTCACCTGGGCGATTTCGATGGTGCGGGAATAGCGCACCGTCATGCACAGATTTAAATTTCCCGCCGCCAAACTGCGTTTAAAGTCGCGGCCCAAAAGCCCGGTGATCTTGCTGTCGTCTGTATCTGCCATGGTTTTTCCTTAACGCCGTGAATTAGCTTTGTGGTTTTTGAAATAAAAGGGTGAAGCGGTCGGTGTTGCCGCGCACGGTTTTGCGGCCCACTTCGAACCGCAATTCATCATCTAGGCGCAGGAACAGGTTGGTGTAGTCCACGAATTTGAAACCGGCGTCTTGCACCTGTTTGATGATCTTGACCGGGTCCATGCGGCGGCGATTTTCATTGGTGTCTGGTCCCATATGACGCCGGGTGTGGTCAATGATGCAGTAATAGCCGCCGGGTTTTAGGGCCTGATAGGTGGCTGCGTTAAATTTATCGACGGTCTTCATATCCAGATTGTGATATTCACGAATGTTCAGCGCCATATCGGCATCGCGCATGCCAAAATCCAGCGTATCAATGGTGATGTCATGGGTGATGGGATGGCGGATCACTTTGACGGGCAGTTTTTTAACGGCACGCATCAAGGGCGATTTTAGCAATTTGTTCAGGCGCTTTAAAGATACGGCGCGGTTGGACGCATAAAGCTGCCCCCGGTCTTTTAAAAGCACGCCCAGAATTTCGGTGTACCAGCCCCGGCCCGGTCCCCATTCAAGGACCTTCATATTGTCTTTCAGGCGGCAAAATTCCATGGCGCGGACAGGGTCACGGTTGCGATCACGGCGCCGGTTTTTGGCGCTGCGATGGGGCATTTTCAAGATGACAGCGATTTTTTTCTGCAATGCGGTGGGGTTGATCACCGATCGCGATGATTGGGCAAGTGTGGGCGTTGTGGCCAACATTGCTGAGACGAGAAGTCCCGAAAATGCCGTCATGGTGATGAATTTATGCATAATTCCCCCCTTGAATTTTGATATTCAGGATAATCGCTCCGGTGGCTGGCAACAACACGATATTGGCTTGCTTGCGGAATGTGCCCTAAATCCTTAAAACAGATGGATCATAAGGGGTTCACGTCAGGTTGTTTAAGGGGAAGTTGTTATGAGTGATACATCGAATATGAATTCTGTCCTGTTTTTAGGGCCCAGTGACGTCAAAGATGTCATCACAATGAAAGATGCCATTGATTTGGTCGATCAGGGTTACGCCGATGCGGCCAAATATCCCATTATCAATGCCCCGCGCAGGCGCGTGCATTCCCCCCAAGGGGTGCGTGTTTCCAATTTTCCCGGCGGCATCGATTCCCTTGGCGTGATCGGGTCGTTGACCCGGGCGGAATCTGTTTCGCATGACCCGAACAATCAGGTTTATCCTTATCGCGAACATCCGGTCTATTTGTTGTGGGATGCGGAAACGGCGCATCTGAAATCAATTATGGTTGGTGAAATTACCGACAAGCGGGTGGGCTTTTCTTCTGTCATGGCATTGCGCACGGCGGCCACCACCGGGGTGGGCATCCGCCATATGGCGCGCAAAGATTCCGAAATTGTCGGGGTCTATGGCACGGGCGGCCAGGCCTTGCACAAGGTTCTGGCGGCAGCGGAAGAAAGAAAAGTGAAGCGCTTTAAGATTTATTCCCGCGATCCAGCTAACCGCAAGGCGTTTATTGAAAAACTGGGCCCCTTGGTGGATGCGGAATTCGAAGACCTGTCAGACCCCCAGTTGGTTTGTAAGGATTCTGATATTGTGATTTGTGCGACCAATTCCAACGTGCCCGTTTTTGATGGGGACTGGTTAGAACCGGGCCAGCATGTGGTTACCGTGGTGGGATCGAACAATGCGCTGGTCAAGGGTGGCTGGCTGGAATCGGGGCGGCGTGAAAACGATGACCGCACCTGTGAACGGGCATCATTTATTGTCACCAATTGGCGCGAATCTGTGGTTCAGGATCAACAAGCCGGCTTGATTGAGCCCATTGAGGCCGGTGTCATTACTTGGGACAAGATCGTGGAACTGGGTGAAGTCATTGCAGGCACCCATCCGGGCCGCACATCGGATGAAGAAATCACCTATCATGCCAACAACAACGGCACTGCCGCATCGGACCTTGCCATTGCAAAATGGGTCTATGACAAATGCACCGACATGGGCCGCGGGCAAAAGCTTGAAATTCCCGTTCCCGGCACCCAGTAATTGATCCAGAAATTATGACCGCCAAATCAGTAACAGGATTTCAAACCCGCTGGAAGGCGTTGTCAGGGAACACACGGGGTGCCATCTGGATGATGGCATCGACCGTGGTGTTTATTTCCATGCAGGTCATTGGCAAATCCCTTGGGGATGAAATTCACGCGGTTGAGCTGACATTTTTTCGCTCCCTGTTTGGCACGCTGACGGTTTTGCCATTTGCACTGCGTTTGGGATTGAAGGGGATTAAAAGCAAACGCCCGGGCCTGCATTTGTTGCGGGGCATATTGGGGGCAACGGCCAGCTTTTGCGTCTTTTATGCGGTCACCCACATCTCTCTTGCCGATGCCACGGCACTTTCTTTTACCCGGCCCTTATTTATGATCATGGTTGCCATGTTCTTGTTAGGCGAAGGATTCAAGCCGCGCCGATCAATTGCCACGGTGGTGGGCTTTCTGGGCATTTTGGTCATGGTTCGCCCGGGCTTTGGTGGCGTCTTTGATCTGGGGGCAGCGGCGGCCGTTGGTTCGGCCCTGTTCTTTTGTCTGTCCCATGTTTGCATCAAAAAACTCTCAACGACCGAGGATTCATCAACCATCCTGATTTATTATTCTGTGGTATCGACGGTGGTCTTGTTTGTCCCGGCCTTGTTTTTCTGGGTGACTCCCAGTTTGGAACAATTGGTATGGCTTGCATTGATGGGCGCATTGGGGGCGGCGGCGCAGACATGTATCGTTTATTCATTGCGTGCCGGTGAAGCAACGGTGGTGGAACCGTTTGAATATGTCCGCCTGATTTTTGCCGTGGCCTGGGGCATTCTTTTGTTTAATGAATTCCCAAGCTACTGGACGTTTTTGGGGGCTGGGGTCATCATTGTCTCTAATTTGTATATCGGGCATCGCGCGTCACGCGCGGCACGCGCGTCAAAGATGGAACCCACGCCGAAAAAATAATGACCAATGATCTTGTTTCCCTATACCAGTCCCAGATTGAAAACGGGGACCTCAACGCCGATCCAATTCAGGAACGCACGGTTGCGGTGTTGGAGGCTAAGCGCAGCGAACTGGCAGCGTTTGATCCACGCCATGGGCGGGGATGGAAAAAATGGCTGCCCTTTGGCCGTGATGCGGCAGCACCCCGGGGCATTTACATCTATGGCGGCGTTGGGCGCGGCAAATCTGCATTGATGGACATGTTTTTTGAATCAGCTTTAGTGGTTGGTGATCGCAAACGCCGCGTTCATTTCCATGCTTTTATGCTGGAGGTGCATGACCGCCTGCACGCATGGCGCAATGATCCGTTGATGGCCGAAAAATCTGATCCCCTGCCAGCGTTGGCCATAGAGATCGCCCGGGAATCCCTGTTGATTTGTTTTGATGAATTTCAGGTGAGCAATATTGCCGATGCCATGATCCTGTCCCGATTGTTCGCAGCCATTTTGGACCAAGGCGTGGTGGTGGTTGCAACGTCGAACCGGGCACCGGACGCGCTTTATGAAAATGGTCTGCAACGGGAATTGTTTCTGCCCTTCATCGCCCTTTTGAAGGATCAGTTTGAAACCGTGCACATGGATGGAGAGACCGATTATCGTCTGATGCGGCTTCGCGATATGGATGTTTATTTTTCGCCCCTTGATGAGGGCAGCAATGGCAAACTGGATGAGGCCTTTTGTAATCTGGTTGAAGATGATGACGGCGAAATGCCGGAAGGTGAAGGGGTTACCTTGGCGGCACAGGGGCGCGAAATCGCCGTGCCCATGGCTGCCCGTGGCACGGCCCGGTTCAGCTTTGAAGACCTGTGCGCGCGCCCGTTGGGGGCCGGGGATTATCTGGCCATCGCCCAGGAATTTCATACGGTCATTATTTCCGATATCCCCCTTATGGGGCCAGAAACCCGCGATCGGGCGGCGCGCTTTGTGGTTTTAATCGATGCACTTTATGAGCATAGGGTGAAACTTATTTGTTCGGCAGCAGGCGCGCCCGTGGCGCTCTATCCTGCGGGGGATGGCAGCTTTGAATTTCAGCGCACCGCTTCACGGTTGATTGAGATGCAGACGAAGGAGTACAAAGCCCTCGAACACATTCATTCGACGGCTTAAAGCCACGGCCACAAACACAGCACCAAAGGATAATCTTATGCAGCTTGATCCCGATGATATTGAAGATTTCATCGATCGCGCACTCGAAGAAGACATCGGGCGCGGCGATCTCACCACCAATATCACCATTCCCGCAGACGCCGTCTTTCAGGCGTCTATGGTGGCGCGCGAAGAAATTGTCGTCTGTGGCATTGATATCGCCATGCAGACCTTTGAAATGATGGTGGATGATTTCGAAGGTGTGAAAAAGGTCGAAGATGGCGCAAAGGTTGCCAAGGGCACGATCCTGGCCACGGTTTCCGGGAATGCCCGGTCCATTTTGGCGGCCGAGCGGACGGCGCTGAACATTCTTCAGCATCTTTCTGGCATTTCGACAGAAGTCCGGAAATATGTGGAGGCGGTTGAAGGCACACCGGCCACCATGATTGATACCCGCAAGACCATCCCGACGCTTCGTAACCTTGCCAAATATGCAAGCTTCACAGGTGGCGCGCGCAACCATCGCATCCGTCTGGATGATGGCGTGCTGATCAAGGACAACCACATTGCCGCCGCTGGCAGCCTGACGGCTACGGTTGAGCGTGCCCAGCGCGCGACTCCGGCGCTGACGGTGATCGAGGTTGAATGCGATACCCTGGAACAAGTGGCTGAAGCTGCTGCGTCCAAGGTCGACATGATCTTGTTGGACAACATGGAAGCCTCCATGATGAAACAGGCCGTGGAAATTGTCGCAGGCCGTTGCCGGATCGAATGTTCCGGCGGCGTGCGCCTGGACACGGTTCGTGAAAAAGCGGAAACCGGGGTCGATTTTATTTCATCGGGCCGCATGACCCAGTCGTCGGCGGCAGTGGATATCGGCCTTGATTTTCTAGACTAGGATTAGGGGAAAAATTGATGCGCGCTGGATGGTATGAACTCGCTGGCCCTGCACAGGACGTCATTAACGTTGGTGATATGCCAACCCCGGAACCGGGTGCGGGTGAGGTTTTAATTCGCCTGCACAGTTCCGGCATCAGCCCATCGGATTACAAACGCCGGGGCAATGTTAAGGCGCCCATGGGATTTTCCCGGATCATTCCCCATTCCGATGGGGCGGGCGTGGTTGCCGGGCTTGGTGCGGGCACATCCGGGTTTACGGTCGGGGACCGGGTTTGGGTGTTCGAAGCCCAGTATGGCCGCGCGTTTGGGACGGCGGCTGAATATATCAGCTTGCCGCAATTTCAGGTGCGCCTTTTGCCCGAAAGCGCATCGTTTAATGACGGGGCTTGTTTGGGCATTCCGGCCATGACGGCCCACCGTGCGGTGTTCATGGATGGCCCCGTTACGGGCAAGACGGTTTATGTGCCAGGGGCTGCCTCTCGGGTGGGGGCCTATTGTGTGCAATTTGCCAAATGGGGCGGTGCCCGCGTGATCGGTGCGGCTTCCAGTGCAGAAAAAAGAGATGCCGTGAGCGCACTGGGTGCTGATTGTGTGATTGATCGGTTCGAGGATGTCGCCGAAGCGGTGCTGGCGGCAACCGACGGCATCGGGGTTGACCGCGTTACAGAAATTGAATTCGGTGGCAACATGGCCATCAATGAAAAAATTCTGGCCGAAGGGGGCATTATTGCGTCCTATGCATCTGCGTCCCAACCCAAGGCCACCATTACCGTCAGCCCCAGGCGGGCGCGGAACATGTCCATGCATTTTATCTTTTGCTACACCATGTCCGATGCGGCCAAAAACGCGGCTTGTGATGACATTATGCGTGCCGCAAATGATGGTGCGCTTACCCACCGCATCGCCGGGGTTCATCCCCTTGATGATCTGGCCTTGGCCCATCAGGGGGCCGAAACGCAGGCAGGCACCGGCCAGATGGTGGTCGAAATACCGTAAACCTTGATCCTGTTGACGATTCGGGCTAAATACCAGCCCGTCTATTGGCCCATCCCCCGCATGTAAGGAAGCAATCATGGCTCGCAGTAAAATCGCACTCATTGGCGCCGGCAATATCGGCGGTACTCTGGCTCATCTCGCTGGTATCAAGGAACTGGGCGATATTGTCCTGTTTGATGTGGTCAAGGACATGCCTCAGGGCAAAGCGCTTGATCTTTCTCAATCGGCTCCGGTCGAAGGCTTCAATGCTTCTATCAAGGGCGCAAATTCATACGCGTCCATTAAAAATTCCGATGTGGTGATTGTCACCGCCGGTCTGGCCCGCAAGCCGGGCATGAGCCGCGATGACCTTCTTGGCATCAATTCCAGCATCGTCACCACTGTTGGCAAGGCCATCAAGAAATATTGTCCCAAGGCTTTTGTGATTGTGATCACCAATCCTTTGGATGTCATGGTTTCGGTGCTTCGTGATGCATCGGGCCTGCCCCACCAGCGCGTTGTGGGCATGGCCGGGGTTCTGGATTCAGCGCGGTTCCGCTTTTTCCTGGCCGAAGAATTCAAGGTTTCCGTCGAAGACGTGACAGCCTTTGTGCTGGGTGGCCATGGCGACACCATGGTGCCCCTGCCGCGCTATTCGGCCGTTGGTGGCATTCCATTGCCTGATCTGGTCAAGATGGGCTGGACCACGCAAAAGCGTATTAATGACATCGTTCAGCGCACCCGGGATGGCGGCGCTGAAATTGTCGGGCTTCTCAAGACCGGATCGGCTTTTTATGCCCCCGCATCATCGGCCATTCGGATGGCCGAGGCCTATTTGAATGACCAAAAGCGGTTGTTGCCTTGTGCGGCCTATCTTTCGGGCGAATATGGGGTCAAAGGCCTTTATGTTGGTGTTCCCACGGTTATTGGCGCGAAGGGCGTCGAAAAGATCGTTGAAATTCCCCTTTCGGCCTCTGAAAAGACAGCCTTCAAGAAATCCGTCAGTGCTGTGAAGGTTCTTAACCGCGATGTTGCCAAGCTTTTGAGCAAAAAGAAGCCTGCGGCAAAGAAGGCTTCCAAGAAAAAGAAATAATTAGCATACCCCTTTGCTTGAAAAGGGGTTTTGCGGCTTTTTTTGGACCAAAAATGCCCCGGTTTAACGGTTGCTTAAAGGGTTTCGGGTGTTAAGTTAACCATAAATCCTTTCCAGGTTGGTGATTTTGCTGCCTGTTTCAAAATATTTGGAAGTAGCAATACGTTATGAACATCCATGAATATCAGGCCAAGGGCCTGCTGGCCGGATACGGCGTTGCAGTCCCCCGTGGAGGCGTTGCCTATACCGTCAAAGAAGCGGAAAAAGTCGCCCGCGACCTCAAAGGGTCTGTTTGGGTCGTCAAAGCCCAAATTCACGCCGGTGGCCGTGGCAAGGGCGGTGGCGTCAAGGTGGTTAAATCCATCAAGGAAGTCGCATCGACGGCCAAAGATATCCTCGGCATGCAGCTTGTTACCCCCCAGACCGGGCCGGAAGGAAAAGAAGTCAAACGCATCTATGTCGAAGAAGGCTGCGACATTGCCCGCGAACTTTATCTTGGTGTTTTGATCGACCGGGTCACGTCTCGGGTGACGGTTATGGCGTCCACTGAAGGCGGCATGGAAATCGAAGAGGTCGCCGCAAAAACCCCTGAAAAAATTATCAAGGTGGCCATTGATCCAGCCACCGGTATGCAGCCCTATCATGCGCGCGAGCTGGCCTTTGGGCTTGGCCTTGAAGGTGACCAAATTCGCAATGGTGTCAAATTTATGATGGCGCTTTATGAAGCCTTTATGGGGCTTGATTGTTCGCTGGCGGAAATCAACCCGCTGGTGGTGACGGGTTCGGGCGATGTTATCGCGCTGGATGCAAAAATGAATTTCGATGACAACGCACTCTTCCGCCATGGCAACGTCGCTGAATTGCGCGATGAGGCCGAAGAAGATCCAGCAGAGCTGGAAGCATCAAAGCATGATCTCAATTACATCAAGCTTGATGGCAATATTGGCTGCATGGTCAATGGTGCGGGCCTTGCCATGGCAACCATGGACATCATTAAACTTTACGGTGGATCACCGGCCAACTTTCTGGATGTTGGGGGTGGCGCTACACGGGAAAGGGTCACCACGGCATTTAAGCTGATCCTGTCTGATCCCAACGTTGAGGGCATTCTGGTCAATATTTTTGGCGGTATCATGCGCTGCGACGTCATCGCCGAAGGGGTGGTTAGTGCCGCACGCGAGGTTAGCCTGCATGTTCCCCTGGTGGTGCGTCTTGAAGGGACCAATGTGGAATTGGGCAAGAAAATTCTGAACGAATCTGGCCTCTCCATTGTTTCCGCCGATAACCTAGATGATGCTGCGAAGAAGATCGTGGCCCAAGTAAAAGAGACAGCCTAATGGCAGTTCTGGTCGACAAAAATACCAAAGTTATTTGCCAGGGGTTCACAGGGTCCCAAGGCACCTTTCATTCCGAGCAAGCCATTGCGTACGGCACCAAAATGGTTGGTGGGGTAACACCGGGCAAGGGTGGCACGCGCCATCTTGATCTTCCGGTTTACAATACAGTTGCCGAGGCTGTGGAAAAAACCGGTGCAAATGCATCTGTTATCTATGTGCCCCCGCCATTCGCCGCTGATGCCATTTTAGAAGCCGTGGGTTCAGAAATTCCTCTGGTGATCTGCATCACCGAAGGCATTCCTGTTCTTGATATGGTGCGGGTAAAGCGTGCCCTTGAAGGTTCACCTACCCGATTGATCGGCCCCAATTGTCCGGGGATTATCACGCCGGGTGAATGCAAAATTGGCATCATGCCGGGCCACATTCATTCCCGTGGTAAAATCGGTATTGTTTCACGCTCTGGCACCCTTACTTATGAAGCGGTTGCGCAAACGACGGCAGTGGGCCTTGGCCAAACCACCTGTATTGGTATTGGTGGTGATCCGGTCAATGGCACTGATTTTGTCGAATGTCTGGAAATGTTTGTGGCAGATAAGGAAACCAAAGGCATCATCATGATTGGTGAAATTGGTGGGTCTGCAGAAGAAGAGGCAGCGGCCTTTATTAAGTCATCAAAGACGAAAAAGCCGGTTGTGGGCTTCATTGCGGGCCAAACCGCCCCGCCGGGTCGGCGTATGGGCCATGCGGGGGCTATTATTTCCGGTGGTACCGGTGGTGCTCAGGACAAGATCGAAGCCTTGAAAAAGGCTGGGATCAAAGTGGCAAAATCGCCCGCCGCCCTTGGCAGCACAATGGCACAAGCCTTTAAAAAATAAGGTTTTGTTAGGCTTCCGCTGGTATTTTTAACTGTAAATTTAGGTTAACAACCAGATAAGGGCGGATAAAACCCGCTTCGTTATGGCATCGAAACTAGAACAGCAGAGCTTTCTGTCAGGGCCTAACACGGCCTTCATTGAAAACCTTTACGCCCGATATCTGAAGGATTCTTCGTCGGTTGATCCCGATTGGCAGGCCTATTTTTCGGGCCTTGAAGAAAACGCCACCGAAGCCCTGAAAGAAATCGAAGGTGCCAGCTGGGCGCCGCGCACCACACGGGATGTGCCCGATGAACAGTTGTCGGCCCCTTTGGAAAAGTCACCGTCATCTGGTTCTGGTCCGGCGTTGGATGCAGAGGCCGTAAGGCACGCCACCCTTGATACCATTCGGGCCTTGATGCTGATCCGTGCCTATCGCGTGCGCGGGCATTTAATGGCCGATCTTGATCCCTTGGGCATTGAAGACAACGGCACCCATCCCGAACTGGACCCCGAAGCCTATGGGTTTAGCGAAGCTGATTATGATCGCGATATATTTATTGATCATGTGTTGGGTTTGGAAACCGCGACCTTGCGTGAAATTTTGGCGATTGTTCGGGCCACGTATTGCGGCAAGGTCGGTGTTGAATTCATGCACATTCAAACGCCCGATGAAAAAGCCTGGATTCAGGAACGGGTGGAAAGTACGCGAAACCAGCCGGATTTCAGCGCCGATGAAAAGCGTAAAATTTTCAGTCATTTGGTTCGGGCTCAGGAATTTGAGCATTTCCTTCACGTTAAACACACCGGCACCAAACGCTTTGGCGTTGATGGTGGCGAAGCCATGGTTTCGGCCCTGGAGGAAATCATGCATTCGGCGTCCCGTCTGGGTGTGGAAGAAATTATCTTTGGCATGCCCCATCGCGGGCGGCTAAACGTTTTGGCGAATATCATGGGAAAACCCTTTAGGGCGATCTTTTCCGAATTTCAGGGCAGTGCTGCCAATCCCGATGATGTGCAGGGATCAGGCGATGTGAAATATCATCTTGGCACGTCTGCAGACCGGGAATTTGATGGCCGTAAGCTACATTTGTCTCTGGCCGCCAACCCATCGCATTTAGAAGCAGTGGACCCGGTGGTGGTAGGGAAGGTTCGAGCCAAGCAGGCCCAGCGCGGCGATGTTGAACGCGAACAGGTCATGGGAATTTTGATGCATGGCGATGCATCCTTTGCGGGCCAAGGCCCGGTGGCCGAAACCTTTACGCTATCAGATCTTAAAGGCTATCGATCCGGGGGCACGGTGCATTTGATTGTTAACAATCAAATCGGATTTACCACCTCACCCCATTACAGCCGGTCTTCGCCTTACCCGTCAGACATGGCAAAGGCCATTCAGGCACCAACCCTGCACGTGAATGGCGATGATCCCGAAGCCGTAGTGCATGTTGCCAGAATTGCTACGGAATACCGGGCAAAATTTAAAAAAGACGTGGTCATCGACATGTTCTGTTATCGCCGTTTTGGCCATAACGAAGGGGATGAGCCTTCCTTTACCCAGCCCTTGATGTATCAGCGCATCGCCGAGCATCCCCCGGTGGTTGAACTGTATGCAGCGCACCTTGCCGCAAGCGGGGTTATGACAAAAGAAGAATCCAGTGCCGAAATTGCGGCTTTCCGTGCAGAACTGGAAGTCGATTTTGAAGCATCTACCTCGTTCAAGCCAAACAAGGCCGATTGGCTGGAAGGCGCATGGACGGGATTCGAAATTGCATCGGGCGAAGACCGCCGTGGTCAAACCGCCGTTCAGCCGAGCTTTCTGAAAAAGGTCGCAAAAGGGCTGGTGCGCGTACCGGGCACCCTTGCGGTTCATTCCCGTATTGAGCGCCAGCTCAAGGCCAAGGCCAAAATGTTTGAAACCGGCAAGGGCGTTGATTGGTCAACGGCAGAGGCATTGGCCTTTGGGACGCTGGTTTTGGAAGGCACATCGGTGCGTCTTTCGGGCCAGGATTCCGGGCGCGGCACTTTTTCGCAACGCCATTCCGTTCTGGTTGACCAAAATACCGAAGAACGCTTTATTCCGCTGGCCAATCTGGACGAAGATCAGGCCACGTTTGAAGTCATCGATAGCCCACTCTCTGAAGCATCGGTTCTGGGGTTTGAATATGGCTATTCCATTACCGATCCCAATTCCCTTGTTCTGTGGGAAGCGCAGTTTGGCGATTTTGCAAACGGCGCACAGGTGATCATCGATCAGTTCCTGTGTTCGGGCGAAAGCAAATGGCTGCGCATGTCGGGGCTGGTGATGCTGTTGCCCCATGGCTATGAAGGCCAGGGCCCAGAACATTCATCGGCGCGGTTGGAGCGTTATCTGCAACTTTGTGCCGAAGACAACTGGCAGGTGGTCAATTGCACCACGCCAGCCAATTATTATCATGTCTTGCGCCGCCAGGTGCGCCGCAATTTCCGAAAACCCCTGATTATCATGACGCCGAAATCATTGCTGCGTCATAAATTGTGCGTTTCTGATCTCAGCGACATGGAAACCGGAACCACGTTCCACCGGGTGTTGGGTGAAACGGAAAAACTGGTGGCCGATGACAAAGTGCGCCGCATTGTTTTGTGTACCGGCAAAATCTATTACGACATTCTGGCCGAACGCGCGGAACGGGGCATTGATGATATTGCCATTGTTCGCGTGGAACAAATTTATCCCTTCCCCGTGCGCACCTTGTCCGTTGAATTTATGCGCTATCCCAATGCCGATGTCGTGTGGTGTCAGGAAGAACCCTGGAATATGGGGGCGTGGACATTTGTTGATCGGCGCATCGAAGATATCCTCTCGACCCTTGATGTCACAGCCACTCGCCCGGGTTACGCGGGCCGGGTTGAATCGGCATCGACCGCGACCGGGCTTATGAAACGCCATCTGGCCGAACAAGCGGCCTTGATCGATTGCGCCCTGACCATTACCGGCGATGCCGGTGCCAGTGCCGCCCGTGCGGGTGCACGGCATCCGGAAAACACCGAAAAAACGCGTGCCCGTGCTCGCTCGGCCAAAACAGCCAGCAAGACTCCAAAAAAAGTGGGAAAAAAAGCGGGAAAAAAAGCAAAGGCAAAGGTGAAATAAATGACACAGCAAATTGTCGTTCCTGCATTGGGTGAATCCGTGACCGAGGCAACCGTTGCCAAATGGTTCAAAGCACCCGGTGATGCGATTGCCGTGGATGAACCGCTGGTGGAACTGGAAACCGACAAGGTTTCGGTTGAAGTGAATGCAAAAAGTGCCGGGGTGTTATCGGAAATTATTCATGAAGCCGGTGCCGAAGTTGATGTCGGTGCTGTTTTGGGCAGCATTGAAGAAGGCGGCGCGCCAGCCAAAAAAGCAGCACCAGAACCAAAAGAAGAACCAAAAGCTGAAAAGGCACCTGAACCAGCCCCCGCACCAGCCCCCGCGCCCAAAGCAGCATCTGCCAATGCAGACATGGGGCTGTCACCAGCTGTGCGCAAACTGGTGGATGACAATGGCCTTGATCCCGCAACCATCCCAGCCACAGGCAAGGATGGACGGTTGACCAAAGGCGATGTTTTAGCGGCGATGGATGGGAGTGCAGAACCAGTACCCGCACCCGCACCCGCACCATCAGGCGAAGCTGTCGCCTCTGTTGCCGCCTCTGCTGGCCCCCGTGAAGAACGGGTAAAAATGACCCGTCTGCGCAAACGCATCGCAGAGCGCCTGAAAGAGGCCCAGAACACGGCGGCCATGCTGACCACGTTCAACGAAGCAGACATGAGCGTGATTATGAAAACCCGCTCTCAGGTCCAGGATTCGTTCACGAAGAAACATGGGGTAAAGCTTGGCTTCATGTCTTTCTTTGTGAAGGCGTGCGTGGTTGCCTTGAAAGAAATTCCGGAAGTGAATGCACAAATTGATGGCGACGAAATCGTTTACAAAAACCATTACGATATCGGCGTTGCCGTGGGCACCGAACAGGGCCTGATGGTGCCTGTGCTGCGCGATGCGGATCTCAAAAGTTTTGGCGAAATTGAGGCTGAAATTATTGATCTTGCTGTGCGTGCCCGAGGTGGCAAGCTTGGCATGGATGACCTGACCGGGGGCACGTTTACCATCACCAATGGCGGCATTTACGGATCACTTTTATCGACGCCCATTCTGAACCCCCCGCAATCGGGAATTTTAGGCATGCACTCCATCGTCAAACGGCCCATTGCCATTAATGATGAGGTTGTGATCCGCCCGATGATGAATTTGGCCCTTTCCTATGATCATCGCATGGTCGATGGCCGCGAAGCCGTTACCTTCCTTTGCCGGGTGAAAGATTGCCTCGAAGCGCCTGAACGCATTTTGTTGGATGTCTGATATGGCTGATACTCCCGATGCTTTTGATCTTGTTGTTATTGGCGGCGGCCCGGGCGGCTATGTTGCCGCCATCCGTGCGGCGCAATTGGGCTTGAAGACGGCCTGTGTTGAACGCCGCGATACCTTGGGCGGCACCTGCCTGAACGTTGGCTGTATCCCATCCAAGGCGCTTTTGCATTCTTCCGAACTCTATGCCCAGACCAAATCGGATCTGGCACCCCACGGCATCAAGGCCAGTGGCGTTGCCATTGATGTTGGGGCCATGCAAAAGCATAAAGACAAGGTGGTGGTCGACCTGACCAAGGGCATCGAATTTCTGTTCAAGAAAAACAAGGTGACCTGGCTTAAAGGCAAAGGTGCGGTGAGCGCACCGGGATCAGTCACAGTCAGCCCTGATAAAGGCAAACCCGAAACATATGGCGCCAAAAATATTCTAATCGCAACGGGTTCCGATGTGGCCCGCCTGCCCGGTGTGGAAATTGATGAAAAGAAAATCGTTTCTTCCACTGGTGCGCTGGCCTTGAAAAAGGTGCCGAAGCATCTGGTGGTGGTTGGTGGCGGTGTTATCGGCCTTGAAATGGCATCGGTCTGGGGCCGGTTGGGCGCTAAAATTACGGTGATAGAATTTCTCGACACCATTCTGCCCACCATGGATGCAGAAGTGGGTAAATCCATGCAGAAAATTCTTGGCACCCAAGGCATGGATTTCAAACTTGGCACCAAGGTTATGGCTGCAAAAAGCACCAGCAAGGGCGTCACCCTGACAGTGTCACCCGCCAAGGGTGGGGATCAAGAAGACATCAATTGCGATGTGGTTTTGGTGGCCATTGGCCGCGTGCCCTATACCCATGGGCTGGGCCTGAAAGAAGCGGGCGTTGAAATGGATGACCGCGGGCGCATTAAAACAACCGGAAATTTTGCCACCAATGTGGCCGGCATTTATGCCATTGGCGATGTCATTGATGGGCCGATGTTGGCGCACAAGGCAGAAGACGAAGGGATGGCGGCAGCGGAAATCATCGCCGGTCAAACCGCCCATGTGAATTATGATGCCATTCCGGGCGTGGTTTACACCGCACCAGAAGCCGCATCCGTTGGCAGATCAGAAGAAGAATTAAAGGCTGCCTCCGTGGCTTACACCACGGGCAAGTTTCCGTTCATGGCCAATTCCCGGGCACGGGCCAATGGCACCTCAGACGGATTTGTTAAAATTCTGGCCGATGCCAAAACGGACCGGGTTTTGGGGGTCCATATTGTGGGTGAGGATGCGGGCACCTTGATTGCAGAATTGGTGTTGGCGATGGAATTTGGCGCATCGGCCGAAGACATCGCGCGCACCTGCCATGCCCATCCCAGCCTGAACGAAGCGGTCAAAGAAGCGGCGATGGCGGTTGCTGGACGCGCGATTCACGCCTAAATTATCCTCATTTGATGCTTGCCTGAAGGGATCATTGTCATGACATTGGCTGCAAAACGCCGTTGGTTCATGGTCGGGGGCTGTGTGTTCCTGGTCCTGGGGGTGCTTGGCCTGTTTCTGCCCATCTTACAGGGCATTTTGTTTTTATGCGTGGGTCTGATCTTGCTGGCGAAAGCCCACCCGCGTTTCAGATTGTTGAAAATACGGTTGAAGAAACGCTATCCCAAATACGGTGCCATGTTTGATAGCGCCGAAGCCCGTGCCGCAAAATTTGCACAAGGCGGCCTGTTTAAAAAATTCCGCAAAAAGAAATAAAGCCTTATCGCCGTGCCCGTGGATGGGCATCGCGATAAACCTCAGCCAATCGCGCCGTGTCGACTGCGGTGTAGCGCTGGGTTGTGGTCAGGGACGCATGGCCCAGCAATTCCTGAATGGTGCGCAGATCGCCGCCACCTGCCAAAAGATGTGTGGCAAAGGAATGGCGCAGTGCATGGGGCGTTGCGGTTTGGGCCAACCCCAACGCATTGCGTAGTTTTCGGACCAACGCCTGCACGGGGGATGCCTGAAGGCGTTTGCCGCGCACGCCCACAAACAGGGGGTCATCGGGGCCTAATTCATGGGGGCACGCATCCAGATAATCCGCAATGGCGTCTACCACCACCGGCAGGACCGGGACCACGCGTTCTTTGTCGCCCTTGCCGGTGATGCGCATGCTGGGGCCTCTTGGGGTTTCCGAGTGGTTAAGCGACAGGGCTTCACCAATGCGCAATCCGGCACCATATAGCAGGATCAAAAGTGCCATATCGCGTTTGCCGACCCAGGGTTCTTTGGCCATTTCACGCGCGGCAACAATGGTGCGAAGGGCTTCGTTTTCTGAAAGTGCCTTGGGCACTGTTTTTGGTAATTTTGGCGTCCGGAGCGTATTAAGCGCCTGATTGTGAACCAGATCACTGCGTTCCAGCCAACGGAAAAATCCCCGAAGGGTCGACAACGCCCGTGCCGTAGACGCCTTTGCCATGCCGCGTGCCGCCCGGGCCGCCAGCCATGCCCTGAAATCACGGGTGCTGATAAGGTTCAGGGTTTGAAGCCCGATCAGCCCATCGCCCAGATGGCCAAATAAAAATTCCAGAAAATCAGAAAGATCATGGCTGTAGGCGGACAGGGTATGGGTGGACGCGCGGCGTTCATGGGCGAGCCAGGCAGACCAAGACCCAATGGCCGATCGTAATTCTGGATCGGCGGTCAAAAATTGGGTCGGCGTTATTTGCGGGGCAGACCCAGCCATGTGCGAATACAAAGTTCAAGGGTGCGGGCAAGGAAGCCCAAAAGCTCGGTGCCCTGACCGGGGTCAAACCGGTCCTTGTGGCGCGACCCGATTGCCAGCATGCCCGTTGGGGAATCGGGGCTGGCATGAAGCCGGAGCAGGGCTTCGGAGCGCACCAGACCGGATGCGCTGCCATAAATAGATTTTTCGCCTTCAATGTTTTGGCGCAATACGATATCGCGGTCATCCTGCATCAAGGCATCAATATCGCCCGGCATGACCATGTGGATGCCTGAGATGCTGTTGCCGCCAACGCCGTTTTCATCTTCGACCATCAACCGGACGACATCGACATCAAGCTTCACGGCAAGGTCTGTGGTGATGGCCTGAATCAGGTCGTTAAAGCTGCGCGCTTCCAACAGTGCCAATGCCCCTGCATGGATGCGGGACTGGGTGGTCATATTGGCGCGCGATGTGGCGATCAGTGTCGCATGTTCAGATGCCAACTGGTCGTTTTCTGCCCGCAAGCGATCGATGAGAATGCTTTGGAAATCCGCGATATTGTCATCATCGATGTGGCGGCGTTCGGGCGCAATGGCATCGAGGATTTTAGGATGTTTGGCGAGATAACCGGGGTTGGCCCCGAGAAACGCCTTGATGTCGCCATAGCTGGGCGTGGCCTGCTGTTGGGGCGTTTCGGCCTTTTTAGGGTCCGGTTTATCCGAAATTTCTGAAGGGTTTGTCGTGGATTTATCCATAATCTCTAATCTAGAACGCTTTGCCCGGTTTTTTCCCAGTCTGCCATAAAAGCAGCCAACCCCTTGTCGGTCAGGGGATGATTGTAAAGTTGGCGCAGTACGGCTGGCGGGATGGTGGCAACCTCGGCGCCCATTTTGGCCGCTTCGATGATGTGTCCGACAGACCGGATGGATGCCACCAAAACTTCGGTCTTGAAGGCGGGCTGGGCCTGATAAATGGTGCAAATTTCATCAATTAAATCCATGCCATCAAGGCCGATATCATCAAGGCGTCCGACAAAGGGGGAAACAAAGGTGGCCCCGGCTTTGGCGGCAAGGATGGCTTGGCCCGCAGAAAAACAAAGGGTGACATTGACCGGGGTGCCTTCATCGCTCAGCGTTTTACAGGCGAGCAACCCATCAGGCGTCAGGGGTACCTTGACGGTGACGTTGGATGCAATTTTGGCCAGTAACCGGCCTTCTGCGATCATGGTTTTACTATCCAGTGCCGCCACTTCTGCGGAAACGGGGCCGTCAACAATGCCGCAAATCTCGGCGATGGTTTCCTTGAAATCACCACCGGCCTTGGCGATCAGGGACGGGTTGGTGGTGGCCCCATCAACCAAACCGGTTGCGACAAGATCGCGAATTTCATTGATGTCAGCGGTATCGATAAAAAATTTCATGTCTGGTTAAACCTGATCGTGATTGATTTTTTGACGCCCCGGTCGGTTCTCTTGGCACGACCGGGACAGGATGACTAAAGTGTACCCGATGCAATGACCCCATGCCAGATCAGATCGACATGAAATGACCTTGAATAATTCAGATGTCCCAGAAACGGTGCCAGTGCTACTGCCGCTGGCGTTGCCCGGTGCGTTTGATTACCGGGTGATGGGGCAAACCCCTAAACCTGGCAGTTTTGTCCGCGTGCCTTTGGGCAAACGCGAACGCATTGGCGTGGTTTGGGATGCTAGAGAAGGTGATCCAGAAAAGGATGCAAAGCCCATCAATGCGGCCCGGCTTAAAGATGTGATCGAAATTCTGGATGCACCGCCACTGCCCGATGTCATGCGCCGTTTTATTGATTGGGTGGCAAATTATTCTGTGGCGGCCCCCGGTGCGGTTCTGCGCATGGCCATGTCTGCCCCAAAAGCATTGTCCCCTGAAAAGGGCGTTACTGCATATGCACGCTCAATGGGCTGGTCTCAGCCTGATGGCTTTCGCCTGACGCCTGCGCGAACGCGTGTTTTGAATTTATTGTCTGATGGTCCCGATGGCGCGCCCCGAACCCTTGCCGATATTCGTGCAGAGACCGGGGCGTCTGCCCAGGTGATAAAGGGGTTGGCAATTGCCGGTGCGGTGGTGTCGGCAGATTTA
>Ga0233439_10000798_pt1 | contig 43659 bp, 26 predicted proteins | sample SI_123_September_6_FD_182713 | JGI IMG/M metagenome (GOLD analysis project Ga0233439, IMG submission 182713) | Seawater microbial communities from Saanich Inlet, British Columbia, Canada - SI_123_September2016_100_MG | ecosystem: Environmental > Aquatic > Marine > Inlet | place: Canada: British... | reverse complement strand
TAACTTGAACGTCGATACCCCCGACGTCTTTAAGTATCTTTTCTTTGCTATATTCATCTAATAGCGATTCAGAAAAAGTCATTCCCGACACTCCAAGTCTTTCACCGAACTTCTCCATGCCTTCGCCCAGCAGTTTCATGTTGAATAAATATTCAGCCCCTGCTTGGTAAAAGCCATGAAAACTTGCATTCTTTTGCTGAAATCTTTTGCCCAGCGCACGATTCGTATCATGATATATTTGGTATATATCTGCATCAAAGTCACCAATCATGAAGCGTGACATATCCATACGCCCTTCATAACGCAAGGATTCTCCAGTCGCATTAGACATAGTAGCTTCTATGTTTATCTCAGGGAACCTTACAAGCCCACCACCATGTTCACCATACCTTGAGTGTTGTCGCAACATCCCTAAGAACATTCGATCGATCTCGTCTCCCACGGTACTTTTTACGTCTTCTCCTCCACGATTAACCATTAGTTCTTCAAGATGTCGACCTTTTGTACTTTCAAGTAATTCTTCGAATGATTCAATCCTGCCCTCCCCTAAGTGCGCTTCAAGATTTTGTAAAACGGAAAAAGCTTTTTTATCTTTTAACAACTCGCCTTGTCTTGCATCAGACAAATCCTCCCAAGACTTCTTATATTCACCAGGAAGATCTTCATAAATCTGATTCATTTCCGCCTGACTGAGCTTCACCGATCTTTGATCAAAGTCTTTAAGGTTGTTCTCTTTTATATTCGCTTGTCGAAACTCTTCTTCAGTTTGAGAGCTTGCTGCAAGATCATCCATTTCTTTTAAAATGGCATCTTTTTTAGCAAGAGTTTGTCTATACAAACTTTGATCCTTGTGGGCTTTCACCCCTGCTTGTGAAGTTGTATCGTTTAGGCTCTCTAATTCTGCAGTTAAAAAATCCAATCTTTCCGCAGCTCTTTCAGTCATTTTAAATGTTTTTATAACTGGTTTCGTTTCGATATACTTCCCCTCATCATCAAAGAAGTTCTGATTGTAAATTACTTCTCTGAAATCACTTGCTGGAGATGATGCACCTATTAAGTGTGACGTAGCTTTACTTACGCTTTGATGAGGCTTACCTTCCCCTACGTTATCTTGTAAGTACTGAATTATTCCTTTTTTGGGGTCAGAGTTGGTTCCATAAAATCCATCTAACTCTGGAGTCGAGAGCCCTTGAACACGTCTGCTCTCTCTGTAGTCATGCAATGCTTCAGCGGCTATCCTTTTGTTAATATTCATATGTTTCGAAGACTCTTCGCCTGTTGCGTCTGTTTCAATCTTCACGGTCCGCAAATCCTCTAATTGCTTCCGCAGTCCTGCTTGGCCCTTAATGTCCTCAGCACTTTGCAGCTTAGTAAGATTTGCCCCATGCTTACGATAGTCCATATCCTCGCCTTCTAGGCGAAGAGTTGCATCCGCGATTCCTGATTCTGCGGTTGCTTTTTGTTTAACTAGCGCCTTTATTTTAGCTGTATTCTCAGAGGTCGTAGGCTCAGCACGCAACTTTGTTATTTCTTTGTCTATCTTGCTTACTTCTGATTCCAGGCTAGTAACGCTACCACTTATTGCCTCTATCTCTAATTGCCTTCTTAGAACGTTGATGGTTTTTGCTCTTTGCAAAAACTCAACAGGATTCCTTGGAGCACGTCCAGCGACATCGTCGTAAGCCTCTTTAAGCTCTAGCCCTGCAACTCTTTGATTCAGTTCCCAATTGGCAACTTTAAGATCGCCTTCTCGAGTTAAGGTATAATCTGTAGCCCATAACTGTCTTGCTGAAACCTTGCCTCTTGCTTCGTAGCCAGCATCGCTTTTATCAGTCTTAAACCTTCCATCATTACTAACAAAGAAGTCACGAGCATACTTGTTCCGTAACTCTCGGCCATTCCCAGAAGGGATGTTTAGACCTGCGGCTTCTTTTTTTTCTAACAAGTGTGTAGCTATCTCGCGAGCTTTTTCAAGTTTACGAACTTCGGCCCGTATTTTTGTTTCTTCTTCAGAAGAAAGATTTTGACCTAGCTTTGCCTCCAAGTCTTGCATTCTCTGCATAGCTTCAAGTCTAACCTCATGCAAGCGAAGCATTACGTCACCAGTCTTATGCTTATTAATAGTACTTGCACGAACCATTTCTAGTTTTCTATGCAATGCATTTGAGTAGATTTGAGAACTTCTTCCCGTAAGGGAAGAGAAGTCCTCTGCTCCACCTTTGTTCAATGCCAAATTGATGGCACCAACTTTAGTTAATTCATCGCTTGTGGCTTCCCTTATATTGCCTAGAAGAGCTTTCTTGGCGCCTTGATTGGCATTTCTAGCGTCAATATCTTCTCGCAGCTTCCTGAAAAACAACTCGTCCTCTTCTATAGATGCTTTCATCTTAGGGTCTGCCGTTCCAACTCGTTTCTTTCTAGTGCCTCTTACTTCCTTCCCGTCCTTGTCTTTATAAGTGTATTCTTCTTCAATAAGGCTTCCATCAGGATTAATTGCAAGGTCTCCGCTAAGACGCGTATAAGCATTCTCTTTAGCTGCTATTAAACGTTTTCTTTCGGCAACATATCTCTCATACGAATCAAGATTTAAATTGTTCTGCTTGTTAGCGTTAAACAATGCTAGCCTTTTATCGGTAACCATTTTTCTACGAGCATCTACTTGAGCCCGCACACCTTCTTCATTTAGAAAAACACCTCGGTACTCTTTAAAATATTTAAACATTGCATCTTGATTGCCTTGAGCAAAATCGTAACGCATCAAACTCACTCCAGGTAAAAAGTGAGTAATAAATATGTTCGGATTTCTCATCCCCAAGCCCGTTGGCCCTGTTTTTTCAGAACCATACATACCAAAGAAAAAATCTTGTAATCGTTCAGCAGTCCTTGCTTTGACTCGAGCTTTGATTTTTGCTTCATCAACACCTTGTGCTCTCAATTCTTTAGTTAAGGCCTGATCGTAAGTAGTCATTCCGTCCATAAAAGCCTGCGCGTCCAGGAAAAGGGCATAACCTTTTTTCTGGTTAAATGCATCAAGCAAGCCTTGCCGAGAAGTTTTTCCGCTCTCCCATAAGGTTGACCCTGCTTCATTTGCACCAAATTTAAACCCAGACCCCATATAGGAGCCTGAGCCTAACATATCTCCCGAAAGACTTTGCCGTATACCGCTACCAACTACACCTCCCAGTAATCGCTTACTTGTATCAAAACCCCTTAAATGCTGGTCGAACTCCTCAGGGGTTTGAGCTTCAGAGAGACCTGATATTGAGGATATCAGGTCTGTTAGGTAACGATTATATTCGCTTTCTATACCAATAGATTGTCCTGCATTTCTAATCTTAAATCCTGTAAAGTTCTCTAAAGTTTCAGCTCCAGGCAAGAAGATCTTACTTCTTCCTCCAAGTTGATCTTTGATTGATTTTAAATTGCCTTTATTTTTGATTAAATCTTCAAAATCTAAAATCTGACCTTTCTGGTTCTTAGATAAGAAACCAGAGAGCGCTTTTTCGTCTCCTTGTACAAAGCTCATTAAGGTTTTTAAATCGTCGGCACCCATAGTCGGTAAATCACCAAGACCTGAAATCATTTTTTGCATGTCGAGTTCATTTAAAGATGACAAAGACATCATGTTTAAATGCATTCCAAACAAACTGCTTGCTTTACTTTCAACACCTTTTTGACGAACTAACATAGAAGACATATATTTTGTGGCTTCGTCTGCAGACAAGCCAAAATTTGCTCGTAGAGCAGTATAGTTGTAGTTAAAAAACCTAGGCTCAACTCTAGCTAAGTTTCTGCCCAGTTCTGCATGCACTCCACCAGTAGTGCCATATCCAGCCGCAAAAACAAAGTTCGACCGCAACGCTTGGTTGAAGGCGTCATTAGCACCTATGCCAAACTTTTGAAGTCTTTGTTGCATCAAGCCTTCTTCGCCAGGCTGCCTTCCTGCATATGCATATCCAAATTGTGATCCATGCTCCTCTACGCTGCCCAAAACATAACCTAGAGCTTCATTTCCCAATACGTTTTGACCTACCTTTACTGCAGTTTCTACTGCTGCATCTAAATAAGCTCCACGCCTATGCAACACTGATGCTTCTTTTAGCGAACCATATCCCGTTCCATACAAACTATTAATTCTACTAATGTAGTCGGCTTCCTGCTTAACCTTAGAGTCCATAGCAGACAGTATAGCTTGCTTCTCTACGCCACCCATTTCCAAGGCACCAAAAATACCACTGGTTAAGTTGTAAACCGACTTTTTCAGCTGGTCTGTACTTGACAATAATGTATTGTTTAAATTTCCTCCCATAGTAGTAAAATACGAGCGTTCAACACTAGTGCCTAAGGTGCTATTTATAGCATTTAGTTTTTGTGTTAGTCCGCTGTCCGTTAACTCCAAAGTTGTATCTTTTACAAGCCAACTAAACAGTTTGGTATTCATATTAACATTATTCATTTGACCGACAGTAAAGAATTTATCTCTGCCACTGCCAGCCCCGTGCTCGACTAAACTAAGTGTAAATCCCTCCATCCCAGCACGTCTCTTTATACCACTAAAGTCAGAATCCAAATGACCCAACAAGGCGATGCCATCTCTATTACCATATTTTTGAAAGAATTCATCAACCCCTATATGGTGGTAAAGACTACTGTCTGGAACTGCAACACTTCCGACCATAATACCTTTTTTTCCCTGGCCTTTGGCATAGCCAGTTAACTCTTCCATTAACTTAGTATCAGCCAGTCCTGACTCAACTATTGTCTTAGGCATAGAAGTTGAAGTGGTTACTCGCCCTCCAAAGTAAGAAACACCTTCAGCCAGACCCAAGGTTTTTGTTGCAGCGTCTCCCTTTATGAAAATACCTGCTAAGTTAAGCCCAACAGTACTTCCGGCGCCTTGTGCGTTTACGCCAAGAAGTCGTCCAGCCTGTGCATTGGCGACCATAGGTAAATAGGCTTTTCCAAAAGTTGCTCGAGCGTCAGTCCCACCCAAGCCTTCTATTGCTTCATAGCGGCCAAACATTTGCCCTTCACGAGCAGTTTGAGGAAGTAAAGCTCTGTCTAATCTTCCATAGGCTTCAATAGCGTTAAATGGATTTATAGCTCTTTGTCCTCCAATTGTTCGAACTCCAATGTTACCAAAAAGTTTTGTTTGGTCCTTATTGAAAGGATCATCGTATCTTGCTGTCATAGTTTGGGCTGCATTAACACCTACTAGTTCTTCTTGAAAAAACCCTAATAGATTTTTAACTACATCTTTTTGTTGTCCATAGCCAAATGTTTCAATCCCTGTTACTACTGCATTGGAGGATTGCATAGCTCGAGAAGCTTTTAAATTACTATACAAGTTCCTGGAAATGAGACCAGAGTACTGATTGCTCATGGTCCTTGGAGCGTCTAGTCCAAAGTTCCTTTGAAACGCTGTCAAATCATTTATTTCTCGTTGAGACAAGCCAGCAAACCTTCCAGGGTTTAGTGCCAGTATCTCTTCAAAAATGTAAGTGTTAAAATCTACTACTGCCCCGCCAGCTCTAGCTTCTGCTAGCGTCGTATATTTTGATGAGGAAAGGTTAGCACCCCTAAGTATCTTATTGGCTTGTATAATATCGTTTGGAGCAACATAACTCGATCCCCCTAATTCTTCTGTTGCACGATATATAGTATTTCCAACCTCATCTGTTCCCAAGAATAAAGGCACGTTAAAGACTTTGTTGTTGTTTAATTTTACTTGTGCATATAATGAGGCGGTTGAACCGCCCTCGTCTATTGCTCTTAAGTTTATGTTGGCTGTACTTCTGCCAAAGCGTTTTTTTAAACGATCAAATCTGTCTGTTATTACACCACGATTACTGTTTGTGTTTTGATGAAAATAATCATCTAAATTGTTCATGCTTTCTATATGCTTTTGATTAGGGATGCTAGTGAATACTTCTGATTTTCTACTGGCATCAGCAAATAGCTCGATGTTAGATATGTATTTTTGATAATGTTTTCCGAATCGTTCTAAACTTACGTCATTACTAGAGAAACTATCACTAAAAAACTTTGTTAATGTTTGCTTGTCTTTATTCATTAGGACTTCGTCTACTTTGTTGCCTGTAGAGTCGCTTACAGCATCATACATTCGCCTTATTGCATCATCAATGTCAGTGTCATTACCAGACATTATCATATCGTCTTCTCTTACTGCGTCAAACAATGCACTGAAGAATGCCCTCGCCTCATCAACGTTTTTTATACCGTCATCTCCTGAAGGAAAATAGCTTTCTATTTCACTGGCAAAGCGTTCTCTTAGATTATCAATAGCTAGTTTTTTTGATCGATTCATTGATTCTTTCAACACATCGACATTGCTTCTTAAATCTTCTCCAACTTGGCGCATCTCAGACTTTGTACCAGCCTGTTCAGTAATGGTTTTTGTAGCTTTTTTAACCGAATCGATACTATCAGCATCGATATGTTTATATCCCAAATATCCTAATAGTGATGCGGTCGTAAAGCCTTTAAGGACTTCGTTTCTTTTTTTATCGTTACTCATACTATCCTCTTATGTTTTGTGAGAGCATAGAAGACATCTCTTGAGTGCGATTATCTGAAAAAGATAAGTGCGCTCGACTAACATCATCATGACCTTGAGAAGTATTAAATATATATCCAGAAGAATTCAAAGGCTGTGTAGCTGATCCTCTTATTATTGCATTTCTTAAAGACCGTCTAGAAGGACCAAAACCATTATACATAAACATCTCTGACCCTTCTAGATAGGGCTTTCGTGAAGCATTCCTTACCTGTGAGTTCCACGTATCGTAGTCATGAATATCTTCACCCAAAGAAGCTATATATTTAACCTTTATATCATTTATATCAACATCCTTATGCCATCCAATCCAATCAGCTTTTGGTGTTGGTCCAATTTGCATTTCTTGTTGAATTTCACTAAACCGTTGATACATATATTCTTCATTTAAAATGGGCTTTGCTGAAGTCAACATACTAATGTCTTCTCCAGAATCAATTCTACTCCATACAGCTTCATACAGGTGTGTCTGGTCTTCGGGTACTAATTCCAAAATGCGCTCTCTGTCAGAGCCTGTTGCGTGCGCAAAAGCATCAAAGAATCTTTTTTCTTGTGTGGGTAAGGCCAAATACATAGAAAGAGCATCACCTTCAGGGTTTACGCCTGAACGCGTCCTAGCAGCCAAACCAAGAAATCGTTTTTTATCTTTAGGACTTTCTGCAGTTTCGGCTAGTCGCATATATTTAATAAATTGCAACTTATCAAAATGAGCATCGACATCCTCTCTTTTTTTAACATGAGAGGGCTTTCCGTCCCAACCTAAAAAGTTTGCCGCTGAATACATAGCTGGACGAAACCAATCTCTAATAGGAGCATCCCAGAAAGAATTGCTTGTATTGTAAACTCTTTCCATTTCGTATGTCTCTATACTGTCTCTGGTGTGACCTAATAGCTTTGAACTAGGTCTAAACCCTCCTGGAATTAAATTTTCGACTGCTGCAGACCCGCGCCTCAAAAGTTCTGTTGCACCTAAATAGCCACCAGAAATAGCATCAGAAATAAAAGGTAATTTAATTGCATTTTCATGAAAGATATCGTCTCGATTCGCAGCTAATCTTTTTTGATGATATTCTGTTACGTCATCAAAAATACCTTGTTCATGCTCTGTTAAGGCACCTCCAATTTTCCTTTCCATCAGCTTTTGCCTTAGCCTGATAGTTTGTCTAGATTGAGGAGCTACATCAGCCAATATCTTGTATTTATGAATATCAGGATAATCTTCAGGATCCAACCCTGCGACATCAGGGTTTAATGCTTCGTAACCTTTTCCTGGCAGCCTAGCATATCCACTTGCTATCAGATGATAGGGGTCTCCACGCTTTAGCCTCTCAGGTAAGTAGGAAGGCATGTTGTTCATTATTGGGTTGTAAGTTTCTATTTCCGCTCTTGGGCGAGGAAACAACCTACGTATAGGCTCAGACAAGAATCCAAACCCACCCAAATCTTTATCCCAGTAAGACTCTATTGTAGAGTCCATCATATTTGAATTTTGCATCAAATATTGACGAGTCCCTAAGACCTCCCTTCCAGTAAAAACTTTTTGTAATACATTCTTAGCATAACCAGTCAACCCCTCGATTTCTCTAAAAGTATATTGTATAGCGCCCAAAGTATGCATTCCAGAATAAGGACTAGTGGGCACGCCAGGCCCTTGCTCTCCCATGCTAGGGTTCGAACCATAGCCTTTTAAAAAAGCTATTTCTTTGCCCGAAGGACCTTCTCTGTACAACTCTTCTTCATGCATTAGTTTCGTAGGCTTTATTACACGCCCAATAGTAGCAGACAAAAGTTTTCCTAAAACTGGTACATCTTCGAAAGCTGCCCCAGATAACGGGTATGGTCTGTTATGGTAATTTTTTTCTTCTAGGTGGTAAGTGAAATTCTTCAGAAAGAATTTAGTTAAAGGAGAATACTCATCTGTTTCGTCTCCCCAAACTGAACGTTCTTGCGCTTTTGTCATAAAGCTGTGGTAAGCATGTGGGCGGAAATAAGAAGTTTGACCTCCGCCATAAGGCGTTCCACCGGCTTCCCACCATCTTCCTTTTTTAACTTCAACTAGCTTATCCCCTGAATACATTGCTTTTAATTCGTCAGGATCTTCCATCATCCCAAAAAAAGCACCTGTCATCATTTGATGCAAGAAGGTAACTCCTAATGCCAAAGCTCCAAACCTCTTTACGATAGGAGAAGCATTTAGTCCTTTTGCTACTTCTTCGTATGTTTGCAGAATGGACTCCCCTCCTACCGTTTTTGTTGTTGGCTTCCCGCCTAGCTCGATGTCAATTTCTCCCGTCATGGTGGCACCAAAAAACGAATGATAAACTTCAGCACCAAAGATTTCTAACCTTCTACCAATTTTTGATAATATATCCTCCCCTGTATACCTTTGGTTGATTTCATAAACACGTCTTAGCAAAGACTCGTTAACTTCGTTTCTAACTTTAGTTGCTTTATAAACTTCTGATGATTTAAGTTTCGCTATTTTGATTTCAAAGTCAGCAATTTCGTTTTTAATAAACCCGATATCTGCGGTCTCTCCATAAAGGCTTTTGATTAGCTCCTCGTTTGAAGAGAAAAAGCCACCTAACTTTTTAAGGTCTCTGGAAGATAAAGAATTGACATTTTTCCCTTCTAACATTTTGTCTAGTCTCTTTTGATACTCCACAACTCTAGAATCCTCTGCTCCAAGCTCTAGTATCTTGTCAGCAAAGGGATTTAGTTTTTTAAACAATTCGCTTGGGTTAGCATGAGTAGGATACAAAATATCAAGCAATGGACCTTTGATAAGATCTTTTGGTAATGCTGGCAATTGAATCTTTTCGCCAACACCTCCAGCAACAAAACCAAAACGACCCTTCAGCAAATCGTCTACATGCTTGAAGATTTCTTGACCAAAGTGGAGGCTTCCCTTAGTGGAAGACTCCACATATCTGTTTCCAAAACCACTATAAGACAAAGCAGCAACGCCTAGACCTAAGTATAGTCCAGTTGTTAAGTTTGTAAAGCCAGGCAAAGCTCCTTCAATGCCTCTCCTAATATGAGAAAGGCCAGTATATTTCCCTATGTAAGATCGGCCTATATCTAGGTTAACTCCAGTAGTAGCTATCCCCTCCATAATTCCTTGGTCAAAACCAGGCATTAACATCTGGACTCCAAAAGATATCAACCCTAATTTGTTTCTTGTAGCTTCTGTTGCTTGTGTTGCTACTTTTTCATACACTTTCATCATACCAAAAGAGACTCCTGCAGATGCAACAAGGTTGCCAGCTAGACCGAATTTCTCTCTGTAATGATCGACGGTTCTTACCCCCAAATACAACCCTGCTATTTTGGTAGCCTTAAGTCCTAAACTTAAATATTGCTTGTAGAAGGTATCTGGAGTAGTTTTTAAACTGAACCCTGTCCGATCCATAACCTTCTCTAAAGTTCTTCCTAGTACAGGCATCTGGTTAAAGGTAGCCGTTATGAGCTTGTTAAAGCGATTGATACCCATAGAAAGATAACTGGCCGGGACGGCTAAGCGCCTCTTTAAATTCCCCGCACCCTGAACAGGGCCTTCAATGGAGGGAACCAACCCTATCTTTGGTTGCTGACCAGTAATATTAGACCTATAAAAATCGTTTGGCTTTTCTACTTTACCAATAACATTTTGAGCAGTACCCGTATAAACAGGATTTGTTACACTTCTAACATCTTCAGGCCCTACTATATCTAAGGTTTCAGCACTGGAGACAAGATGCATCCCAGCAACATTTCTACTCACAAGGCGCGTAGTTCCCTCTTTTGGAGCTTTTACTCTTTGCTGCTCATCCATGAGTGTTTCAGGGTCGGTTACTTTAATCCAATCTTCTTTTAATTCTTGTACGTAAAGCTGACCTCTACCAGTTTGACCCTCATCCATCTCGAAAACAAATTGATAATTACCTTTTTCTAAATTCCCTCTTACAGATTCAAATTCGTTTCTTGAGATAGTCTCTTCAAAAAGCCTTTTGGTTTCCTTGTTGAAAAGATCTTCTCCGAAAACTTGTCGCCTAACCATTTTGTTTGGATCTGCAACCGAAGGTGCTTGTTCCAGCCCTAAAGCGGCTCCAGTCATTTTATAAGAACCAAGCTCAGCCAAGCGAAACGTATTCAAAAATCCCATTGGGAATCTATTTAATACATTCCTAACGGTTTTTAAGCTTGTGTCAAAATAAGTATATTCTGAGTTTGGATATCTTTGAGTAGCCAGATATCCCGCTCCTGCAGCTCCACCAACGTAAGGCGCCAAGGAGGCGCCCAGTTCAATCAATGGATGCATCTCAGGCTCTGCAGTAGCGGCGCTATAGTAAAGCCCTCCAGGGCCTTGAGAAGTGTACATGGCTAGCCTTTTCTTTCGTCAAGCGATTTTAAATACTCAGCTTTTAACTTCTGCCTTTCTTCTTGCAGAAACTTTTGTTCTGCTTCTTGAACTTCCCAGTATCCTATTTCTTGTTCCATTTTTTCTACATTATGAACTACTTCTTTTTCTTTAGAGGGTTCTTTTTTAGGTGAGTAGAGTTCGTCGTAAATTGCTTTCAGATCTACTCTTTGGAACCCTTCTTTTGTTTTTGCTAGTTTGTTTTCAGCACAAACAAAGTTGTAGATAAAGTCTTTTTCAGTCATGGACTGTATGTCTTTTGGAGTGTAACTAACAAAAGCTGTTAAGATGACAATCTTCATATGCTCATAAATTGAATCAGAGTTTAGCTCTTCTCTTTTTTGGGCAATTTCAATTAAAAAATCTTTTCCTTCTTTGTTGCCACTTAGATAATATATTAGGTTTCCAGCAGTAATTGCATGCCCTGCAAGAACATTGTAACTGATGTTCTCATATTTATAATCGCTGCAATAATTAAATATTTCTTCATAAATAAAGAATGGCGCAATAACACCATTGTTTAATAGCTTGTTAAACCTATTAAACTCTCCCAGCGTTAATAGTCGAAAGATATAGCCATTATAATCAAAGTTAATTAAATATAGCTCTTCTTTCGAACTTGCGATTTCCCTTAAGTTCATAGTTTATCTTAAAGCTGAGTTGTTAAGAGCATCGCTTGCTGAGGGGTTAGAAACCCAGAGTTCAATAAGATCATTTGATATAATGAATCAATAACGCCAGCCTTGCAATACTCTAGCCATTGATCGTCTATCTTTGGGTACAAAACACAGTAAAGAACAACCTTCTCTTTTAGTTTTTCTTCTACTTCGTCACCAACAGATCCTGATTCTTTCAGTCTATTCATGATGTCTTTTATTTTCTTCCATTCACCTCTAGTTAGGTGATGGTATATATATATGTCACCTTCTCCAAATGCCATAACATGTATGCCGTTTTTACCATACTTCTCTTTCCAGGCATTTATTGTCTCTTCACTGGGGGCGTCAGAATCAGCTGAAAGCAATTCTAAAATTTGGTCTTTCATTTCAGGAACAGGTGCTGGTGCTTGCTCTTCAAGAATTTCAGCTTTATCATCAATGACTTTCTGTTCTAGCATTTCGAGCTCTTCTTCTAAATTCATTTTAACCTCTTGTTTTGGTTTCTTTTTGGTTGCTGTTTTCTTTTTTGCTGCTTTTCGATCAGCAGAGAAATTGATAATTTCTTCTGGCTCTTCTGGCTCTTCAATTGAGTAAACCTCTTCTTTTGAAATAGGTAGAAACGCAGATTTTGGTAAAGACTTAATTATATTCTCAGCAGTTGGAGAACGCTTTTTAAAAGCATTCAAAGCTTTATCGTCTAAAGGTTTTCCAAAAACTACAGTGTTGTCATCTATTCTTCTTCCTTCTAAACCCATTGTTCGTTAATCCTCTTTACTAATTGCAATTGATAAGTTTAGCTTTTAGGGACTACATGTCTCCCTAAAAAACCATATTCTTGTAGGATTACTTGCTCATTTACCTGAACGGTTTGTCCAGAGGAGATTAACCCACAATGTTTAATTACCTGATTTTTCTCGTTATTACTACTAAAAATTATTTCAATATCAAATAAAGGGAATAGGTAATTCCCTACTTCAACCGCACTATAATAATGATTGTCATCTTCGAACCCTTTCCCGAGCATGCTTTCAACAGAGAAAGGTTCTGTATAATTCACTACAAAGTTCCCTTGAACGATAACCCTTCCAGGAAGCATTGCATCATATAGGGTTGAAGCATAACCATATACTGGTTGTTGGCTATTAGATATAGAATAAGATAATCCAGCGCACTCTATTACTCTTTTTGCAGGGTTTGGATCTTCTGAAGCTTTTATTTTAATATAAACATTAGCTCCAGAAAAGTATTGATAGTTATAATTGCTCATTGAGATACCTTCAATCCGTAGAAAGATTTACGTTATCAAAATTAGTTTTCTCAATATTGAAAACATCTTGCGCTACAAATTGCATGGTAACTTCGGTTACCATGTCATTCACTGAAGTAACCATACCTTCACTTATTATATCTATTCCAGATATAACTAAATGCGCTCCTTCAGAGTATCCTCGTTTATATCCTTTTTCGACATCTCTGTAATTAGCGCTATCTCGCATTGCTGGGAGCCGATTGGAATGATCTTTTTCAGCTTTATCTTTATATCTAAAAGCGACTTCTGTTTTATAAAACAATCCAATATTAAATGGTTCTAACAAAGTAGATACAAATCTTTTTGCTGTTTGTTTGTGAACTATTTGGTAAGAATGTCCTTTGCTATTTTTATCAAAAGAAAAATTCTTACTTTTTCTTTGTAAATCTATCAAGCTAGATAATGGGTGGTCTTCAATAACAAGAAAAACCATGGAGCCAGCAATAGTCCTAATGCCCCTTGTATAACCACTAACTCCTCTATTGCCAAGTCGACGCACAGGGGACTTCGCTTCGTATATAGAATAAGATATCGTAGCAAGAGAGTCTAAAGGTATTTGAGATGGAAAGCGAGCATCATATTTTGACTTTAAATCAGCTCTAATTCTTTGACCTTCTTGCATGGAGCGCCTACCGTCGATAGGGAGACCACGGAGTGCATCATCAAACGCAGCGATTGTATGTTTATTAATAAATTTTCGGTCGTCAGTGTAGAGAATGCTATACGCCAGTGCGCTAGATATCTCAATCTCCTCTGTTTCACTACTCGACGCTTGTGTAGTCGTAAATGTAAAAAACGCATCATTTTCTTTTGGCGAATAACGCGCGTAATCATCAACATTACTATAAAAAGCAACAGCCTTACAGTCTGCACCTGAATAGGAATACTTTATAGGTACACTCATATAATTGCCTCAATAAAAAAAAGGAGCCGTAGCTCCTTTATATCAGTTACAATTATGTATTGTAAATACTATTTGAAATATATCTTAAATCAGACTATTATGTGCGTCGAGCTTGTCTAGCAGTTTTGTTGCCCTCATAAAGTTTAGCACGTACATCATTACCACCGTTCTCTACACCTGCAAGCTTAAAGCTACGCCAAGGCAAAATGGTTCGACAAACGTAGGTCATTTGGTTCTCGATTACGATATCATCAATCGAGAATCCAGAACCCTCGTTTAAGATCTCACAGCCATACAAACGCATTTGAGCAGATTGCCCATATTCATTTGCTGCTACTATAGCTATATCGAAAGGAAGAATTTGATCTACGTAGTACACAGGAGCAACAGAATAGTTCGATCCCAAGCTCCCCAGGTCGTAAATTCCAGCAGGAGTATCTATACGATATCCAGCGTTTGCTCCTCCAACTGGAGTTTCAGTACCTTGGAACTGATTGCCCCTGCGATCATTCAATGTAACACTTGAGTTGTCAGCTTGATCGCCCTGAGCGTTGTCTAGCGGACCATTTATGCTACCAAAGATTTCATTCTTATCAGCCAGATAAGACTCCCCTTGGAAAGATTCACTCATTAAAAAGTGAGTATCCATCATTAAGGAAATCATAGTTCCTGCAATACCGCGCTTACCACGAGAATAAGATACAGGGTCCACTGATCCCATAACGTATATAGGTGCTTTCTCACGTTGAATTGCATAAGATAGCGCCTGCATAGATCCTGCAGGAGCGCCATTAATAATAACTCTAATGTCGACACCAGAGTAAGAAGTATATGTTCTAGATAAATCTAAAGAAGTTGCCATTGTTAAAGCCTTTCAAATTAAATTAATTGCCAGCCGCAGGAGGCTCAAGGGTGATTTCAACAGTAATAGCTTCAATAGAGAGCGGCGGTACAAACCGTACAGAAGCTTTTAAAACACCATTAATCCTATCAAGTCTTGAGGCACTCAAAGATACATCGATTCTTTGAGCATGATCAGCCGTAACCATCTGCTTCATTACGCCATCGATAGTCTGTGTAAGAGAAGCTATTTGCTCATCCTTGAATGGACGTCCAATATAAGGCATGCAAATTCTTCGTAGTTGACCTAAGATTGCATTTGCAGCCAAGGTAGAACTGATCTTGCGATAATCAGAAGTCGGATTCGCAGCACTATAGATTGAAGAAATCACTGAGTTCTGATCAATCATACAAATACGCATAAAGGCAAGGTCATTCAAAATGGCCATGCTGGTTCTATGCCGAGGGGTCATTCCTGAAACTCTTCCGTTTACAGTTCCGATTGGCTCTGATCCAGGAGGAAGTGCATTCAACATGCCACAAATTTTAGGCCCAGCATTTACATAAATAGGATTTCTACGAGCGTTATTGCCTTGTGCCAAAACGCTTGCAGGGTCTTGAACAAGACCATAAGCTCCAACCACAACAACATGCTTTCCGAGATCAATCACTTGACCAAAAGCATCAACGGCTTCATCGTCGTCATCTATTCCATAAGGAATCTTACTAGGTAAATCGTTACCGTTAGTAAGAATGATGCCGCCGAAAGCGGCACCGCCTCTATAAGACGTATTTCCTGCAAGAAGCTTATTCCCAAGAACATTAGTGCCGTTAACAGTTACTTCTAACTTGCCATTAGAACTGACTTCATACGTTGGAGTGTTACCAGCCCAGCTTGCCAAACCGTCATTACTATTGCTTGGTGCACTTGTAGGTACGATCGCAAGAGTTTGCGAGTAGTTGGTTGAAGCCTGATATGCTGCTTGGGCAGACTGATGTAAGAAAGAGATCTCTCGAACCTGAGCTTTGGTAGCGACAAGAGTTGCGCCATGCTCAGCGGTTTGATCTGGCAAGCCTTCTTCAAATTTAAACAATTTTTTGACTACTGCTTCTGGAACGAACTGACCTGTGAGGTCATAATGAGTCATCACAAAAGGGTCGTCTGAATTCCAATCGTTGCCAGCCGTGTCTTTAGCGTCAGCTGATTTCAACCAGTTGGACAGGTCTTCTGTAGCGTTTACCAGAGAAGGTCGTAGTCGAGTCACTAACCCGTTTACAAGTGTAATAGCGGCGTTCTCATCAATCTGAAGATTAAAGAAATCGGTTTTAATTATTGGGTTAACAGAGTCAGCAGCAACACTTATATGACATTCAATCATGCCTTTTTTGTTTGCAAAGCTCTCCACGGTCGTAGCAACACCATTGCCCAACTCATGGAAATGCACTTCAACCAAATTTAAAAGATCGCCAATCGCTCGCTGGGCTTCACTGAACTGGAAGATACAAGTAGCGGCACCGCCGCCGTTATCTAAGTCTACCCTATAGGTAGGTGCTTGATCTGCAATCTCAAAAGGATCATTACGACCGAACATGTAGGAGTACTCTTGTCCGTTATGTACTACTTTCCATAAGTTCCCAAGGTTTCGTTGTGGCCAAGTTAGTTGTTCGCCTGTCGTCTTGCCAGCCAAATCAACATCAATATCAATTGACTCGATATCAGCATGACACCCTTCACAGTAGATGAAGCCGACGTTCTCATACTCTAGTCCACGATAAGCCAAGTCTGTACCTACATATCGCTTTGATACGTTTGATAAGTCCTTGTTAGACTTTCCGTTAATCTGCTCGATCTTTGCATCAGTTAGCTCATTGAGAGTCTGAACAACATCGGCGGGGGTAGTAGCTTCATAAGGATATAGCACATGAACATCTGTCAGCTGAACTCCATTAGGAGCGTCAGTAACGTGCCACTCAGCCAAGAACTTTGCGTTCGTCCAGTCAAACTCCACAATGTTGTTGAGCTCACGAAGCAAATCAAGTCTTTCGCTGCTACTGTTTTGAATAGTATTAGGTTGGTCTTTGTAGAGGAATCCGTTAGCATTATCAGCAACTTTTATTTGGTCTGCTGCTTTCAGTGCTGAGTTGGTGAGCAACAACTCACCAATAGGTAGGTTCAGCTCAATATTGAAAATGGACTCGCCTTGAGAAATTAGTTTTCTCTCAGAGTCATAAACTACTGAGACTTCGCCATCATTCCTTGTTAAGCCTAAAATTAGTCTTTGCTTAGCTAGACTTCCATCAACATAAGGCAGAAGGATCATCTTTAAAGTACTTAAAGTGTCTTTTCGATTTAAATCACTGTTCTCTTCTTGTACGAAGAGAGGAGTTACGTCAACCAGATGGTCCTTCTCATAGAAGCCTTCCGCCGTAGGACGAGTGATTGCAAAGTTAAAATTCTTTGCACCGATTCTAGAAACGATAACAGGTAAGGCTGCATCGCTCACTTTTGCACTCTGTACCATTTGTGCGATTTCTGAATCAGCACCGAATTCTCTGAATGTTAGACTCCTGTCTACATGCTCAAAGAACTCATGAATAACGCCAGTCTCTGCAGTACCAACAAAGGCTGCCGTGGATCCTGAACGTGGATCTGGAGGCGTTAAGGAACGGAAGGTACCGTCATTATAAACTGCAGTGATCTCACCTGCAATGTTTCGTAAAGTTAAATTCTGATATGCCATTATAGTCTCCTCTAGAAGATGTTATATTAAGAATTTGGTAAAATTTTAGCATCGATTAAGATTTGTTTAATAATACTAACTGCTTTTGCGTCGAATTCTCTATACCTTAAGAAAAACCTTAAAGGTCTACTGAAAATTCTTTGCCCGTTAACCGTCATGTAGTTGTCTGACAAGCGTTCTTTGAAATAAAACCTTTCGGCTCCTTTTATTTCAAAAACAAACGCAGAGTTAATAAAAAGCTTTTCAAGCCATAGAGCACGCTTGTTGGCTATCTTGTTAGAAAGTGCCCAGCAATTGAATTCTATTACATGATCTAGTGGTCGAGATTCAACCGTTATCACTTTGTTTGCTAGCTCCGGCCTTACTTCTTCATGTGAATAAGTTGCCTTTCTTTGCGGCCTTCCAGTACCCTTCTTGTTCATCATTCCAGGCTTTCTTTCTATTAGCCTGAATGTAATGACTTCGTTTCCGTAACTTGCAATAGATTCTGGTGGATATTCTTCGGTAAGGCTTACTAACGATTCTTGGTTTATTGCTTCAGACTCTTGCGCTGAATTGATTAGTTTTTGAGCTGTTTCAAAAAAAGATTCTAGGCTAAGAGGCTCTGTGTTTGGTAGAAAAACTGAATCTATATTTATATTATAAGGATTTTTAATTAAAAAATCTTTAACATTCAATTCACTTGCAACGTTGCCATCATTGTCTAGTACCGTAATGAGAATTGTCTCTTCAGCTCGTAAGTTCATTTTTTATGATTTCCTTATTGAAGGTTCTTCTCTACAATATACGGCTATGAATTCTAACCTACCGTTATCAGCTCTATACTTTTGTATCGTTTCGGGGCGATACATTTTTTCTCTTTTGTATGGTATTATTAGCTTTCCTTCTAAATCAAGACTCAATTCAATTATTTTGTCATTATAGAAAATAATTTCATCATATCTTATATAAAAAACTTTATAGTCAGTTTTTAGCTCACCGGGAATGATTCTTTTGTTTCGGTTAGCTTTCCCCCCGTTAGCACCCACCATGCTAGAGTAGGCATAAGTAAACCTTTCATCCCAGATGTATCCCTCGCCTAGACAAAACCTACATTCGTTTTCTTGGTCTGGTTCGTTTGTTAAGGAGCTGACACAAGCGCATTTTATAGTTTCGTTGGTTGAGTTTTTTCTTAAGTTTCTGATTAAAACTTTATGTCTATGTGCTATTCGACCAGGCTTTCCGTTGACGATTTTATCAAACTCTTTACGCAAATCAATTTCTTTGATTAATCGTTTTTTTACTCTTGAAGGAGCCAGCATTATTTGCGACCTCCATTGTCGTTTCTCAAGCTATTGTAAGTAAGCTCATTCCAGCCTGTGAATCCATGTCTATATTTACCTTGACCTTGCCTTCGATACTGAGAGTTTTGAGTAGGTTGAGCATAATGTTCATGCAAAGGGTTGTGCCACTCTCGGCTTTTCTTAAGGCCATTCCTGGTGGCGGTTGTCGGACCAAGCCCCTGCCCCAGAACGATACTCCCTCTTGCGTTTACTACTCGCCACCATTCATCTCGCTCTTCTTTTAGCTCGTCAATTAAGTTCTTAAGATTATAGTCAACACCCGAGCCCTCTTCTATTAAGAGGTCTCCCAGCTGTTTGCTCTTGCCGGAGCTTGAAGGATTAATAGGCATGCTAAACAACTTTACAGCAGTATCGTACATAACGAAACGAGTTCTAGCGTAGTAATATTCATCGCTAACAGCGCCTCTGGAAGTGATACTATCAGCCTCTAAGGAGGCCCAATGTATACCTAAAGCCATAGTATCGTCTGGAACTAAGTCTACCCAGCTGCCCATCTCCATTCTTAGCATTTCAACTGAACAGTAAAAGGGATTATACTCTGTTGAAAAACTAAACATCATGTCTTCATCTAAAGATTTTTTACCATCACTAGACTTAACTCCACTAAAGATATCCACTACGATCAGTTCGTTAAATTCTAAGCCAAACTTAATGTCCTCTAAGATTACTTTATCCTCTACGAGGATCTTTTTAATATAGGTTTTTACAATATTATTTATGGTGGCTCGCCATTCAAACTCCCATGTGCCTACTGCGGTTAGTTGGTACTCCAGGTAATAAAAACCTACTTCTACTTTTGTATGATTGTTTACAACAACATTGTTTCCTGCTGGATCTGTTACCGAGACCTCTAACGCTGTGGGGTCTATAGGGTCGTTGCAATCTGTAAAAAGCATCTTTATTTTATAGGTATTGTTTAAAGAGTAGCAAGGGGTTGCATAGTTTACATTTGGGGCTAGATTTTTTAAATTTGACATAACAACCTTACAATTCTACGATAATTTTATTATCTTTTACTGAAATTATTTTGTACAACAGTCGTTCTCTCTTCATGGCACCTGCCTTATAATTAAAGCTGCCACTAACGGGAAAAGCCGTTAGCTTTATAGTATCTTGAGTAACAGTAGTTGCGTCTATATTTTCATTAAAATATATTATTATAGTTTTTAAATTTAATTTATTATTTATAGAAGTGTCGTAAGGCTCTATTTTTAATATCTTCAATTCCGTATCTTCTGAGGCTTCTCCGCCCAAGCCTGGAATCAGGTTTGCGCCCAGCCCTATTGGGCTGGTAGATACGTTTTCAGGATAAGTAAAAGTTGAGTCTGTGGAAGTCTTAAAAGTAATCAAATAGCTTAGCGCAAGTTCTATTTGCTCATAACATTTTATCTCAAAAGTTTCGTTTAGCAGAAAATTTCCGCCAGTAAATTTTAACATTACCCCACGATCAACAGATCTCCACCTTTGGATACATCTGTTTGTACGTTCAGAATACGTTGGGTTTGCAGGCAAAGGTTCCGCTTCGTCTGAAAACCACCAAATATACTTAGCTTTAGACCCTACTCCTGCTTCTATGATTTTTAATTTCAATACCGCAGAATCTTCAAAGTTTTGAGCTGCAAAAGAGCCTCTTGAAAGAATTCTTTCCTCAAGAGCTCCAACGGAATCAATTGGGTCAAAAATAGTTCTTTCAGATAAAGTATTGTTTTTTGATAAAATATCTACGTAATCTGGCAAGCCACTCGATATCTCTTCAGAAGTGTTTCCAAGTATGTACAGTTTGTATGTTTGGTTTTCTCCTAGTACGGTTTTTGGAGTTACTTTTACTAATGTATTTTTTGTAGCAACTCTGTCTATAATGCTTTGAGTAGCAGAAGGACTATTATCATCAAAACTGTCCACAAAGTATTCTTCAAAATCACACTCTACGAAACCCTGCATTCCAGGCGACTTTAAAAAAAATGGATTCGTAGCATCAGAGGTGTTTAGACTTAAAGCTTCATCTGGTCCAGAACTCCTGTCGAAGTCTCTTCCGAATAGCACGCAGCTCTTCTTTAACAGCTTTAAATCTACACTGTTTGAAAAGGCTAAATAAAAGCTTTGGCCTACTGGAAATCCATCCTCTGAATTCTGGGGGTAACTTTTCGCTGGTAAAAAGTCTATTGCCATGAGATGCCTCTTCTGGTGGTTTTATAGGAACTTCAAGAAAATCATCGTCTTCTATTTCTAAATTAAGATTATATAATAAAGAATCATCTTCTTTCATCTTTTCTTCTAAAAGAATTTCTAAGCTAGTTTTATTCTCACCAAAATGACTCATGAATACTCCAAATAATAAAAAAGCGAAGCCGAAGCTTCGCTTAGTATACTTTATTGAAATTTATTTGCTAGTACTTTGACTAGACTTTAGTTACCGGCTTCTAGCTATTAAAGGCTAGCTTTAACGTCTGTTTCAAGTACAGCTTTCAAGGTTGCGGTTGCGTCAACAGAACCGTCCCACTCGTTAGCAGAGCACTTAATGTTCTTGAAAACACCAACGCCTTGACCTTCGTGCGCTACAGCAAAACCATAACGCTCTCGGATCTTGATCTTAACAGTCTCGGTGGTCTCATCTCGCCACTCAACAGTGGTAGCGTCTTCATCAACAAGATGGAAACCAACATTGCCGCTAGAAAGAAGGAAGATATCACCTGTCTCAGTCTCAGGGTCATATGGACAAAGAGGAGAAACAATGATCTGAAACCCAAAAGGGAAATAGGAGGGGAGTCTTGGTGCCGAAGTAGCAAGCTGGCTTCTCTCAGCGAGAGAAGTTGCCGTACCACTACTACCGATACCTGAAGTTCCTGTACCACGAGGGTTCACGATACTAGTTCCACGAGAAGGTCCACGAGCACCAATTGCGCCATTACTAAATGGATCACGAGGTCCAGGATCGCCACTATATGGGTTAAAGATTGAACCACCACCATGAGCAAGCATCATCGTGCGAAGCACAGGATCTTGAATGAAGGTGTAGTAGAACAAAGGATGCATGAGTAATGTATCAGGAGTAAATCCTTCTTCACTCATATGAGCCATAGCTCTCATCAAGTTGTCCATATTCAATGAGCCGTTACCAATAAGATTATTATTAGTATCAAGTCCACGACCAGTAGTAACTCCATAAATCGACTGCGCAGGATTCAGGTTGTCAAACAAGGCTGTTCCAAGTTGCTTTAGGAACGCAACTGCTTTTTGCTCTTTATGACGCACCAAAGCATTTCCCATGAGCTCAAGGTTTTTAGCCATAATGTCAAAGGTACTATAACGAAGCGCTTCATCAGTAAAGGAAGCAGCGATACCGCTTTTTCCAATGAACGCTGTTGAAACAGCGCCACCCATCTGGAAGTTAACTTCTGGATAGGTGCCTGATTCTTGAACGTCTCCAGCATATACGGCGCCCATAGCACCAGCGAGAATCTGAGTGTTAAGACCTCTTGCTTGTACGCGTGTGAATAACGGAGTAATTACCATTCGGGGCTCTACGGGCTCACGAATTAAGATCTCCATTGATTGTTGTAAAAGGGGAGTGATCTCTGAAGAGGAGATCGCATCCCTGTGCTTGGGAGAAAGTATATTAGCAATATTTTCCCAAGGAACAACGATCTCTGAATCGGGAAGCTCACCACGATTTCTAATCATATCTGCCATGTAGCGAGCAGCATGCTTTTTATTACTAGGAAGAGTTAACTCAGTTCCATCGGTAAATTTAATTTCCATGTCTATAATCCTTTATTAAATTTAATTATTTAATTTTAACGTTAATGATAGCGATTTCATCAGCAATACGATCGTCTGCCATTGGAGACAAAGTGATGAGATCAGAGAAACCTTTAGTTGCAGAACCAGGCATCTTAGCATCAGCGCCAAACTCAGAACCATTCCAGCCAGTGCGCACTCTATCAAGAAGGCCGCGAGGCTCTTTAATTAACTCGTAGACACGACCGACGGTATACTCTTCTTCTCTATGAAGAAGTGCAAGTGTTGCTTCAATATCTGTTTCGGCAGCACCAACTGCAATATCATTATTAAGCGTACGAACCTTAAAGTTAGAGTGTGCATCAAAAGTAACAAAATCACCAGGTCGTGCATCACCAACAAGATGCATCATCTTGTCGTCGTCGCTTGCTCCTGCGGTGTAGTCGTAAACATGAATTTTATCACCAGCTGCCATCGCTGCAGCATCGCTACCTACTGGTGCATCCTTTGCAGCTGCTGAAGCTTTGAAAAACAACATATCACCTGCATCAGCATCAAGATACCAATCACCATCTTTTGAAAGTAATTCAATTGAAGATCGCTCACGACCAACCCATCCAGTAAAAGTAACTGGAGTTCGTGACGTGTTGTTAGCAAGCTTGCCCATAAGTAAGGGCCATACTAGAACATCATCCGCATTGACTAAATGCTTGTACCTTACTAAAGTGTCAGCAGGTACGGTTCCATCGATGCCTACGCTTGTGGCAGCAACTCCAGCTCCAGCATTCAACGCAAGTACTGTCAAATCAGTATCAGCAGCGTCACATACATGAGCAACACGCATTTGAACGTCTGAGAAGAACTGAATCAAGTGTTGCTTCTGGTAATTAGTGTAATGAAGGTTTGCAGGATCGTCACCAGCCCAAACATATACGTCATAAGCTGCAACACCGACAGGAGCAGAAATAAACTTGCGCATTAATGCAAGACAGTTATCCGTATTGCCGCCAGGAGCGGCTTCACTTGGTAGCCATCCGTTTGCTAAGATAGCATCACAGAATGCTTCAAGAGTGTAGGTCACTGCTACTGCCACAAAGGTTCCAGTAGCAATATCGACTACCTTTGCTTTAACATCTTCACTTGTATAAGTGAGAAATACATCACCAAAAGCTTTAGCCTCTGCTAGGCGAAGCAAACCTGAAGGTACGATTCTTCCTGAAGCGTCAAAAGAGACAACCTTGCCAGATGAAATGGTAAAGTAATCTTTTGATGCGTCATTTTGCCAAACGACTGGAAGCCAGTTAGCGGGCTTCCACTCACCTGCTGGCACTGAAGCATTCATTTGAACGACATTGTTCGGGGTGATATTATCAATAATATCAGTACGAGTCTTAAATTGACTTTGAAAACGACTAATAGCCATATTCTTTTCTCCTATAGAGTGTTAATTAAAATTTATTAGGGTTAAATCCACGAGGTAGGTATTGAATTTTATTTTGAAGATATAAAATTGCAGCGTACTCTCCGTCGGCAATTTTAATTTGTTTATACTCGTCTACGATTTTCTGTTCAAACGCAGGAAGCTTCTTTTCCTTTTTATGCGAAATCGTTTCATCTTGACTGTGCTGAGAGGGACTCTCAATTTTATTGTCGATTAAAGCTAGCTTATCATCAATTACTTCATCAGCTATTTCTTTTTCAACATCCATTTTAGTTTTTTCTTCTTTTTTATCTAAAATAGATTCTAGTACAGTTTTGAATTTGTTTTCAAGATCGACATGTTGTTTTTGTAAAATAAGAAACTTTTCTTCTAATTCCACGTAATCGTTAGCCTTGTTGTTTTGAAGCTCTTCCACCTTGGCGGCGATACTTTCAAGTATCTCTTGCTTGGCATTGCCTGCACTAGAATACTTTTCTAAAAGTTTCTGCGCAGCATCAATATGGCTGCGACTCACCAGTGGAAAAGTTCTGTTTGGACCGCAAAAAGCAGACTCAGGCAGTTCGGATCTTTCTTCATCACTTAAGGAATTCTCAGAATTCAAAAGCATTCCTTGCAATGCTAAGTCTAATATTTCCCATTCAGAATCATCCAATACTTTCGCCTCTTCTTCTGGCGCAACAGGAGGAGGTGCTTCTGTATCTTCTTCTTCTCGTTTTTCAGAAGAAGCCTGGGCATCTCCTTGTATCTCAAGAACTTCTTCCACAAGAATCTTCTCATCAAGAGATTCAGTCTCTTTTTCTTTCATTGTAAAAACCTTCCTAGTATCAATTGCTTCGTGTAGCAGAGTAGTGTTAGGCGATGGGGGGGTAGCGCTTGCCAGATCTAAGTCAAAGTCGCCAATAGAATCTTTGCGTAATTGCTTAAAAAAGACTTTGTGTTTTTCACTAAGTCTGTCTGAATTAAAGGTTTCGCAGTTTATCTTAACTTTTATAGCCTCTTCTTTAAAACATGCATCGATGCAAACAGTACCTGTAGTGCGCAATTTCTTCATTGCTGCAGTAGAGATAGATAGTGAATGGTCAAACTTTAAGTTATCTGGCACTTCTCCTGCACTATCAGCAATCTTTGAATCTGAAAGGCCTTTTGACTTTTGAATCTCTTCCAAATTCACTACAGAATCTGTAAGAAGTATTTCGCCTACATTGCCTATAGAGCTATAGTTGTTCGAATCGTTTAGGCTGTCCATCAGTTCCATACTGATGATTTGTGATAAATCGTCAGCCGGAGTATTTACCACCGAGCCTTCGAGTACAATGAAATCGCCTGTAATAAACACGCAGGTATCGCCATCATATTGCTTCCCGTGTCTGTGCTCACACATACCGTCCTGGGCCCAATCGCTACTGCAGATCGAGCAAACGTGTCTATTGGTTGTAGAGCCTGCAGAAAAAGTTAGGTACCTACCGTCTATGAACTTCTTGATTGCGTCTTCGTCTGTAATGTTTGCTTGGACCCTCATGCGACCAAGTCCGGGCCATTTTTTATTATCAATCAAGTTGAAAGATTTCATCGTTTTGTAAATTTTGTCAGGATCGTCACTAGCAAATGCGCTTTGAACTTCTAGTGCTGCTTGGTTGGATTGTAAAAACTCAACAGCCTCGTCATATAAGTTTTGCCATTCACCACCTACGAATCTACCAATAGGCTCTCCACCCTGATCGTGATTCCTCAATATAGGTTTAGGATAAGGGCTTACTAAAGAGTCTATACCTTTTTGTTGGCCAGCTGTCGAATAGATCCTGTTGTTGATTCTGCGCCCAGAATGAGACAAGTCATACGTGATTGTTATCCCTTTTCCTTGAGAAAAGGATCTTTCCAAAATGTTGTCTATAAGTATTACCTTTTTTTCTTTAGTTAAAGAAAGGATTCTTTCGTCTGGATTGACTTGTACATAGTCATTGTATTTGATAAATTTTGACATGTTTTCCTACTTTTTTAAATTAATAATAATTATTAGTTACTGAACGCTTACTTTTCAAGCGTTTCTAATATTTTTAAATAATTTTCTTCTAATTTTATTTTTTCAAAAAGAGCGATAGTATCGCTGTTGAACTTTGGACTACTTCTTACACCTTGCTGATTCTCTGGACGACTAATATTGTTTGACAAGTTCTCAGCGCCTTTATTTCCCTGAAGTTTAGCACCCGCTACTTTCTTTGCCATCTCGGCTTTAGCTTCTTCTTTGGCAACACCTTCTTCACTAATAGACGATGCAGGCGAATTAACCAAAGCTTCCGATGCAGCTGAAAAAGGCCCCATGCCTTTTAGTAGAGCCAAGGGTTCTTGGTATAGCTTGTAGTTTGTTCCATCACGTATCTCTTCTGAGACCGGTTGCTCTCCTAATCTTTTTCTAGCTTCTTTCTCTGAAATTAGATTGTTTAGCCAAAGCTGAATGGTCTGATTCTCTTCTTTAGATTTTTCTTCCTTATCTACTGAACCGAATTTTATAGAAACCATTTTCTCTGGATTTATCAAAGCCTCGCCATAGCCTCCCTCTAGCAATAATTCTGAAATAACATAAGTTTCTATAAACACTTTTATGTATCTTTGCAAAGCTTCAATGCTTTGAATTGCAATTTTAGACAACGTGTTTGCAGTAGACCTGTTTGCTGAGTCAGCCTCGCCCATATCCATGGGCGACACTCCAAGACCAGCGTAAACGCGTTTTTTGAAATACGCTAAGTATTCTTCTATTTTCAACGCTTTTCCTTCACTACCGATAGCTGCTATTTTATGTCTGTGATCAGAAACGAATATGCCTCCCGAAGGCATGTATTCTATTTCTTGTCTAACCAGATCAGATTCTTTTATACCTTCAGGACTGTATCGTTCAGGCATGTTATCGTTACCAACCGTATAATGAAACAACGGATGTAAATTTGAATCTATCATTGTTTCAATAGATTCTTCAAGGCGCCTTAACAAAGCAATATCTTCTAGAACCGGTAAAAGTTCAGGAGTACCCATTGTAAATCCTGGTTTCTTGTTAGTATAAAAGTGAACAACGTCTTCGGGAGCGAACTCTTTCCACTGACCTGTATTTGGTTGTTCTTGCATTATCTTTTTTATCTCGCCATTCTTCTTTACTTTAAACCATAAAGTTTCAAACGGTAATATAAAATACCCAGCAACAGGATCTAGTTCTTTTCCATGCACTGTTCTTTTTTGAGCGCTAGAGGCATCTTCATTTCTAACTTTCACCCAAGCATGATTTGAATATCGAATCAAATCATGTGCTAGGCTTGACATCAACAAGTCAAAAGGCTGGCCAGACACAAGCTCTATCTCTTTTAGTCGACGCTTTAAATAATTCAAAACTTCTGTATCGTTACCGACAAATTCCCACCCAGCAAGTACAAATCGTTCAACTTTCTTTTGTATAGCTTTATATAGAAAAGAGTCAGTGTCTTGTGCAATTTGAATTTCAGTTAAATTATATTCGGGCCTGAACCAGTTCCCCCTATGCCTGTCTGCATAAGACATAGATCGGCCACTAATTTTTTTAACCTTAACTCCAGAAAGCTTTTCGGCGTTAATCGGTTTGTTTCTATCTTGCTGATTAATGTCACGATAAGATAGAGCGCTGATTGCTTTGATTGCGAGATCTTTGTTCATTTTTTTGCAGCCTTTAAATTAATCGCCAACTGGTTTTGATTTTGCTTTGCAGAAGCTTTCTCTTTTTCAAGTATATCGAACTTCTTTGCAAAATATATATCTTTTATATTAATAAATTCTATTTGCATAACAGGATGAAGATGCGTCACGTTTTCTTTATCAAACCAATCTTTAGATTTTTTGTCTTTATAATATAAAGGGGGCGCATCAAAAGTTAAAACCGCAATCGTGGGCTCGTAATATCGTCCTCGATAAGTTTTATGGTTGTCTGGCCTTCTCACTTTTTCTTCTCCTCCAACCTGACTACTAGCCCAAATTCCAAACCATGTTTTGTTGGACTCAGATACCTCTGGATAAGAAACGTGTTTCAGTATTTTTTCTTCTTCAAAAAACATTCCCGGATCAGGATAGACGAATTCGTTGAATATAGGCGCTCCCATCAAAGTCGTAGAGTTTGTAGACTTTAAGTAAATGTTTGAACTCAAACAAATACCTGGTCGAGTTTTTGCGTCTAAATAGGGAATATTTTTAGTGTTCGGCACATGATGAAAAAAAACAATTTCTTTTTTTTCTATCTTTAGTTTAGCGTACTCCTTTTTGAAATCAGGAAACTCTATTTTCATTTTTCCAAGACCATCTAGGAGTATCTGAATCGAAGATATTCTTTGTTTATCTTCTTCCAGAGAAGGCTGTTTTCGCTCAGATACCTGTGCTAAAAAATTCAACCATTTTTTAAAAGAGGCGTCTTGTTTAAAAAGACCACCAAGTCCTAAATAGATTAAATTGTTACCAACAAGACCTTCAGAATAAACCTTTCGGCCTTTAGGCTTTGCTTTTTGCTTTTTCCAAAGCGAACAACTCAAAGCTTTAAAAGGTGTACCATCGGACAATACCGTTCCTAAAGCAGTATAGTCTTCATGTATCAGATCATGCATATCACTAAATTTAGAGCTAAAAACATTTTGATAGAAATCAAAATTTTCTTCTTCGTCTACTAAAGCGTTAAACTTTGTTAGCATGGTTGGATCTTTTCCAAATCCAAAAGTTTCTATTAAAAAATCTATGTCTTCGTTTATATCAAATCTTTGAGCGAGTCTAAAGTCTAATGGTTTTTGTTCAGCAGAATTATAACTATTATATATCTCAATAAGCTGAGGCCAGATATATCCAGGATCCCACCTGTATCTATATCTTTGCTGGAAATGACCTATTATCGCTGCCCCCTCATCAATCAAATCCAACTCAACTAACGCAACATTAATAAGCCAATCCTCCTTAACGGTTATGTCTTGTGGGATAAAGGGTTTGGGAAAACCCTTTTTCCCAAGTATTACTCTCCAGATTTCATACATTAACAAGAAGGCCGCTTCAATTAAAGCGTCCGAAATGTTTGGCACCCACCTGGGGCCAATAGCTATCGTGTTTCTCACCTTCCCATAGGACTTAGGTATAGCAAAATCTATTCCGATGGTTTTCAGGTTAAAGGTCCCTGCATGCCAAGCTTTGTTTGAAATATCTACTAGCTGTACTATATGAATATCGTTTGCTGGATTGTCATCTAGGTGTCCAATCATAAAATGAGTTGAAGTTTCAGTTTTGTTTTTATAAGAAGCTAAAAAAGCACGAACTCCATGACCTAAACCATACTTGCTGTGATGTAAGCAAAACTTCATATTTTCAAAATCAAAATCTCTCTGTGAGAATACTCCACCAAGAGGCAACTCGAAGACATCGTCATGCCCCATACTTGGCCAATAATAGTTCTCTACAGATTCCAAAACGAACTTTCCATAATCCTTTATAGGAATCCAGTTACCTGCGAATAGCACTGAATTCCCATCTTGCATAAGCTCTTCTGGGTATCCTGTGATTAGTGTTTTTTCTATATCTATGCTTCCAATATTTTTCTCAGATTGAAACGCTGGAGCGTTTTTCAGTGTAGTTTCGTTTATCTTTTTTATATTAGCTTTAGTAGCTGAACTTATTTTAGGAACAACAATCTTCTCACTAATTGTAGGAAAGGTTTTCTTAGGATCACTGTCAATTTTGCACATACAACTTTCAGATGTAGCGACAACTCTTTGTACTGCGCCCCCATAGCTTGCTTCAACTATTTGAGAGTCAGCAGCAAGCCACTCGCTGATTTCTGTAAACAAAGCATTTCCTGCTGCGTCTATTTCTTTATTCCCCGTTTCAAACAGAACTTTGCCGTCACTAAAGCTAATTTTAGCTTTGCTTTTAGTTGGGGCGTCATAATCGGTATGTTGTATTTCAATTTGCTTATCTACTTTTGATCGAACCACTCCTTCTTGTGGAACTTGCTTTACTGTTACTTTTATATCAGCACCGACGATAACTTTTTCAGACTCAGTTATAGGCTCAGACAAATCTATCTTACTTACAACTCCTGCCTTCGACATATGCACTAAAAGATTATCATACAGTACAACCAGCTCATCATAAATTACTCGTATCTGCCCTTTGTTAAAAACTAATTCTTTTCCTGCTTTGATGGATTCTAGGGCTTTATCTGAAGTTATTTCTTTACTTTCAAAAGAATCCTCAGAGTATATTTTCCGATCTATTTGTAGTGGAAAGCCAGGTAGCTGAATGAGGCTAGGGTTGTATGTTTTCTTTTCTTTTACTTTACAAATCAACTGCAAAGTCTCTTCTTTGCTTATCGTAGGGAACGCATTCTCAGGCTTTAAGGATTGCATGCATTGTCTAGTGCTTTTGCTTTCTATAAAGGATCTGAACCATTTAGGGCTTTGAATGCCGTTTATCACTTCTTCTTTTGTTGTCGTGGAGGTCTGGAAACCACTCTTTTGGGCTTCTGGTTCTTCTTCTTGTATGGTGTTTGCAGCGCTAACTGGCTTAGCAAGGCTAACAGTTTTCTTTCGTATAGCTACGGGAATTTTGTCTTCAGTTGGAGGTTCTACAGGCACAACCTCTGCTACTGTTACTGTAATTGCACTCTCTGTCTCAACCTCGGGCAAGACGGTTTCTTCTTCTAATCTTGAGTTTGAATCAGTGGTTAAAGCTGGAGATTCTTGTGACGTTAGTGAAGCGCTAGGGCGAGTAGCGGGCATCTCTGTTTGTGGGTCTGGAGTCATATAAACGGTATCCTCATCAGAGGATGCCGTATCATTGATCTCTTCGACAGTTTGAGTTACATATTCTGCTTCTGGAAAAGAAGAAACCGGCTGGTTTCTTTTTACCGACAAATATCTACGCCAAAGCATATCTTTTACATTAAATATTAATTGCGCTGTAGAATCATTACTCATATCAAAGCTCTCTTTAGATTGCTGTAGATATCGTCTAAACTAGGATTTTCTTTTTCCAAATGCTTGGATAGCTCACCGCAATCTTTATAGTTCAGAAGGTGCTGATACTTGTTATTCTTACTGTAAATCCTTGCAATGGTTTTGTCAGAGACAGCAGTCTCTGAATCAGCTTCTGACGATAAGACAACTTCAATATTGGAATTAGACTTTTCTAGTATATCTTTTAAGGCTTCTTTTTGAGACTGACTGTCTTTTATCTGCTCACAACCATTTATTCCTTCGTTAACCATTTTGATTATAACTCTAATCAGTCTTACTAGATGCGTTAGTTGTAAAAGCTCTCCTAACAACTTTATTTCCGCCATTGCTCCTTGATCGAACAAAACGCTTAAGTTTCTCAATGCATTTATTACGTTGCCAATAAAGTCGTTTATGAATGCCTTCAAGTCTTCAGCAGGCTTTACTAGCCACTTTCTTAAGCTTTCTATTCCTGATAAAGCGACAGTTTCTCCTGTCTTCATAGCTTTTCTGAGCGTGCCAAAATATTCTGTTTTCATATATTGGTTAGAGGCCTGTATGCCGTATCGATTGGTTAAAAACCGCTCCATCTCTTGGAGCGGTGCGATCGCATACTTATTTAAATTAACAGTTGTTCCAGTCTTTAATTTAGGGGTAGGCATCTGCTTGAAAAAATTAGTATTTGGATTTTCAATAAAAGCTTCAGCAGAATTAACAAAGGTATTTTTCTCCACACTGATTTTTTGATATAAGTCCTCTGTCAACCTTGCTTGTTTTGCTTCAAGAGTCTTGATTTTCGCTTTTATTTCTTCGCTACGTTGAGTATGCGGAGCTATTTTATCAGTCAATATTTTTTTGACGTTTTTTTTGAGGCGTTTGATAGATATTTCATTTCTTTTTTTTTCTTTTTTAAGAGAGAGCACCAGATTATATTGTTCAAGAACTGTAGTATATTCAGTACCATCTCTGACTACTTTATGCTTTTTAAAGTAGTCGTTAAAGGCTTTCTCGAATTCATGCCTTTCTAACTCTTTGCGCGTTTGATCCTGAATGTACTTTTTTTCATTTTGAAAAATCCAATTCAAAAGTTTAGTAGCTCTTCTTATTTTTTTCAGCGAGGCTATACTGTCATCTAATTCTTTTGCTTTTTTATTCATACCAGCACTATATAATGCTCCATCACGAATTACATCTTTTGTTTCCTGCAACTCTTGCAACAGTTTATTCAACTCAGCTTCTTGTTTTTTCATTTCTGCTTCATTCTCTTCAGAATCTGAAATAAACAACACATCTCCTATTTGAGCAATAGCCTTATGCACAGCCCCAACTGCCCGATCGACAGCGTCCACAACGCTGTCAGTCATTTTTGCCGCCGCCATCACTATACTTTTTACATACCCAAAAGTTGCGTTAACTCCATTGATGTAACAATTAATAAAAGGCATTATAATAGAGCGTATATTTTCTAAGAACGTCGCAATAGTGCTAAATATGGCTTTTATCATTCCGCCAAGAATCCAGTTTAAATCAAAACTTAACTTACCCAAATCAAGACTATACTTCATAAATAATGCTGGGAGCATTAATGACAGGTTTTGCATATTTGCAGGGCACATCCAGTTTTTCCCAACAAATAATTTGAAGTTACACAATTGATTATAAATCATTGTTGGGTCTAAGTTTGTTTCTACTAACTTGATAAAGTCTTTTATTGCTTGAATGATTTTCCCAAACTCCCAAGCAAACTCTATTCCTGGATATGTAGTTTCTAACTTAAACGTTACATCACAATTGAAGCAGTCTTCAGCGGTTTTTTCTGATCCTAAATCTTCAAGATAGTATTTGTTCAAATCTTTAAACAAGTTGCTTTCAAAAGTTACTTTGTAGGGGTCTACTATTTTTGGACCCTTTAAAGAATGTGCTTTTCCATACTCAGCTTTGCCTGGAGCATACCATTCGTTATTTGGGTCTACTGTTTCACAGTCGAGATCAAAATAATTCTGGACTTCCATTTGGGACTTGTTCGTAGTTTCTTCTTTTTGATCATTTTCTAATTCTGAAACTTCTTGTGCATGTATTGCGTAAAGTTCTTCCTGGGTCTTTGAGGCTGCATCAAAAACGCTTAAGGTGAATTCTGCTTGCATTAGAGGAGATACATGCATGCTAGTCGCATATACTTCAACTTGGGCTGGATTTGCTTTTGCAATCGTCTTTATCAATCCCGCCTCATATTTAAGTATTGCTAAGTCAATGTCAGGTGCTAATGCAGCTAAGTCTTCTTTATCCATCAGTAACATCCTTATACTTTTTTCTTTTATGCTTTGGTAAAGATAAGTTATGCTTATACTCTAATGCTTTTGCAATAGATCCCATCGCGAAATAGCGCATTTCCTCTTTGCTTACCTGCCTGTTTTCTTCTTGGGCTCTTTGCATCTCTTCATAAAAGTTATCTAAAAAACCATCTAAGTCATCTTTGAAAATAAAATCTCTAGCTATTTTTTTAAAGAGCCTTTGGTAAGTTTCTTCATCCTGAGTATCCTGAGTATTGTTCTTTGTATCAGTCAAAGAGGATTGTGCTTTAAACATAACTATTCCTCGCTTAAGATCTCACTAGATTCGCTTATGATGATTTGTCTTTTCATCTCTAAAAGCGCCAGATAATCTTCGTAGGTAATTTTCTTTTTATTTCCACCGAATATATTATTTGAAGCTTTGGTGAGCGCATTGCTATTACTAATATCTAATGCAAAAGCCTTGTCTTTGACTTCATTGACTATATCACTCTTTAGCTCTTGAAGCTTTTGTTTTAAAACCTTCGCTTCTTTCCTATTTCTTTTTATTTTTTCATCTATTATTTTAACTTCATTTTTAGAATAAACCGGAACATCGTCAGGATTAAACCTGTTGTATAGGTTCTTGAAAAGAGTATCCAGTATATCATCAGGAAGACCAGCAACATTCAAGCTGCTATCTTCTACTGCGTCCGAATCTTTGTTATTTAAATTCCTAAAATTTAAATTCAATTCCTTGTTATAGATATCTTTAAAAACACTACTCATTAGACACCTGCATTCACCACTAGTTTTGTTGTGTACTTTAGCTTTAATTTACTAATTAATATGTTGGGGTCGGTATGACCGGGACAAAAAAGTCGTATCCAAACGGTACGCACATCATCTGTATCGGCTGCTGTGGAAGTTCCGATTGGGGAAAGATCCAATTCGTTAGCAGAGAGAACACTATTCCAGGACTCCTCTTCTGGAAGGTCATATGATTCTAAAAGCTTAAGACTCCACCCCTCAGGGTGAAACAGGTCGTTAGCCAAAACGGTATGCCCCGCCACCTCCTCAACTTCTATTTTTATGTTTTCATAATAATGTTGATTACTAATGGAAGAAATATTTACTGCTTTTATTTCTACACCGCCAGCATAACCGTCATGCGTAGTTTTTATCTTTCCAGGATAAAAACCATCACCTTCAATATAGCTTATTCTTAATTTACTACTCATACTCGATTGCCTCGATGTTTATTAAATCCACGCCTATGGTCGCGTTTCTTTGAAGAGAATGCCATGCCTGTTAGTGCAGAGCCAGCTAAGCCTGCCATCCTTGTAGTTTGCCCTACGTTGAAGTCTGACTTACCTGTCAGAACATCTTTTTTCCATTTAGCACCAGTTCCTGCAGCTTTTAGCTCATCATCAGTTAATTTTGATATTGCATCAATTTGCTGCTGTCTTACACTACTTCCAGTGGTTCCTCTAATTATCTCAGTGCCGGAAGCAGCTGTACTATAAGTGTTAATAGGATTAGTGTCTGGGGTGCCCAACCTATTATTGTGCTGTAATACCGTTATATCATTTTCATAATCGGGGAAAATCTTCTGCATTTTAACATTATCGAATCCTTCACCTAACTCTGAAAGGCTTTTTCCAGCTATATCATCAATAGTAGTGGCAGGTTTTGACGCTATAGTGCTGAATGTTTTATCACCAAGCAAGTCGCCCATGAATTTAGTCTCCATGCCTTGTGCGACACTCTTGCCAATACCTTTGATCCCGCCACCAACCAAACCACCAATAAAAGCTCCTTGAGTACCATCGTTTCCAGTTGCTGCTGCTGCAGCTCCACCCAAGACACCACCCATCCCCATAGCTAGTGCAACCCCACCCAAGCCATGTTCTTGTGGATTGAACGCCTGTGTTAAGAAATTACCTTTGCCTAGATTCGCAGTAGATGCACCCTGCCCAGGGCTTAGTCCAGCTTCGACATCTTTAATAATCGAACTCATAGCGTCGTTAGACAAGACGTTATTAGTTTTACCTGTATGATGGTCAAAATGTTTTTTTGCGGTAGCTACTGTATCAGCTGTCCAAGATGCCTTACTTGTGTCACCTACCAATTCGTCTAGTTGTTTTGAAAAAACATTATCCCACTGAGACGCAATTTTACCTGCAATGTCTCTTCCCAATATAGCTGCACTCATTTCCAACCCCTTTTTGTAGGTTTGTTAAAGATACCTCTTCTCTTAGCATGGGTTAATTCACTTATTGGTTTCATGCCTTGAGCGGTGCCTCTGTATTTGTTTATACCTTCTAGTATAGAAACTTCAGCCTCTCTTTTTCTACCTGTAAAGCTTCTTTCTTGTCTTTGTATATCTAACACATGTAGCGCCCCAGGAAAAGAAGACTTTTTGGCGCCGTTCAAAACATCAGCGGCAGTTTCGTTTATCTTGTCTGTAATCGCTTTCATTTTATGAAATGTCGGCACAGAAGCAAACATCTTATTTCCGGAGTATACTGACTCTTCTAAAACAAGAGCACCTAAAGCTAACATAAGTGCGTCTAACCTGTGGTCTCCAATTTGCTCATTTAGTTTTCCGTAAACGGGCTTGTTGTTTTGCTTGTTATATTTTTCAATCACATAATTGAAAAACTGATCTTTCAATGCTTCGTCTTCATAAGGAAAAACGAAGAGTCTTTCTTGAAGTATCCTTGCAACGTTCTCAACAAGAAAATGCTTACCAGTTTTCTTTATGTCTTTATTCGTTATCGGATCTTTTAATATTATATTAGAGGCAAAATTAAATGCTTTTAACTTATCCGCTATCTTTACAGTCTCTAGGTCTATGTTGGTTTTGTTTGCTTTGGCTCTTAAAGTATATGATTCATATTTTATATCTTCAATGATTGTATGCCCGTACCCTTCGTCGGCATAAATGTAATCTGGTTTCCATTGATAGTTTAGATGCACGAGCTCTCTTATCCATCTTTTAGCAGAGAACTCCGTTGCAGGAACATTGATAGCATCCAAGCCTATCCAAATTCCTTCACCTGGCACATACCCCACAACGTAGAACTCAGTACCTGCATTTTTATTCCAATCTATCCCTATGGCAATAATCATATCCTGCAAGTTCTTGATCTTGAGCTTTGAACCCAAAGTACCTAAATTGCTTGCATCGTCATACGAGTAATCCAGCCTAGCGCTATTTACCCACTCTTTTTTAAACACGCCTTTTTCATCTTCGATGAATACACCCATGTACTCTGATAAGAATGAGTCAGGAGTAGAATCTCTAATTATGTCTTCTTTTATTTCTTCCCAGAATGGAAGTATAGACGTTGGTAGGTGGTCGGACTTAAAGTCCGAACGCTTATGACACCACTCGTGGAACTTGCCCTTCTTGCCAATAGGTGTAGAGGTTGCATATAGTATTGTCTCTGGAGTAGTAGCCAGTATTGGGTTGATAACTTTAGTTAAGACATCTCCTGGAATCATGTCCATCTCGTCGAGATAAATGATGTTCGCAGAAAACCCACGCATGGTTCCACCGCCAGAACCATCCTGTCGCATACCGATACCTGAAACGAAGCCTTGTATTAGAGCGCCGTTTTTAAATACCATCTTAAACGTAGGGGTTTTAACATAAAGTGACTCTCCCGTACCAGAAGTGATCTCGTCTCGTAGCTCAACGTTTCTTTTAATTAGCTTCTCTATCTCTTCAAAAATATTAGTTAGTTGTGCCTGATATGGAGTTACCACCATAATAGTGGGCCCCATAAACACAGACCTGCCCTGTGCGTCTCTACCTCGTTCAAGCTTACTGTTATAAGCATGATAAATCAGTTTTAACGCCATCGCAAAGGTCTTGCCTGATCGACGACCTTCAAGTATCGCTACCCGCTGAGAAGTGCATCTGACTTGTTCCTTTTGATAACTTCTAATAAACCATTTATTGTCTTTATCAGAAAAACCAAACATCAGTTCACACCAAGCCACAGGATCAATAGAGGCCTTTAGTAGTTTGGTTGCATGCTCTTCAGTAAATTTAGTGTCTTTAACTATCTGTTCAATTTTAGAGACAGCCCCATCAGGTAATTTTCTAGGGGTAAAATTACATTTTATCTTATTCTCGCCATATTTATGATGTTGTCTAATCTGACAATTGATACATGCACGACTTGTATCGGTGTTTATTTTACCTTCAAAAGATTTCAATAACGCTTCTGAGGCTTTCGCTTCAGGGTCTTGATGCTCTATGCTGTACTCGTTTATTACGTATAATTCTTTTTTAATTCTTTCATTAATATTTTTATTCATAAAGCTCTCTTGTACTGACTAAACATATCTCTGTTCATATGCATCAATGACGCTTCTTGTCCAAATGCACTTCTTGCATTCAAGTGCGACTTATGAATCGATTGCATCGCTCTTTCACGCATAGTAACAGCATTTTGAGTGAAATAGGCAGCAGTATCTCCTGCATAATTTAGTCCTCTATTCTTATTAATGTTTTCAAATCCTGATTGTAGCGCTCCCATAGTGTTACTTACGATTGATTTTGTTGCGAGCACACCCAGCCCAACAACTCCTAGTCTAGCGATAGAAGACAATGCATAAGCCCCAAACTTAGCTCCACCTACTGCTCCGATAAAGCCACCAGTGATAGTGCTTATGGTGTCGTTCATATTGTATCCTATCATAGAGCTTGCAGCGCTACCGGCCGTAGCACCCAGTTCCATACCAACAGTAGCACCCATGATACCTCCAAGAATAGGAGCCATTCTACCAATCAGCCCGCTTCTTAATATGGGGTTTATTCTTTGAAATCCTCCACCTGCGACGATGCCTCCCTCAGCAGTAGCTGTAACTGTTGCTTCGGAAGCACCGCTAAGCCGAGCGATACTAGTTGTTGCTTCTGCCAGTTCGCTTTCTTTTACTATGGCACTAAACAAACCTGCTTCCGTACCATAGTAATTGCCCAAAACGTCAGCAACCAAGTATTTGCCAAGACCGGTCATACCGTCTGATGCATAAGCATCAGCGGCAAACCAAGCAGTCATACCTATAGGAAGTATTGAGTTTATCAATCCCTGACGCATAACCCCTTGACCGAGTTTACTTCCCAGACCAGCTGCATGCGTGTCTAGTAGACCTGAAGACAAGGTACTCACGGGGCGAAAGGCTCCCGTGCCCCCTCCATGTGGAAGAAACAGCCCCTTCGGACCAGAAACTATAGCTGCCCTTTGTCCGATAGGAAGATCTTTGGCCCAACCTTTGTTGAATAGCTCTTTTTGCATGTATGCAAAGCCAAATCCATGCTGACCAACTAGCGGTTCAGCACCAGCACTATATAATGCTCCTTGAGTCATTTTTGACATAAATGGCGCAACCATTGCAGCTGTGCCTGCAGCTTGTATGAGTCCTACGACATCTTTGGCCTTGGTAGACTCTCTATTGTCGTAAGACTCACCTCGGTCCTTTGCAATGCGTCCGCCGATGATTCCTGCTGAACTATATAAACTGGCTATACTCATAACTACATCCTGGTGTGTCCGATAGGTGAATTGAATTGATTCTTTAAAGCATTCTGCTGCATATACTGCATAGTTTCCAGTCTTCTTATTTTTCTCTGCTGCGCATTCCTAATCATAGTTTGCTGCATTTGCAATTCTTCAGCATGACTATTTTTTGCAAGTACGTCACTAGTTAGCTCCATGTTTCTTTTAGAAACTTTAGATGCTTTGTTTTTACTTTCACTTGTTCTAGAACCTCTGGTTCTCATGAGGCTGCCTATTTCATATTTCTGTCTATCCAATATAGACAGGATAGAATTGCCGGACTCACCGTAAGTTTGTAAACTCATGTCTCCCCAACCGCTCTTCATGCTATCAGGAGAGAATGGCTTTTTATTATTCCTAATACTTTCGCCAAGGTCCGCCAACTCAAGGCTTCTATGATTGTCTATTCCCATTTCTTGAGACTGGTCCATCAAGGATTTCATAGACATCAAATTACTATTTCTTGCTACTTTTCTGGTGTTAACCAAAGTGTTAAAAGTAACACTTTGGCCGCTAGCGTCAGAAACTGTTTTATACGCTTGAAAGTAGGATTCTCGCCACATTCCTTTTTTAGAAGAGTAAGCTCTTTCTTGCGCCTCTTTAAATGCTTTCTGGTCGTATATTTGTGGTTTTGTTTTACTTTTATACGGTAGGTAAGCTGCGGCGCCTCGTTTTAAAAGCTCTAAGTTGACGTTAATCCCATCAGCATAAACCATACCTACTTGACGACCATAGGTACTGTCTCCCTTTTGCATTACGACTCTTACGTCTTTTGCTTTAGAGATCATATCAACAGCAGCTTGCTTAGCAAGCTCTGCATAAGGTTGAGCGGCTCTACCTTGATGCGCAGTCTCTGGAGCATCAATACCAGCTAAACGTACCTTTAAATTTCTATCATTGTTCGTGTCTCTGATAGTAATAGTGTCCGCATCTTCAACGGTGATATTACTCACATCATCAACTTTGTACTCTAATAAGTTCTTTCCTCTTAGCGAGTTGTACTTGCCTGCTTCGACTGTTCTACCACCTGAAATCAAAAAGCTTTGGCTGTTCTTTGCTAAGCCGAGCTCTTTTCTAAATAATGAATTAACAAAAGACTTTAAGAAGAATCCAACGTCACCTTCTTCACTAAAGTGTCGAGCTCCAAATTGAGCCGAAACATACCGCTCGCGCTCTCTTCGTAATTTATAATCATTCAATACTGATAGTGAATATTCTGGAGAACGATACGGAGAACCAAAGTCTGTAAAGTGTTTTCTCAAAACACTAGCGATACCTTTTTCACTCATCCCCGAGAAGGTGTTATAGCGTGCTTTTAATGCAGTCTCAAAATCATCGATAGAGTCATATCCAGATTGTTTAAAGTTTGCTTTTAAGTAAGACTCTTCATCTCCAATAAAGATATTTTTCTTTTTAGGCTTAGGTAAAAAAGAACCGGCTATAAAAATACCTGCTGCGGCCAAATAACCTTTTTTAAATTTAGAAGGAATCTTCCTTGTTACTTTAGAGATAGTTTCAAAAATATCATTTCTAGCAAAACCACGACCTTTTTGTAAAACACTTGGTGCAGTTGTCTTAACGTTAGTTTGGCGAAGTATGTTCTCTTTTTTTACTTCACTAACAATTTCTCTCAAGCCAGTATCTGTACCCTTCTCAAACCTTGCTTGTATTGCATCAATCTGTGCGCTTGAGCTATCGGAATAGCGTCTAGCACGTTTAAGAAACTCCTCATCGTTTGTGATTTCACCCGTGGGCTTATCATACAAACCCTCAAAGTGAACTTTTATGTCTTCAACTAAAGTTTCTTTGCGAGCAGACTTATAATCATCTAAGGCTAGCATATCTTCTATTAGTTCGTTGAAGTTTACCCTTGGCGTAACTTTGGAGCGCGCAATGGGTATTGCCTCAGTATGAGTTACACCAGCAACTTGTTTCGCTTGTTGAACTACATTATAACCGGAAGTGTACTTCCGCATATCATAAGTACCGGTTTCAGCCAGATCTAAAGCATACCTACCTGCACGCTGCTTAAACATAACGTCTTGCAGACTCTCTAAAGGTTCACCAGCCTCGTCGAACAAAACCGTATTCAACCGATCCATTACTTTCCCGTAAACCTGAGCCCTAAATAAAGCTCCTCGACCTTGTTGAGCTTCGCTCACTAACTGCTCTGCACCTGGAAGTGATTGTCTTACTATATTTAAAGCCTCTAATTGATCTAAAGATTCTCGCAAAACAGGATACTCTGAAAGCCTAACGTCACCAAGACCAATATGCAGCTCCTTATCAAACATCCTTTGCATTGCCGAGTCTAAAGTTTTGCCTTCTCTTAATGCTTCTGTAACTCCAAATACACGAGCTTGCACTTCCATTGAAAGCGAAGCGGGTCTATCGCTAGTAGAGATTACACCTTGTTCTATAAGCATAGACTGTTGCATTCTAACCAAATCTAGAATGTCACGTACATCTCCCGCACCTGTAGTCTTTATAAAAACGTCATACAGATCACTAAAGTTACTACTCTTGAACGCAGACGCTCTCGCTTCTGAATACTCTTTTCCCGTTACATAGAACGGTTTACCGCTGGAACTAGATATTCCCGAGACAACTCCTAGCATCGGACTTTTTGTTAAAAGTGGATCAGCCTTAAACTTTTGCATAGTGTTGAGCGTAGCGATTTCGCTTTCATATCCACCAGTACTAAACCTAGACATGAAATTTCGCTCTTTAATTTCATGCATCCCTTGAGAAACTCTTACTTCATTTAACGCATCAAAAGCACGTTTAGCTTCAGCATCAATCTGCGCTCCAAACTGAGTAGACTCAAACGCTGCATTAGCGATCCATGTTACTTTACCTTTTAACAAGCTAGGTAAGTCCTTTGTTAGAATATCCTTCATACTTCTATCAGCAACTAGACTTACCTTTGCTGCAAACAAGTTAGACAGGCTAGCCTCTTCTCCTCTAGATTTTTTAAATAAAGTTTCAAGATCGGCCTCAGTCATACCCTCGTCTAAAGCACGCATAAAAGTTCTAATGGGCCGCAAGGACTCAATAGAGGTAGTTGGATCCTGACCTCTACGTACCAGTGCTTCTCTTAAGTTCTGCTCCGTAGCAAAATACCTACCTTGGAAATAGTCATTATCCAATAAATGCTTCTCTACCGCATCCACATCGTAGGCTCCAGATTGTACCATTCGCAAACTTTCATCAAAAGTTAGCGGGGTTTTACTGCTAGCAATTAAAGTCTCAGCATACTTTATTTCTTTAAAAGTAGTTCCTTTTGGAATCGCCTCATAGCTACCTAGTCGACTTTTAAACTTTAAGTCTGGTGCATCCTCAGGAAAACTCACTAGCTGAGGCTGAGCAACAATCATTGTACCTCTTCCGGTACCTACATCATACGCACCCAATTGAGTAATTGTAGAACCACCAGCCTTGCCCAAAGTCTCGATATCGATAATAACAGAATGCTTCAGTATCTCATTGATAGAGCCAAAAGCATCAGGCCGCATAAGCGAACTTTTGGTTCCATTAGCGTGCATAACCTGTGCGTTTATTAATTCTATTTTGCTACCAACACCAATTTTCATTCTAGCAGTAGTATCAGTAGCTACATCCTTAGAGTCTAGCCGATCAACAATACGTGTAGTCCGGCCTGTTGCTTTATCAACAAACTCGAACTCAATGTTGACGGCGTAGGGGTTATTGTTGATGTAAACAAAATTGTCATTCTTCATCTATTAATATCTCCCGCTTACTAGGGGTAACGTCTATTGCATATAATGCCTCACGAAGCATTGCAATTTCCTCTAATACGCGCGATTGATTTTTATTTTCATGCAACCGGGTCAAAAATTTAGCCTTGGACTCTCTAGTTTCCATGAGTCTCTCGAACCAGCGTTCTTTCCGGCGATCTAATTTTTCTATCATTTCGGTTACAGGGTGCAGCTTAGTAGTCTCAGCCTTGTCTCCGTTTTCATTGAACCCAGTTACATCCGTCATCATAAAGTCTCTACCTTGACCTCTTTTGTCTCCTTGAGACAAAACCAAATGACATCTATTTTTATACAACTCTATCAACGCCAACTCGTTAACAATAGACATCTCTACAGGGTTGCTTGGATCTACATTCAAGTATTGTAGGTACTCTAATGTTTTGTGCTTAACAATTTCACGCTCCATTAAACATTCCCTACCCATAGGATATAGATAATCTTCCCCTATGTCTAACTCTCCCGATTCTGTTCTTCCAGGGATCGGACATTTGCTAATAAAAGGACATTTAGCTGGACCGTAACATACTATAGGCGCGCTGGCGTAGACTCCTGTTTTATACGCGTTGATTCGATTCCTAATCTTTAGCACTTTCTCCTTGGGAAGCTTTGCTAGATATGAGTCGTAGTTATCATTCTCTATTTGGGTCAACAACGCCAGTTGTCTACTTTCTACCTCGTCATTCATATTATCTATCCTTCTTATAAATTAAGACATTGCCAAAGTTAAATACGTATGGTTTCATAATTTTTTACGCAACAAACTATAGGTTATATTTATGAACTCTACAGTATATTTACCAGAAACAAAACTATATCCCTATGCAAGACAATGGAGACTATCAGAGTTGTGGAAACTTAGCGAGAACCTTCCTGTGAAAAAAGTAGCAGTGTCCGACCTCTGGGATGGTATGTATTCAAAGGTATGGTGTTGGCAAAATGAAGACGAAGTAGTTAATAACGAATTCTTTCTACATCACATGAAGCGGGTTCTGGATGCAGACTTAAACTACTCAATAATACTCTCTGAAGAAAACTATATATTTGATGGAGTGCATAGGTTGATGAAGTGTAAACATTTGGGGATAGAGGCAGTGAATTGCGTGCAA